>Ga0302227_10002665_pt1 | contig 12115 bp, 17 predicted proteins | sample II_Palsa_N1_1_FD_193525 | JGI IMG/M metagenome (GOLD analysis project Ga0302227, IMG submission 193525) | Peat permafrost microbial communities from Stordalen Mire near Abisko, Sweden - II_Palsa_N1_1 | ecosystem: Environmental > Terrestrial > Soil > Palsa > Peat permafrost | place: Sweden...
CCCCCCCCCCCCCCCCCCCCCCCCCCCGCCCCCCCGGGCACAGGGGACTGAGGATTGGCACAACGTACAAAATCAAACATGGCCAGCTTGGCAGAGGGGGCAGGGTTGCCAAAGGTGCGGTGCAGCAGCGTGTCATGGGCCACCTCCCACCTGTTGGCCGTGCCGTGGTCACCCCCGAAAAACTTGACCTTTTTGTCACCACCGTCCTCCTCGGCGAGGCCAGCGTCAGCAGCACGGCGTTTCGACATGACGGCAGTAAGAGTGGTGGTGGTGGTGGTGATAACAACAGAAGCGAGCGAGGCGAGGGATCTGGACGAGGAGGAGTGCGGCAACAGCAACAGCAACGCCAGCTGTCTGTTGTTTTATACGTGGGTTTCAAATCGGGTTTGCCAACACGTTGCTTACGTCACCGGCCACGTGCGTTACGTCACCATTATTTTTTCCCACCAGCCGAGAACACGAGGCTGGGATGAGGAAGACGTACCTCCAGCTGAGCATGCTGTCCGTGTTCTGCCTCTTCACAACAGGGTGTGTGTCTTTTGGTGTACTGCCTGTGCCCATCGTGGTCTGGTTAGGATCATCTACGGCTACTCTGCGCTCAAGCCCGTGCTGGTGCAAGAGGGCGTGTTCGAGGAGCTGTGCGATGGCGGTGGCAATGCAACGGCAGCCTCGGCAGCAGCAGCAGCAGCAGCAGCAGCAGCGGAGGAGGATGGCGCGGTAGTATGTGTGCCACAGTCGCTCCAGCTGGACCTCATGTTCACCATTGGCGCGCTGTCGCCCTTGATCGGCCCGCTCAACGGCGCCGTCCTCGACCGCTTTGGGCCGCGTGTCACGCTGTCGAGCGGCGGCGTGCTGCTCGTGCTGGCGTGCGTCCTCTTTGCCTTTGCGGATGACCAGACATTTGACGTGTACATCCCCGCGTACCTCGTCATGGGCGTGGCAGGCCAGATGCTCGTGCAGACCAGCATGATGCTGTGCAGCCTCGTGCCCAAGCGGGCCGGCCTGTTCATGAGCATGTTCAACGCGGCGTTTGACTCGTCGGCCTTTGTCTTTGTGGTGTTCCAGGCCATCTACACGTCCACCCACGGCGACATCGGCGTCAAGCAGCTCTTCCTCGGCTACATGGCCGTCCCCGTCCTCCTGGTCCTCCTCGTTTTCTTTCTCGCGCCTCCCTTGTCCGCCACCAAGAAGGCTGGCGAACAGCAGACTTCGCTCGAGCTGTCGACAGCGGCAAGCGAGCAGATCGAGCCTGCCGAGTCCTCAGCGTCGCTCCAGGACATGCGCGCACCCCCCGTCAGCCTCAGAAAGCAGCTCGAGTCGGGCCAGTTCTGGTGGCCACCGTACATTATTTGTTTTATTTATTTACTTTGTTATGCACAACCAAAAGGCTCGCCCTGATGTGCCTGTGCATCTACCAGCTCAGACTCAATTTCTACATATCCACGGTCGACAACCAGATGCGCCAGTTTGCCTCGCCCGAGACTGCCGAGCAGATGACCGAGGTGTTTGCGATCCTCGTTGCCGCGGTCGGTCTCGCCGTGATCCTGCCCGTGGGGTGGCTTCTCGACACCCAGCCCACGTCGGTCGTACAGGGCGTCGTCTTTGCTGTCATGACGCTCTTTGGGCTCGTCGTGTACGTTCATCCTTTTTTTTTTTTTTTTCAGTTGCAAATTATTCAAACGCAACACCGCAGGATGATCCCGGTTGCTCAGCTCCAGTACGTCTCATTCATCCTCTTCAGTGCAGCACGGCCGCTCATGTACGCAGCCATGGCCGACTGCGTCGGACGCCTGTTCAAGTTCCACAACTTTGGCAAGCTTTGGGGCATCATCGCGTTCATCGCGCCAATCGTCTCCCAGTTCCAGGTAAAAAATAAAAATATAAAATACAAAATATATGCATAATCCTATCCATTAGTACCTGCTCAATTACATTGCGATCGATCTCATGAAGGGCAACTTTCTCGTGGTGAACGCAATTGTCTTTGCCCTCACGCTCGTCTGCGTCGCCTTCCCCATCCAGGCTCGCATCTACGAGCGGCGCCAGCAGTCGTACCTGCAGCTGCCCAGCCTCGGCTTCAATCTCCCCATGTTTGCCGATGACGAGCTCGCCGCCGACATGGACGATGACGGCCTCGATCGCATCGACATTGAGGACCTGAAGGAATAAATTAAAAACAAATAATTAATTTTTTAAGAAAAAAAGCAGCAAATCCGATACCCTCTGAACTGAACTGCAGTTTTGTAAGCAGTACGTGTACATATGTCTTAGGCCAAGGCTACTCAGTCTTAGGCCAGCGTCTGTCCAACTTTCAAAATTCGATTAGGGACAGCACTGATGACCTCATACGCGGCGGATGTCAAAGCGGGAAAAGTGTCGCTCCTGACGGTCGTGCAGTCGCTGGGCCAGCTGCTGACGCACACCGAGGACGCCAAGCGGGTGGAGGGCATGAAGTCAATGGCGACGATGCTGGCACAGTTTGCCGATTTCGAGGTGGACCGCAAGTCAGGTACGTGTGCTAGCAAATGCAATTGTGCTAATTGCATGTGACAGTGGGCGTCCTCGCCGCCTTCTTTGCCGACCGATTGAGCGATCCTGCGTGTGTCCTGCCGTGTCTCGAGGCAATCACGGCCCTCGTTCAGTTCCAGAACGTGTCCTCGCCCGACATTGTCAAGATTGCCACGTCGTGTGTTCTTTATCCTGTTTGTCCAGCTGTCTCAACGCCGTTGCACCTAGGTTCATGAAGAACGTGTCGACGCAAATGCACGCCCAGCAAGCGCGCCTCGCGATCCTCAGCATGGTCAACCTGCTGCTGCAGATGCACCTGGCGTCCGTTGTGTCGATCGGGCCGTATGTTTGTGCCCCCGGGTACAATTGTGGACTTACCTTGCCCCCCCAAAAAAAGCGAGTTTGCATTCGCCTACACCCAACTGATGGACGGTGAAAAGGACCCGCGCAACCTGCTGATGGCCCTCAAGACAGCGCGACTGGTCGCTGCCAACTTTCCCCTGGATGATGCACTCACACAGGAGCTCTTTGACGTCGTATCGTGCTATTTTCCCATTACCTTTACACCGCCGCCCAACGATCCCTTCAACGTCTCACCCGATGACCTCCGCGAAGAGCTATGGTATCCATTTCAATAGTTGAATTATTCTATACCTTTTAAAAATAGCAAATGTTTGTACGCGACGCCTGCGTTTGGCCCGTTTGTTCTCCCTCTCGTGCTTGAAAAGCTGCAGGCCGCATCGGCTGTTGTTAAAAAGGACTCGTTGGAACTGCTGCAGCGATCCGTGAGCGTGTTTGGGGCGGCCCACCTCGCACCGCTCCTCAAGGACATCCGCGACATTCTTCTCGAGGAGCTGCAGACAGCCCCGGACGCCGAGACAGAGCACCTCCTGCTGTCGGCCCTCGCGAGCGTCGCACGCACGCTCGCCAAGGACGGCGGGTCGTCGCTGGCCCCGTTTGTTCAAGCCATCGTCATGTCGTGCAAGGCAAAGCTCGACAAACTCGACACAAAGCTCGGTCAGGCTGCTTGTCGCCTCCTCGCCGCCATCGCCAGCTCGTCCGACTCGGCCTGTTCGCTGGTCGGCACCCTCGTACTCGCTGATCTCCTTAAAACCTACGCATCCAAGACGTCGCCCGCCCAGCGCAACAACGTCCTCGAGGCCCTTCACACCATCATCGTAATGTGTCCTTTTTTGCTCCCGGTCGGTTTCGTTAAACAGAACCATGCTTCAGTCTGGCGCTCGTGCAGTAACTCTAGCGTCAGATGACGATATTGACCACCCCCTCTCGGGCTTTGCCGAGGAGCTCTTGCAGTACGCTGTCGAAGGTATGTTTATTTTCAGAAAAACATTTTTATTAATTTATTGGGTTGCATAGCTGCAACATCCACCGATGCCCACCTGCTCCACCGCGTTGGCCTGTCAATCCTGTTTGAGTTGATGGACCAGTCCAAGTGGATTTCAGATGAAAAGGCATTCCTTTTTTCTTTTGATTTTTTTGTTCTAACAAAAAAATGTGTGTTTTTACAGAAAGCGATCTGTGCGGGCCACCTCAAGGCCGCCCTGCTCCAGGAGAGCGACGAAGCGTTCCAGCAGCACGCAAGCAAGCTGGTCGTGCAGCTGGCTAAACACAACCCTGCGCTATTCAAGGCCTCGGTCCTGCCTACACTCGTCGAAAGCCTGAACGCAACCACAAACCCCGACCTGCTCGAGACCGTCGTTGCGTGCGCCAAGACGTCCAGCGATCTTTGGGGATCGCTGCTGGGCGCCCTCCTCAGCATCTTTGTGCAAGACCAGCAGCCTTCCACCGACGCCGTCTGGATCGAGGCCGTCCTCCTCGCCATCAACGATATCTGCCTCTTGCCCGATAGTGCCGGCCCCGCTCGCAACATTGCACTTACCCTGGTATTAGAAAAAGGTGACATCCATCTGTTGTTGGTTTGACCTTGCTTTTCACAGGCAAACTGGTCCTCGAGCAAGCCACAACTTGACAAGGCCATCGTCGTCACTGTGGGCAGCGTTCTCTCCAATTTGGTGCGCGTCATGTCCGTCGAGGAGCAGCAGCTTCACCTAGCCACGATCCTCTGCCAAAATGGACCGGTTCCAGCGGTGCCCCAGTGGGCCTCCAACGCCCCTCTCCTCCGACGACCAAATGCCGCTCTGTATCCGTTCCTGTTGGGACCTATGCGCTCAGAGGTACTTGTGCCATTATTGCCATTATTTTAATATTGAAAAAAAAATATTTATTTTTTAAATAGGTTGCTTGGCCAGCCGATGCCGACGCCCAGCTGGTAGAGTTTGCTCAAGGACTGGTGCAGTCAGCAAACGACGAGGACCACCAGCTGTTTGCCTCTTTGGTCAACAAGCGACTCGGATTGGTCCCCGAGCTCGAGGTCCTGGCCGAGTCGATCGTGCCGGACGCGTCCAAGCCACTGGGCCTGCGATTCTGGACGCTCAAGGCGCTTGCCTTGCGCGCTCACCCAAAGTTGTCGTCTCTGCTCAAGGCGACCGTGCAGCTGCTCGACAGCGACGACGACAGCGCGATGGCCGTGGACAACCGGCCTGCGCAGCCTCTGCCGCTCGCCACAGCCAAGCAGTTTGCCGTGCTTTTGTCGGACGATGGGGTCGGCCTGAGCAAGCAAGACTTTGCCGTGATCAAACCGCTGTACAAACAGCGCGTCCTGGGCTCGCTCAAGCCCGAGCTGATCAAGCGGTTCCAGACCGGACCGGCACCAAACAAGGCCGCTGTCCTCCTCACGCTTGCAGGCTTGCTCCGCAGCGTCCCTCAGCAGCTCCTCGTTACCGAGCTGCCAGAGGTCCTGCCGCTCGTGCTGCAGATGGTGGGCCCTTTGAGCACGGAGGACGCAACCAGCTCTACGGAACTCCACCTGGCTGCCCTCAAGATTTTCCTCGCCGTCCCCACCGGCACGCTAATCGAGCACGTGGGCACGCTCATCCCCGCGTCGCTGCGCCTGGCCACGGCGACCACGGCCGTGGCGTCGTCGCAGGTCAAGGTTGCCGCCATCGAGCTGCTCAGGGCGTTCTCGGGCGTGACCCCGTACCACCACATCCACCCGTTCCGCCAGCAGGTCATCAACAGCCTCGGGATCGCACTCGATGACGCCAAGCGTGCTGTTCGCCGTGCCGCGGCGGACTGCCGCACCCGTTGGCTCAACTTGTAGTAACCCAGTGTGCGTACGGCAAAAAGAAAAAAACGCACTGGGACTGTACAAATGCAAATTATGAGGGTTTTTTTTTTTTTTCACGCTGTGGCGAGGGCAGCCTGCGCCTCCTTGGAGATGCGGCTGCGGTCTTGCGTGGACAGCGCGGCATACTTGACCACGACGGCGCGGCGGTAGATGTCCTTGGACACGCGCGGCCGCTTGGCGCGGAGGTACTTGAGTCCCTCCTCGGGCGTCATGCCCTTGATCGCGACGAGGTAGCACAGGAGGACTGTGGCGCTGCGTCCCTGTCCCGCCTTGCAGTGCACGTACACGGTCTTGTTCATCCTCACGGCCTGGTCGATCATGTCGACGCCGGCCTGGATCTGCTGCAGCGTGGGCGGCAGGTAGTCGACCACGGGCAGGTGGAGATGTGCGATGCTGTGTCGCTTGTACGCCTCCACCGGCCCCTCGTACTCCTCGCACAGATTGACCACGTGCGTAACGCCCAGCTTGACCAGCTGGTCGACGTCAGAGTCAAACGGCAGGGACCCCAGGATGATGGTCTCGTCAATCACCGTCCAGTACGGCCGCTTCACCACCAGGGCCGACGTGCGCAGCGCGACCACGGTCACCCACGTCGCCAGCCGCCCGATCACCCACAGCAGCGGCTTCCACATGATCCACTTTTTGTTGACCACCAGCCAGAACACGTAGAAGCCCACGCTGATCCCCAGCGAGACCACCTCCCAACGTGTCAGGCTCCTCTCGCCCAGGTACGTGGCCCACACCACCAGCGACGCAAGCCCAAACATGTAGTTGGCGTACAGCACGACGCCCAGCACGCTCAGCACCGTGCCCCACCCGCTGGACGACAGCGCGGCGGCCTGTGCGCTCGCAGGCAAAACTCTCGTGGCATGCATGTTTAGCGGGAGAACACTCTTACAAATATGGTCGCTGTATTAATTTTTTATTTTTTTGTTACACGAATCAGCTATGCTGTTGGGGCTCCCCCGGCGCTTAGCCCCGTCCTTGTCCTGGGCGCCGGCTCGTACCGCACCGTTGGTGCGCCGCCATCTGGCAACGACAGAGCCCGAGGACGACAAGGCAGCCGAGCGGCGGGCCCAGGAGCTCATGAAGTTGAGCATGCAGTGCCAGTCACGGGGCGACTGGACGGGAGCGCTGAGGAACATGATCACCTGCGTGGACTGCTACCGCGGGCGCGTGCACATCAACCCCGAGAAGTTTGTGCTGGCGCTCAACATGCTGGGCAACTACTACCGCAACCTGGACCACTATGACGAGGGCTACAAGGCGTTCCAGGAGGCCGTGGCCGTGTCGCGTGCGCTCGTGCCCGACCTCGCGGACAACGCCGACCAGCCCGTGCCCCAGCAGGAGCTGGACGGGCAAAAGTTCGTGCCCCTGCTTGCGATGAGCCTCTCCCACATGGGCACGATCCAGTGCCAGATGTGCAGCTTTCACGCAGGCATCCAGACTACTCTCGAAGGACTTGGACGGCACCAGCACTACCTCCACTCGATCAAGGCAGGCACCCACGCCAACCAGCTCTACTTAACGACGCTCCACAGCCTCGCCTCCAAGTTGGACATTGTCGGCGACTATGACAGGTCGACCAACATGGCCCTCGAATGCGTCGCGGGCTTCATCATGCTCGAGTCCACCAAACCGGGCGAGTTTGCGGCTGATGTTGGCATGGCCATGCACACCGCCTCGGAAGGCTTTTTTCGAATGGGACAACTCGACCATGCAAACTCCATGGCCGTGCACGCCCTCGCCCAGCGCACAAAAGTCCAGAAGAACGCGCCCGAGGTCAACGACACGATGGACTTGCTCAGCGAGATGTTTGTTGTCCAGGGCAAGACCAAGGAAGCACTCGAGATGTCCCTTGATGCACTGCAATCACGCCGATTTATGGCCGCGGCCAACCCAGAGCTGCAAAATCAGCTCGTGGGCTCGCTCTTTGTCACCGCCAACGCACAGCATGCCCTCGGCCAGACCGCCGACGTCGTTGCTTCCACAAAGGAGGCCGTCGAGCTCCTCCTCCCCATTCTCAAGCAGCATCCAAACATCTTTTACCCAGCCGTCAAGCACCTCAGCACGGCCTCTGCCCGCCTCCAGCAAGCAGGCATCAGGGACCTCGCCCGCTCTGCAGCCACCGCGGCTCTCGACATCTACACTGTCCTTGCCGATCGGGCTCCTAGCAGCAAGAATTTCGCCCATGCGTTGGCCGAGGCTCGCAAGGTTCAGCCTTCGTCTTGACCAGTTTGATAGCAGTAGCCGGTGTGTGTGTGAGGAGGAAATAGGTCCAAATGGAGAAAAAAAAATGCAACAACAAAATTTATTATACCCGTAGGACCTACAACAGCAAAAACGAAAAGCGCGTTTTAAATGCATTTTGGACCGCGTCTCAAACGCATTTCCAACGCATTTCCAACGCATCTCAAACGCGTCGCCGGAAAGGCTTTTGAAAGCATTTCTGACCGCCTTCGAAATGCGCCTGAGATGTGTTTGTGGCAATGCGTTTTAGATCCATTCGAAAATACGTTTGTAAATGCGTTTTAAACGACATACAAATGACCAGAGCCGCCCGCGCCACCCAGGCCACCCCATGCCACAGCAAGCAACTGAAGGGAGACCCTAGTAATATTTTTAATTAATATTACTGACTATTTTTATTATAGACGCCGTCAACCCCGCTGGCGGGGAAAGCAAGCGTCGTGACCGTCGTCCTCGTTAGAATCACTTAATCGAGGCTTCACAGGCCTCGACAACCATGCCTAGAAGGCTATACATCCTGTACGTTTCTTTTTTTTTTTTTACATCAAACCCTAATTTCTCTCTTCAATTGTAACATGTCCTCTTCGACCTCCGTCGCCCATCCTGTCCACACTCGACGCCCCGAATGCATTTCAAACTCGTTTCCCTATTCTAAACACATCGCAAATGTATTTTTGTATTTCGTAGTGTATGTCTATTCCACGTCTTGGCCTCTTTGCGGCTCGGCAGGGCCATCGACCAATACCTCGGCGGCGGCACCTGACGACTGCCTCCCCTACTGCGCCAGCATCAGCATCAGCACCGGCACCAGCACGCAGCGACGAGGACGACAAGGCAGCCGAGCGGCGGGCCCAGTCCTTGCTCGAGCAAAGCAACGAATGCCAGTCGAGTGGCGATGCAGCGGGGGCACACAAGGCCCTGCTCGAGTGCGTCGAGTGCAGCCGTGGCGGGCGCACGATCGCCAACGCCCAGACGTTCGCCATCGCGCTCACCTCGCTGGGCAACTACTACCACCACATGGGGCTGTACCACGAGGCGCACCAGTACTACCAAGAGGCCTTTGACTTTGTGCGTGGCCGCGTCCCCGCCCAGCCGGCCGCCACCCGGGAGACCACCCGGGACCACCACCACCACCACCACCACAGGGACATGCCGCTGCTGGCCATGTGCTACCAGAACCTGGCCACGATCCAGTGTGCCATGAGCGACTTTGGCACGGGAATGGCAACGGCAAAGACGGGCTGCGCGCTGCACCACCAGTACCTCGAGGCCATTGGGACGGCCGATGCACGCACAGACCCGCCGTTCGTCTCGGCCCTCCACAGCCTCGCCGTCAAGTTTGGCGTCGTCGGCGACTACGCGAACCAGGCCCCGATCGCCCTCGAGTGCGTCACGGCCTTGTCCCTCTTGCACCTTGCGGATCCACCCATGTTTCTGCGGGAGGTCGGCACGGCCATGCACACTGCGGCGACGGGCTTGTTGGGGCTGGGAAGGGTCACCGAGGCGGCGTCCCTTGCACGGCGAGCCCTCAAGACGCACAAGCAAATAGCCACGAACGCGCCCGAGGTCAACGACGCACACGATCTCCTCAGCCAAGTACTGCTCGCTCAGGGCAAAAGCGAGGGGGCGCTCAAGCATGCCAGGTCATCGGTCGAGAGCCGCCGATCCATGCTTGCCGTCGGCGGCGGCGCAAGCCCAAACCCGCTGCGGCAGGAACAGCTCGTGGGCTCGCTCTTTGTCGCCGCCAACGCCCAGCGCGCTCTCGGCCACACCAACGATGTCGTCACGTCCACCAAGGAGGCCGTCGAGATCCTCCTGCCCGTCCTGGACCAGCAGCCAGGCATCTTTTACCCATCCGTCAAGCACCTCTGCCTGGCTTCATCGCGTCTCCATCGGGCTGGCGGGAACGAGGGCCTCGCTCGCTCGGCAGCAACCGCAGCCCTGAATGCCTACACCCTCCTCGCTGATCGGGCGCCCACGAGCACAGCTTTTGCAGAGGGCCTTGCCGAGGCGCGCCGGTTAGCTAGCTAGCTGGCCACACCCGTGGATGAAGGATTGCCAAAAAAAAAAAAAACGAAAAAAAAAAAAGAAAAAAAAGGGTGACTGCGTCAGCACCCACAGTGCTTACGTTGTCGCAGCTGAACGCTTTTGATTACCCTGAACTGAGTCTCGGCCACAGGAATGACGACGGTGGACTACCGCGCAAGCCTGCCGTACCTTCCGCAGGGCGAGGCCGCGCTGAACGAGCACGCCCAGGGCATGCTGGACGACCTCCGTGCCGGGCTTGCACAGAGCGTGCTCGCAGACGACTTTCCCGCGGGCGCGTTCTTCTGGGTCAAGCAAGTTCACAAGTAAGGCGCTGCGCTGCTGTTGCGTTCAGTGTGTTGTGCGTGCTAATGCAGAGGTATTGCGGTAGGTACCTCGAACTCAAGAACCCGATGAGCGTTGACGTCCGGCTCGAGATCATCCGCTTGCTCTACGACATGTTTGCGGCCGACAACGTCGACCTGGGCTTCCAGACGACGGTGGCGGGCCTGCTGGTTCGGCTGGTCAAGTAAGGGGACACACGACTAGCTGCTGTCTGATCCGCCCAAACCACTGTCACGTAGGAAACACGACCAGCTCAAGGACGCGGGGCTTGTGCTGCCGTGGCAGCCCTTCCACCGCATCATCGAGCAGGTCTACTTCCCGGCAGAGCGCACGCACGTGTGGGTTGACGTGGCCAAGCACTCGACCAACCTGTTTGCCTTCCTCAAGTGCGCGCGAAGGTACTTTGCCGATGCGGCCACGGAAGAGATCCTGGACGAGTTCCGCCCAAGCCTCGTCCCGTTCCAGGAAAGCGTGTACAAGACCCAGGGCTACCTCGTGCGTCTCCTGCCCGTTGATGTGAGTCTTTTTTTGGGTGGTGATTCGCCGTCGGCCTGACTTTGGGTTTTTTATTTTATTTTAATTAGGATGCGGCAAAGGCCCAGCTGTGGCTCAAGGAGATCATGGACTTTTGGAACGTGATGCAAAACATCCGCAACTGGGACATTCAGTGGATGGCGCTCATCTCAAAGTACGCGCATTTACCCGTGGATGGGATTGCTGATGTTGCTATCACTAGGGTGGCGTCCAGGACCATAGGCGAGATTGACTGGGAGCCGTACTTGCCGCTGATCTACTCCAAGGGCCTTGCCAGTTTCGAGCTCCCCGTAGGTTCTGGGCAGGCTCCGAGCTTTGCCCACGACTTTGACCAGTCGTTCCACATCTTTATGAAGCACAACAAGGTTTCTTTGCATTTTTATTTATTTATTTTATTTTTTATTTTTTGTTGGTTTTTCTCACCTCCTGCTTCAGGAGTACCCGACCATGCTCGCTCGCTTCATTGCCTCGACCATCCAACCCGAGGGGTCATCGCTCGTGCACCTTAGGCAGTTCCTCCAGGTGATCGAGACATTCCTCCACCCCTCCAACAACGGCAAGTGGTCCGCTGGCCTCACACGCTTCCTGAGCTCGTTTGTGGCCTCCCTTTTGTGGCGCATCAAGAATGGTAGGGCCTACGCTTTTGATCATCAGGTTCTTTTATAAACAAATATAAAAAAAAAAACCCAACTAGAAAAAGAGCCCACGTGCACCGTCAAGCCCGAGCACCGCCTGTCGAAAGAGTTCTTGGACTCGCTCGTCAAGGACCTTGTGCCGCTTGTCTTCCTCGCCATGTTCGCCAAGAGCGGCCTGGTCACGCTGAATGCCCACAACATGCTCAAGAACCTTGGCTGTAACGATGGACCCCTCTCCCCATTTGCTCTGGTGCTTATTGTTGCTGCTATAGATATTGCTCCCGAGATCGTCTTTCCGCAGTTTGTGGAGCGGGTTGCCCCTGCGCTCGACAACGTCACCGAGGCCCATCGAACCCTGTCGATCCTGGGCGCGCTCTCGGTCGTCGGCTCGCCACTGAGCAACCGACACGTGTACAACGATGGCGCCTACCACGTCGTCAACTTTTTGGACATGGCCTTGCCCGGCATTGACATGAACGACCCGCTCAAGTCGTTCTCGTCCCTCACGTTTGTCACCAACGTCGCCTTTACCATTACCTTTGGCAATGCGAGCGCAGCCAAGCAGCAATGGTAGCAACGGGCACGTATTTCTTTTTTTTTCTCTGATCAA
>Ga0302227_10002673_pt1 | contig 12109 bp, 10 predicted proteins | sample II_Palsa_N1_1_FD_193525 | JGI IMG/M metagenome (GOLD analysis project Ga0302227, IMG submission 193525) | Peat permafrost microbial communities from Stordalen Mire near Abisko, Sweden - II_Palsa_N1_1 | ecosystem: Environmental > Terrestrial > Soil > Palsa > Peat permafrost | place: Sweden...
CTGGCCAGGCCTTTTTCCAGAGCCTCATAACCTTTGAAAATGTGAAAGCGGTGACGATTGAGATCTGGCAAGACGATGCGCTAGATATTATGGATATCATGGCTCCCCGGATGCCTGAATTGAATGTGTCCACGAATAGGATGTTAAGGGAGCGGTTGGCGCACGTTGTGCAATTCATCTCGCGCTGTGAGGATGGCGTTCGACCAGATTGGAAAGCACCCGAGTGGCGGATACAAATGGTCCAGGCAGGGAACGAGAGATAGGGAATTCTCAAATTTATGTTGCAGCTGGAATTTGGGGGCTCATACCCTCAATTTTAGGGACCGTAGCTCTTTGGCCGTGGAACCAATCCTTCCGGATCCTAGCGCACATGATGAAACCAGATCTTGGGAATCTAGGGTATGCTGCAGTATAAATACCAACCACATGCGGGATTCTGCAAAGTTCATCAGCCTCTCATCCCAGTCTCTACCTTCGCTCGCAATGGGAATCAGAACCTTCGACTGCTTTCCTAGACTCGCTCCAGAGTTGAGGCAGATGATCTGGGAGCGCACGCTTCCTCCTCGCCATCTATGGCCCAACATCGTCGTAAATCCGGATCGACCTGGCCATGGTGGCCGGAGACAAGATTATGGTCAAAATATTGTTCCAGTTGCTTTCAGAGTTAATCGCGAGTCGAGGGCAGTTGCGATGAGATTCTATCACAATTGGGAGCAGTATTTGTCCTCAGGAGCACCGTATGTCAACTTCGAAATCGACGAGATATGTATCCTTTTGGACGAATACTATAACCGAAATTCCCGCGGCTTGGAAATTATCGGTTGCGACGAGGCGTTATTGCGAGTTCCCAAAGCCGATCTCCAGAAAATTCGATATCTCACGGTGTACTTCACTGCTTGCGAGAGATGCATACCACGCGCAGCTGAGCGGTTTTACAAATGGTACAGCGATTGGACTCGCCCAAATGTCGATGCCTTTAAAAGTCTGGAGGAAATGACAATAGAGATGGATTGGAAAGGCGTGCAAAGGATACAGGTGGAATTTTACGAAAAATTCTACAGGGATATAGTGCGTTTGGTGAACAGGAATATACCACATGGGAAGATCACTTTTTATCTTCAGCTTGCATAGGTCGGACTTGGAGTTTGGAGTTGGTTGGAATGGTGGGTTGGTGTCATCTTCCTCGCTCAAATATCGCCTTCAATAATATTGTTATTTACTTTCTGATATACAGATCCCACAACCACGCATCTCTCTCGCCAACAGCCTGATATTTTCGAGGACTTGTACTTAGCCATCCTGAACTATTGGTTGCCTGAGTAGGCAAAAAGATGAGAAAAGGGGGTCGATAGACAGCATCTCGATGACGACTCCTCTAACTTCACTTTGTCGAGTCATTGTCACAGTATCGCAAATTATTGGAGTTAGTTCCAATTTGGCAGCTTTGTCCTCCCTGGCGCAACTCTACACGGTTTGCCTCATTCTCGTTCCACGGTGGTGGTCTTATAACGAAGGTTTTGGAGTGTTTCCCACCATGGATTCCAGCGGTGAGTGGCCCGGTTTCCCAAAGGACACGAGCCGTCTTCCGAGAAGTTATGAACAAGAGAGATATAGGATGCACAACGACCCGTATATAAATATGATCTTTGAGATAGAATAATGGACTTTGAGGTAGACTCCGTCAAACAGAGAAATTGCGTACAGTTTCTCTCGTGCAGGAATAGTGCGGAACGAAAGTGGGGGTGTAAGATCTTACCTTTCCCGGCCGGCAGTCCACCGGGCCGGGTATACCGGGACCGGCAATCATGTTCCAGTAGAAGATTGAGACTAACGGGAATCTAAAGTTCCCGCGAAGGATTTTCCTTGCTTTCTAACCATTTGCGATTCATTTTACATAATGTCGCCGTGGTTGCCGTACTGTGAAGGTGCATGTCAGTCCCATGATGTTGAGGGTACCGCGTGCGACTTCCGCATTGGGACGGAGTAGGCTGCACACGATCGAGTACTACTTAAAGCCTCGACATCCCTCTTCCGCTTATATCTTTCTGATTTCCTCCTTCTTTTATCACGAGCAGAAATTCTCGATCAACCTCATTCACGTATAATCAGAATTACAAGAATCTAGGAACATGGCTCCTACCCCTCATCCACTTCAGATGCTCTCCGTCCAGGAGACGGAAACAGCTCGTGACATTGTCTTGGCGACCCATCCTGATCATGTCATTGAGTTTCGTCAAGTTGACCTGAAAGAACCGGTCAAGAAAGACCTTGTACAATACCTTCAACTCGAACATGCTGGGCAATTGACAGAAAAGACAACGAGGCCTCCACGGATGGCCAAATGCCATTACGATATAATTGCCGCAGATAGGACAATCGAGTACCATGAGGCAATCATTGACCTGGAGCAAAAGAAGATGGTGGAAAATAAAGCTGTGGGCAAAGAATTCAGTCCCAGTCTGACGCTGTAAGAAATCTTGAGAAGAGTGAAGGATGAGCTAACCTGAGTTTGTAGGGGAGAATTCGATACATTGATTGAAGTCTGTGAAGCGTCTTCAGTCTTTAGATCTGCAATCGAAGAGCTCAAACTTCCTTCGCACATGGAAGTCATTATCGAGCCATGGCCATATGGAAGCCTCGAAGTCGGCGACGAGCCAGGCCGTTATTTCCAAGGTCTTGTTTACGCACGAGACACTCGCAACGGAAATAATCCGGACTCCAACTTCTATTCATTCCCAATTCCTTTCATTCCAGTCGTCGACTATCACAAGCGAGAACTTGTCAGAATCGAGCGACTAGCTACTGGAGGAAAGGGCGATGGCTTGAAGGCTGCTGCTCGCGATTCAACGAAACATCCGTTGGCTCATTGTACCACAGCTGAGTATGTGCCGGAATTGATTGAAGGAGGAGTCCGCAAAGATCTCAAGGAATTGAGCGTGACTCAGCCGGATGGACCTTCTTTCAAGGTTTCTGACGGATCCTTGGTCGAGTGGCAGAAGTGGCGCTTCCGCGTTTCATTTACTGCACGAGAAGGAGTCGTTATTCATGATGTTCAGTACGATAATCGGGATGTCTTCTATCGTCTTTCCATTAGCGAAATGGTAAGTTTTTGCCTATTGCAAAAAGTTCTCTGACTAATAGAAATATAGACGGTGCCTTACGCAGACCCTCGTGCCCCATTTCACCGCAAACAAGCTTTTGACTTTGGAGAAGGTGGAGCGGGTATGTGTGCGAACAACTTGTCACTGGGTTGTGACTGCTTAGGCGCAATCAAGGTAAATGCACCCTGCTAATCTGATATCATGGCCGCTGGAAGCTAATTCTTTCCACTCAGTACTTTGATGCCGTCACAGTCGAGAAAGATGGTAAAGTTAAGGTTCAACCAAATGTCATCTGTCTTCATGAGCAAGACAACGGCATTGGATGGAAGCACACAAACTGGCGTACCAACCGCGCGGTCGTCACTCGTAACCGTGAACTCGTCGTCCAATTCATTCTCACTCTGGCCAATTACGAATATGTCTTCGCTTATAAGTTTAATCTTTCCGGCGAGGTCGACATCGAAGTACGGGCCACTGGAATTGTTTCCTGCGTCAACATCGATGTCGGAAAGGTTAGCGAGTACGGAAATGTGGTCAACCCAGGAGTTCTTGCCCAGAACCATCAGCACATCTTCGCCGTGCGTATTGACCCTGCAATCGATGGCCATTCAAATACTGTCATCCAAGAAGAGTCGGTCCCAGAACCAATGAACGCGAAGACAAACCCCATGGGGAACTTTTACCGTGTTGTGCAAACTCCGATCACTCGGTCACAATGGGCTGATGCCGCGCCGCTCAATAGTCGAATCTTTAAGATTGTGAACCCTTCCAAGCTGAACCCTATCAGTATGAAGCCGGTAGGCTACAAGCTTGTGCCACCACCAACCCAGCTTCTGCTCGCGGACCGCCGATCTCTCCAAGCTAAACGAGCACTTTATGCTCAACATCATGTGTGGGTTACGAAATACAAGGAGGGAGAGTTGTGGGCTGCCGGACCTTACCCATTCCAGAGTCAAGGTGAGGTGGGTGGAGTACAGGATATGGTGGACCGAGGAGATAACATCGAGAACGAGGATGTTGTTGTCTGGTCTGTGTTTGGATTAACACATAATCCCAGGGTGGAAGATTGGCCTGTCATGTGAGCACTCCCTCCTTTCTTACTCTTCAATAGTTTTTAACAACACTTTGACTAGGCCGGTCGAGATCCATCAGATTCAGTTAAAACCAGCCGATTTCTTCACTGCGAATCCCAGTATTGATGTGCCGAGCAACAAGAACTTGGCCAGTAAGTTGGTTGAAAATGGGAAGTGTTGCGAAGGCAAGGATCTGACTTTGAATGGTGTAAACGGAGTCAATGGATCTACGAATGGTGTGGCACATTAAGTATTTTGAAACGAAATTGTAAGAGAATTGATGAGCTTAGTAGCAAAAATGGCGATGTTGCTGTTGACATTTACAAAAATGGTTCGTTTCATACACCAGTGGTTGTCAGAATTCGTAACGCAATATTGGTTTTCAATATACTATAGCTCGAGGTACATTAAGACTCTAACTGCCGTTTTACTTTTTTAAATGTTCCCTGATCTGAGAACCAATCTAAAAAGTAGTGGCTCATTACTTTACAAGTGTTCCATAAATTATAGTATATTGAAACGCAGCATTGCGCCACGAATTCTGACAACCACTAGTTATATGCTCGGTGAGAATGAAATTCATAACTCATAACCAAGGCAATTCTAAAGTAGTCAAATTAGATAAAAACGCACGCCCAATTGTAGACAGAACGTCTTTTTTGACTGCAAATAATCCCTATCTAATTCTCCCAAGAGGGACTCGGGACCTTTGCAAGTGGGCGGGGTAATTTTGGGGGCCAGGATAGCGGGGTGTGACTCGTTGTGGGCCAGGTAATCCACTGGTAGCACTTAAAGATTATGGCTTACTCGATGATCAAAGATTTATCTTTTGATTGAATGGAAATGTGTAAAGTGTTTACTTGCGGCGAATGATTTTATATATGGACTGAGTGTCTTTTAGTGATCGGCACCTAGAATAGGGGTCTTTAGTGGCAGTGCGGGGTAATGAGGGGTAAAAAGTGCCCCGTAAAGATAGTGGCGAAGTGGCTGCCAAGGGGCCTAACCTTTAGCGCCGAAAACCATCGCTCTCTCCTCCTTCCCCATCTTTGTTTTTTATCATCAAGTTGTACCGAGCGATCCAAGGACATTGAATCTTTGCACTCAAGTAGACATATCTAGTACACAATGGCCTCCCAAATCTTTACCCTCTTCCCCGCCTTGCCCAATGAACTCCGCCAACAAATCTGGCTCTTCACCCTGCCTGGTCCCCGGAAAATCGTTCCGTTCACTGCCTATGATACCACCGGGCTCTACCACGAACCCAACAAAGGCCCAAAGGACCACTGTCCACTCACGCTCCAAATCAACCGCGAATCGAGAGCTATTGCACTGAGGCATTACTCAAATTGGCACAATGCAGCCGCACTCGGGTACCAATACCTCGACTTCAATGTCGACACAGTCTGCTTCTCAGCCACGGACTTTGAAGATCGATCGCATATGCCTCGATTCACGCCAGGGATACAGACTGCGCTTCTTAAATTATCGAAGGCCGATTTGTGGAAGATTAGGAGGTTGGAGATTACGTTCTCCAGACTCACGGCGAGTTTTCCGAAGGATATGAAAGCATGGGTTGAGAAGTGGCTCATGGCGTTGTTTCCGGGGGTCAGGGAGTTGCATGTTGTTTGGGCCTGGGGGCTTGCTATGGGTGAGGAGCATAGGTTAGGACGTCGTGATCCTGATTTGACTGCAGAAATCGTGAAAGGGAATGTTGATGCGGCGATGGAGGTGGCGAGGACGACTTTGGAAGAGATTGAGAGGAGGAGGGGTGGTGGGTGGACGGCTCCGGTTTTGAGGATTGATACGATAGAGTGGTCATACGAAAGCTAGGAGGGTATGAGAACGTCAATTTTTATTTTGAATGCGCAACACTTGAGATATTTCTTTTGAATGACTGGCGTGGCGGACGTTTGAGACCTGCATATCAAAGTAGAAGTTTGCCTGTCTTATGAAACCCATCGCTCGTTATTCTTTTGTTTATCTCTGGATTCGAGGAAGAGAAAATACCATGAGGAGAGAAACCCCCTGGAATCGAACATATAAGTAACTCCTCCGCTGAAGTCCTGGGTGCATGCGAGAAACAAGATCCTTCGAAGCAGGATTAGAAATGCTATGACTCATACTTGAAATCAAACCTTTTCGACGGTCCATAAAAACAACAACAGCATATCTCCCCACCACAGCAATCAAACTTCTCAAATTCTCTGAAATTCAATCAGAATGTCTTACGATAACTTCGTAAATGAATTAATTGCCTACTCGAAGCAGCATCCGTATGAGTGCGATGCATCAAGGGCAAATTCTTCTTAACTTTAAGTCTTTGACGCTAACAAGCCATTCCTGCTCAGAACCTAAACCTTACTTGCTTCTCCTTTGTTGTCAGCGTTTAATATTGTTGTCAAAGTCCCTTCCTCCATTTTCTCGAAGCTGGTATCCAACTGAGTTGAAGCTGCTCAAGCGTCCTCGATAATCTTTCAAAATTGATGATTAGACGTTGTGCACTGAAGCAGAAGTTGTACGGCATGTCTTAAGGCTCCCGTGGTTTCCTTCCCTTTTTAGTTATGCCCAACGAGCTTCTCCAGCCGTGGTCTCACCCCTTTCTATAAATATTTTATTCTTTTCTGCTGGCTCGGCTTCACTTTCTCAAACAGCTGAAATTCATCGACTGGCAATTTGCATCACCTGTGCAGGAAGTTGACACGCTCTGCTCGAATTAGGGTTCACCCTTGGACCTGTTTTCAACTGTAAGAGCATGTGCCATTGCTCTCGTACACCTAAGCAAAAGCCACTACACAAAAAACATTGTACAACAAGCCTTGCGTACATTCAAAATTATACACAATTTATAAAACATTATAAGAAGGAATAAAGGAATGTATTTTCCAAGTTTTCTTTGCGAAGTCCGTAGGGGAGAAGAGGTAGTTAAGGCTGGTGGTGGGGTTAGGTGTACGACGAGCAATGGCACCTGCTCTTACATTGGGCGATCAAGCATGCGTCGATTGGGCAGCTATAATTGAGTGACGTGCAAATTGTACTTCGTAGACAAGTGACCTCGACCCTTTTCCTACCATTGCCCCAAGAAACCAGAGAGTATATTGGGGTGGTGCTCAAGACGGTGCAAAGGATCTAGAAGGCCCTCTCAGTTCCGAACAAGAATACGTTGGTAATGGCATATCTTTTAATCGCTAAGCTCAAAGCCTTAGAATTCTTGTTGTCAAATTGGAAAGGGCTCTCATTTCTCTTTTTCTGTCAATTACTCCTCGATTTGTGGATGAGGGGACAGGAATTCTAGCTGGAGCTAGATCCGTAATATGATGATTTGATAGGATTTCAAGACCCGCAGTGAACTTATTCGGCTCTGATCTCCTGGTTTTTCTGTCTATCACCGAGCACTAAGCTTACTGATCAGGATCCGAGTGCGTCTCGGTTTTATAGTAGGAAAAGCAACCCAATTACTGCCTCTTCTTCCTGTCAACAGCTTTTAATTCCGCCCCTCCCCTTCTCACAGAGATTTTCTAGAGCTTTGGAGCTCTCCTAGCTCTTGACTCTTCTAATCCGTATTCTCAACAAGATATGGGATATGTACCGCGAGAGAACAATGTGTGGAGTCATCCAAGCAGACGTGATGGGTCTGGGCAAGATCTGTCAAATGTTCGGCTTCTGGTTAAAGGTAAGGGTTTCACGTATGAACATGACCATGACAATCCGAGTCCATTTTACAAGTTCTTGTGAGGACCAGCTCTGCAAGTGAGGCCTAGACATGACAGTAACTACCAACATGACAATAAAATCAATTCTCCACCATTGTATAGAAATATGGTTGGAAAGTGTGTACTATCATTACGATCATTGGGCAAGCACGCACCAGTTAGAGCAGCTCAAGTTGCAGAGCTTGAATTGAGGCTGAACATGAACGCTTTACAGTCTTTGTAAAGAATACCTCCTCCCCTTCAAATTCGTCCCTGGACATGAAATTTACCCCACTTGGCCAACACAAAGCTTCTTTCTTAGTAATTAGACGAGAGTCGCTGTCAGTTCTTGTCCGCCGTCAGCGCACCGTCCGTTGTCAGACCAGTTGTCCGTTGTCAGACCTATTGTCCGTTGTCAGACCTATTGTCCGTTGTCAGACCTATTGTCTGTTGTCAGTAATCAACCTAACCGTCTGTTTTATTCCTGGGAAATAAGGACTCGATTCCGAGGCAGACAAGTATCTCTTAGCTTGTATCATAAAATATTACGTCGTGCTTGGCCTAGAAAGCTAGCTCACCCTTAGCATATACTGGTTATCCTCGATTATTGAGAGCTGATTTTGCATTTTTGGCAGTAAGGAGCCACGGTATGGGAACTGGCAGATTTTATACTTCTTGCTGCTCTCCCTTTCCAGATCTTTTGGTTCTCCATCATTAATGACTGGGTGGGGTCGAGGTCACGAGTCGCCGAGTTTGCGAAACCCCATGTCAGCAGTCAAAAACAGCCATCCACCGTCTGAAAGCGAATGTTCGATGGTGCGGCATGATCTGGGTGCGAGATGACAATATGTGAGCTTTATATACCAATTCTAATCTTTGCAAGGCGCCGAGTTGTTCATGACCTCGCTTAAATTGTTTACCCCCTTATTCCAGTTCGGGGACTTCAAGTCGTACCTGGACAATGGAAACTTCGTATACCATGTAATTCGAAATTATTCTTCTGGTAACTCAAATTACAATAAGATGAGCTCTATCTGTAAATTTTAACTGCCAGGTGGGGTACGTATTCTCGCTCCCAGGAAGGGGTTGTGGACCAGGTCGCCATTCCCGATCTTTTCTCGCTTACTGTAAGGGGAACTTTATCCGTGACCTGAGTCCGTATAATCGTGTTGTTCACGCTGTTTGCAGTCTCATCGAAGTCTCTACTATATAAGGGAAGGTCTATAAGAAGTATACTGCATACCGCATCCTCTAGGAGGGCGCCGACTCAACACCTGTACGTGGTGCATTCTACGAACCTGTAGTTCTGAATTGAGTTATAGGCCAAGATTAAGTCACGGTGGTATTATTCAGGGCCGGAATAGCAAGAACTGAACGATTGGATAAGGGCGACTTGGATTTTTTAAGGAAGTTCAGGCCAGACCTCACTATATAACGACTCTCGACAATAAGCTTCTCGACTTATTATCGTATGCGAATCGAGACGTTAATATTATATTCTACAGAGGCTATAGGCGACAGCTACGAAAACAAGTACTTTGGATCACTGCCACTCTTCTCTATTCGAATATCCTTAGCAACGACTATACCTTGTCCTCGAGACGGCCGTCAGGCTAATACATGTGTCGGCAAGCAAGCTGTGACGAACTTTTCTACTCGAGATAGTATACAGCGTATAATACTATTATACTATTAGGGAGAGGGTATTCATACAGAGACTATATACAGGATCCTCGACTGCAGCAGGTAAAGGACACAATCCTAGAAGACTACTTGACGTTTGCTTAGGTTTTTGGTTGAAGTTTTTCCTCCGGGGGGTAGTATAGAATAGCCTATAAGGAGATAATTATACCACCCATGAAAGCTGGTACTACTATAAATATATCCTATATTCAATAAAAGTCAAGGAAGCAGGTGCTTTGTTTAGGGGCTTGATTAGGGCTTGATTAGGGCTTGAGAGCCAGGCGGATGCCCTTAAGGCAGGCCGACCAGTGGTACGCATAGGTGTTTTGGCCTGGAACGTCCACTTAAATAGAATGAATCCTACCTACCTACATACCTACCGCATCCTCTACCAACCTTCATACAACACCCACATCTTGGCTGTGGTACAAGCTCTCGAGTTGAGCATTGCACGGCCCTAAAGGCAGAATCAGTCCCACAACAATAAAATTGTTCTGTAACAAAGCATAAGGTACTACTGCTTTGCCAAATGGGCCGAATCGGACTTAGTTTATTCCGATTCGTCCGTTGACGGCGGCAATGAACGTGATAACGAAGACATCCGATGATAAGAATCCATCATGTAAAGTGGAATTTTCTTTGATATATAGAACAATGTAACTATTAGCGAATGATGGTTGAGTGAGTTGTAGGTGAAAGGGACAAGTGAGATAATGGAAAATAGGAATGTGCCTCATCTTACATGACATCGTTGGTATACCGGAAGTTTTTGGGTGACTTGCTAAGAGAGAACATGGTCGAGTATTTATATGCATTTGTGTCGAATATGAGCAATGCAGTCTCTTTTCTTTGGCAGGCTGGAGTGCTGGCTATGACTCATGGCAGTTTCGCGTGGGCAATGGAACTTGAAGTGTGAAGGGAATGAGGTCGATCACGTGATGAAATCACATCACGAAGTACCTGGTATTTTATGAGAATTTTCCCCAAACAAACTCAATTGCTGGAAATAATGACGAGAGCAGCTGTCATTTTTCAACGATTTTCTGCATTCTCTACTGAGATTGCGCTGGTCACAAGATGTTACGAGCAGGCACGTGGCAGTCCTCACGCAAGGCCATACCATTCTTGTTTTTGCTTCCCGAACATAGGTGCCGAATAGAAAGGGCTTCGAGGCTACGGCTTGACGACATATAACCATGACTCAGAGATGACAACAAGAATCAGTAGCTATGAGCCCGGTTCAACCCTGAACTTTCGGAAGGACTCACTGAGTCAGATCGCTTTTAAGATTGACTATACGCAAGCAACAATTTACGCTGACTTGTATAGCTTTTGATATGGGTTCCTAAACAAACAGTGAGTTACCAGGCTGAAACAGGGTGATTATCTGGATTTCATGGAGCGAGCTGGAGACAGTGAGATTTTGAATTTCAGCAATTAGAAGAAGCGGAGGGATGAGGCATGGTAGCTGTGCTGGTTTCGGAATAGCCCCAGACAGGAGAGATCATGGATGTATTCCCTGCCATAAATGGAACACAACTATAGACTGAAAATCTATAGGCATGGCGCTAGCCGTACATTGTTGATATAAATATCCCTTCTCCTTACAAAATCGAAGCGATCAACAAACCCCATTATCACCACCACAACAATGCGCTTGTTTCGTTTGGAACTGGGAAGCCTTGCATTTTGACGAAGAGTCTCACTGCTTAGAAACTTCTTGCAGGATGTGTATGTTCATGCTATAGGAGGTGAAACCATTTCAGTCAACTTCTTCGTGGAGGAGATGCTTGATGTTGTTGTCAAGTCTTGCGTGTTGCCAACGGGAGGTTGAAGCCGATTCACTTGCTTCTAGTCTCCTAACCTTTTGATAAACTGCCCTTTTGAAAGAAAAAGAAAACACTTACTATCCCCCACTTGATAAGGTGTTTTGGAGAGGTTGATTAGCCTCAGCCACAGGTAAGAGCATGTGCCTTTGCTCGTCGTACACATAACCCCACCACCAGCCTTATCGACTGGTTCTCCCCTACTAAATTTGCAAAGAAAACATGGAAAATACATTCCTATATTCCTTCTAATAATTTCTTGTAAACTTTGTATAATTTAGTTAAATGTACACAGGGCTTGTGGTACAATGTTTCTTTGTAGTGGTTTTCGCTTACTTGTACGACGAGCAATGGCACATGCTGTTACACGTTTCGCTCCTTTTAGGATTTTGATCAGAACACTTCAAACCCTCCAAAACAAGCATCTTCATAGTGCTTGAATTGAACCCAAACGTGTTTTATCTTGATTCCGAGAAAGGATCAAACTTTTGAAGTGTTGCAAGTGTGACGGTAAGCAAGCAAGGACAACTTCCTTCGTCGGCTGGAAGGAACGATAATATTCTCCTGCTTCATTTGCGAAACGAGTATTCAAGAAACCTTAGCTCTTATAATAAGTAGCATCTTGTGTTTCGCTCAATGCTAGACCTAACGGGCAGCATTCTTTTCCATAACTTCGCCTATGAATAAAAAGCCCAACTGGTTCAGGTGTAGCAAAACTGTGGCGTTACCAAGTGACC
>Ga0302227_10002674_pt1 | contig 12106 bp, 9 predicted proteins | sample II_Palsa_N1_1_FD_193525 | JGI IMG/M metagenome (GOLD analysis project Ga0302227, IMG submission 193525) | Peat permafrost microbial communities from Stordalen Mire near Abisko, Sweden - II_Palsa_N1_1 | ecosystem: Environmental > Terrestrial > Soil > Palsa > Peat permafrost | place: Sweden...
GTGAAGAATCGATGAATGGCATTTGTAGCACAGGTGGCAAGTGATCCTTCCCTTGCTTGCCACGGTGCCTAATGTGAGTCCAATTCGAAGGGAGAAACTACCTGTGTGAGGCGAGTAAGACCTCCGACACAGTGAAAGCTTCCCATCTTCCTGTTCATCCTGCTGTGACCGCCGTCACATACCAGACCGCCACTTGCGGCCTACCTTATAAATCAGCAACACGCTCTTCTAAATAGCCGCGGAAGGTGCCGGCGGTGAATGAGCTTCGCAATCTAATCGGAATGGTGCCGTACCAAAATGGAGTCTTCACTATGAGTTTGCCGCTTGAAGGAATTAAAGTAATCGACTTTACCGGTGTGCAGGCCGGTCCAGCATGTACGCAAATGATGGCCTGGTATGGCGCCGATGTACTTAAGGTCGAACGCCTCAACGGGGGCGATGTCACACGCCATCAGTTACGTGACATCCCCAACGTCGATGCGCTGTACTTCACGATGCTCAACAGCAATAAGAGATCGCTGACGCTGAACACCAAGACCCCGGAAGGCAAAGAGATCATGGAGAAGCTGATCCGCGGGGCAGACGTCCTCGTAGAGAACTTCGCACCTGGCGCTATGGATCGAATGGGTTTCTCGTGGGAACACATACAGGAGCTCAACCCAAGACTCATCTTCGGATCCGTCAAAGGCTTCAATGATCAGTCGATTTATTCCGACATCAAAGTCTATGAGAATGTGGCGCAATGCGCCGGCGGCTCCGCTTCGACGACCGGGTTCTGGGACGGTCCTCCTACGATCAGCGCTGCGGCACTCGGCGACAGCAACAGCGGCATGCACCTTTTGATCGGGATTTTGACCGCGCTGATGAGCCGCGAAAAGACTGGCAAGGGTCAGAAAGTATCTGTTTCGATGCAGGACAGCGTGATCAATCTCTGTCGCGTGAAACTGCGCGACCAGCAGCGCCTTGAACGCGTCGGCTACCTCGAAGAGTATCCGCAGTATCCAAATGGCAAGTTCACCGATGTAACCCCCAGGGGCGGTAATGCCGGCGGGGGCGGCCAGCCTGGCTGGATCCTCAAGTGCAAGGGCTGGGAGACGGATCCGAACTCGTACATCTATTTCACGATTCAGGAGCAAGATTGGGGACCCACCTGTGAAGCAATCGAGAAGCCTGAATGGAAAGCCGATCCAGCCTACACAACGGCAGCTGCACGCCAGCCACACATCTTCGATATCTTCGCCGATATTGAGAAATGGCTTGCCGATAAAACCAAGTTCGAGGCAGTCAATATCCTCCGGCGATTCGGAGTTCCCTGCTCTCCAGTCCTGAGCATGAAAGAGATCGCCTATGACACGACACTACGGGCTGCCGGAACGATTGTGGAAGTTTCTCACAAGGAGCGCGGCACCTATCTGACCGTCGGAAGTCCGATGAAGTTCTCGGACTTCACGCCTAAAATTACAGGCTCCCCTTTACTGGGCGAGCATTCGGATGAGGTCCTCACCGAACTGGGATATAAGCCGGAAGAGATCGCCAAACTGCACGAAGCTAAGATCATCTAAAGACATCAGGCGCTATGGGTAAACCCAGGCGCCTGATCGCTTTTATGTATGAACCAGCGCATGTGCACAGCGAGGTGGTGGCCTTCGCTGTCGGCCTTTCTACCTGATAACGCAGCCCCCAACAGTACAGGCATTCGAAAGGACATTGATATTATGGCGAATGAATCGCAAGCCGCTGCCGTAATGACGGACGGCTTTCATCTGGTGATTGATGCATTGAAGCTGAATGGCATCGATACAATTTATGGCGTCGCGGGAATTCCAATCACAGACCTGGCGCGACTGGCCCAGGCGGAAGGGATGCGATACATCGGCTTTCGACACGAGCAGTCTGCCGGGAACGCGGCAGCGATCTCTGGCTACCTCACGCAAAAGCCGGGAATCTGTCTCACTGTCTCTGCGCCGGGTTTCCTGAACGGTATGGTGGCGTTGGCGAATGCAACCACCAACGGTTTTCCGATGATCCAGATCAGCGGATCGAGCAACCGGGCGATCGTCGATCTTCAGCAGGGTGATTACGAAGAACTCGATCAGATGAATGCTGCAAAGCCCTACGCGAAAGCAGCCTATCGCGTGAACCGCCCTGAAGATATCGGAACCGGAATCGCGAGAGCTATTCGTGCGGCCGTCTCGGGGCGGCCGGGCGGAGTTTATCTCGATCTGACTGCAGAGGCGCTAAGTGCCGCAATCGATTCCGAAGCAGGAAAGAAGTCTCTGATACATGTAGTCGATCCAGCCCCGAGAAGAATACCCGCTCCGGAATCGATCCAAAGGGCACTCGATTTCCTCGCCACGGCAAAGCGACCATTGATTATTCTGGGTAAGGGCGCTGCATACGCCCAGGCCGATCACGATATATGCTCGTTTATCGAGACAACAGGTATCCCATTCCTGCCGATGTCGATGGCGAAGGGCTTGTTGCCGGATGACCATCGTCAGTCTGCCGCCGCCGCTCGATCACTCGTTCTTGCCCAGGCTGATGTAGTGATGCTGATTGGAGCACGGCTTAACTGGTTGCTAGCTCACGGCAAGGGGGCCCAGTGGTCTCCCACAGCTCAGTTCATTCAGGTCGACATCGAGCCTACGGAGATCGACAGCAATCGCGCTATCGCCGCGCCCGTGATCGGTGATATCGCATCTGTCGTATCGTCCTTTCTTGCCTATCTTAAGCCAGGAGCAATTCAGGTCACTGCCGAGTGGCTTGACGCTATCGCCGAACGGAAAAAGCACAACACAGAGAAGATAACGGCTCAACTTGAAGCCAACCCAACCCCGATGAACTTCTCTAGCGCACTTCGCGTGGTTCGTGATGTTCTTGCCGATAAACCAGATGTTTACGTTGTGAACGAAGGCGCAAATACGCTCGACTTCGGACGCAACATCATCGACATGCGGAAGCCACGCAAGAGGCTCGACTCTGGAACCTGGGGCGTGATGGGCATTGGAATGGGGTATGCGATCGGCGCAGCGATTGTGAGCGGAAAACCTGTCGTGGCGATTGAGGGCGACAGTGCATTCGGTTTCAGTGGGATGGAGATCGAAACAATTTGCCGATATGGGCTCCCGATCGTGATTGTCGTCCTCAACAATGGAGGCATCTACAAGGGAAACGACGTCAATCCGACAGGAGGGTCCGATCCATCTCCCACGACTCTTATGCAGAAAGCGCGGTATGAAAAGCTTATCGAAGCATTTGGCGGTACTGGCTATTCAGTTGTTGATCCGGAGAGTCTGACGGCTGCTCTGACAGATGCTCTCGCGTCCGGTAAGCCGACGCTGATCGATTGCATCATCGATCCAAAGGCGGGAACTGAGAGTGGACATATCCAAAACCTGAACCCAAAAAGCGCCATCACTGCGAAGCACTGACGGAAAGATAGAAAGCAGCGGCCTCGGGCAAACCGAGGCCGTTTCGGTCAGATCTCATAAATATAGAAGAATGGATAAACTTCCTTATGGCAAGTGTTACTGATAACATCACACACCACCGTTTCGAGATGGTCGTAGACGGTCAGACTGCGTTTCTTGACTACGCGTTCGAGGATGGCCGGCTGGTGTTGATTCATACAGAAGTGCCCCAGGCACTCGAGGGACACGGCATTGGTGCCACGCTCGTTCGGTCCGTTCTGAACGAGGCTCGAACCAGGAGCCTACAGATCGTACCCCGGTGCGAATTCGTAGTGGAGTATCTTCGTCGTCATCCCGAGTTCTCCGACCTTCTTGCGCCTCTTCCGGAACAGCAATGACACACCTCAATCGTTTAGATCTCGCAGGGTTTTGATCGCTGAGTCAGGTAGGCGTGAAACGACTACCTGGCAGGCTCAGACTCGCGATTCAGTTTGAACCGGTATGTGAAGCAGAGATAGGAGATGGTCAGCGGAGCACCGTGAGCGTTAGCCCTCATAAGCTCACCCGGGGAAAAGTGCCCAACTCCCGCGTTCACCACAAAGTATTGATGATACACATACTTCATCGAGGCATCGAAGCCGTGACCGATATTGTCGGTGGCAAATCCGCCAGTCGGGGGCTTCACGAACTCGGATCCGCTGCCGCTGTAGACGCCGTCTTTCTTGCTTGCGACTTCCAGAAACTCTTCTTGTATCAGGACGGTGAGATGAGCTGTCGGCGTCAGGCTCAGGTTCACGCGTGACTGTTGAATGTTCTGCCAGCCAAATAAATCGACTAGTCCAAAGGCATTATGCGAACTGGGATACTGCTGATCGAATGTACTGATCCTTTCCGGGTTTTTGTGAGGATTGCCGGTTGCGTAGTCATACTCACCCTGGATCCGAGGCTTCCATGGCATGGAAGCCGATGTATACCCGGCCTTGCCATATGCCGCTCCAGCGTGGATCGAATCGTTCGCATAGCCGCCGCGTTGCAGGACCCCTTCGACCGTGTAGTCAAACCCACCCGGCATATTGTCGCTAACGCGTATTCCCGGGGTAACCTCCGTCTCCGTTCCATTACTTCCCTGCTGGCTGACAACGTGAGGCATAGCTTTCACGAAGACGTATGGCTCAACCGTCGTGTGTGGTATCCATGAATTAATGGAGCCGTAGGCCCCATGGAAGTTGAGACCACCGGTATGCATATCAAGTGCCGTGGGATAGATGGCGACCACAGAAGCGCTGAACAGATCGATTCTGTTCTTGTCTCCAATGCGCGCGTCAAAACCGTCAAAGGTGCGACTCACATTCGTCCAATCACTGATACCGACCAGCCTCTCATCGCCGAACTTCAGCTCCTGCCTGCCCGCGAACACAGACACATGCTTTACGTGAAAGTCCAGGTATGCCTGTCGGAAGTCAAACGTGTCCCGCATGTTTGCGGCCACATACTGAAGCGGCAGACCCAACGCATGAGTATCGTGGAACTGCAGGTATGCCGTCATCCACTTCGTTGGGCGTACTTTGATACCGCCATGTACGCGGGTCAGTTCATAAACCTGAGCATTTCCGGACATATAGTCGATCGACGTTTGTCCCTCTGTACGTCCACGTAACTCCATATCAAGAGTCATCCAGGATGGGATATCCGGCGATTGTAGCGGCTGAACCTTGCCGACAGGTTGCGGATAGTCCAGATATTGCGCGAATGCTTTGCGAGCCGTAGCTGAGAGCAGGCATGCCGACATAGCGATCAATAGAGAGCCTGAGAATTTGAAGCGCATGTAATTAACTTCTTTCGTTGTTTCCGGTGCGATCATCCATAACCAATAGGTATGGAAGCTGCGCGATTATGTTTGAAGATTACTTTCCCCCTCGAGTGCGGGGACTCACATCCAGAGAGTACTTCGCGAGTCCATCTTCTTCTGTGACGCAGGTCACGACTGGTATGCGAAAAGCTTCATACACTACAACTATCGATTGCGTGATGAGACGTTAGTTGTTGCCCAAACCTATGAGAAGTTAGTCGGCCAGGGGTGTCCCCGAATAACTATGAAACGCTGAGCAACTCGGATCTGAGGCCCCGACGTAAAAGCCTCGATGCACATTTCCGTTATGAACACTGGGACCCTAGCCACGCAAACATCTTGTAACGAACTGTTCCGAAGGTCATGAAAACAACATGCAAATAACAACTACGACGAATGTCACACCGACGAGACCTCCGTCACTAACACGCTCACTTCAGCGTGTCGTTGCGCTGGCGGCTGTAGCGGGCTATGTCGAGGTCATTGGATTTTCCGATGTTGGTGGAATCTATCCGGCCATCATGACGGGAAACACGGTTCAGCTTGGACTGACTGTGGTCCGCGCGCAATGGGCTCGTTGCGGGCTCCTTGCATTTGCCGTTGGGCTTTTCTTCCTGGGCGGGATCATTTCGAGTCTCATTCGACGACGCCTTCGGCGACCACCCATGGAGCTACTACTTATGGCTGCAGTTCTTGTGATCGCCGGTATCATTCGCCTGCACGTATCATGGCGGATTCCCGTTGAGCTGCCGTTGCTGGCCTTGGCACTAGCGATGCAAGGGGAGACCATTGCTCGCTTTGGAGGCGTTTCGCTGCAAACGATCGTGGTGACGAACAACATGGTGAAATTCTCGGATGCATTGGTGGGGCGATATCTGCCAGAAAGGCAATCCGCGAACGCACCCGAAAAGCGGCCCGAGCTCAAGGAAGTGCTCCTGCCCGGCATGGCGTGGCTGAGTTACAGCATTGGAGCAGGAGCAGGTGCCACAGGGGCAGCATGGTTGCGGCTTCCTTTGATCATTCCGGCAGTCGTGCTCGTCTTCTTGGTGGGCGATTTGTTGTGGTCCGGCGGAGGAGAGTCCGCCGGGTGACACCCGCCAGGTCAAGACATCTCATCTAGAGCAAGCGCCTTAGATGTTGAAGATTCATTGGCAAGTGGGATGATCGCACCGGTTGTCAGAGGACGGCCGGCCGGATCTTTAGAGACATAAGACCGGTGTTCTATTTGTGGCTTTTGGGAGACTCGGCGTAGTCATAGTGCAACACGACGATCGACCGAGGGTTTACCAGATACTTCGGACCGTTCACGGGTAAAGCCATGGTTTCCTCGACGATGTCGTCGGGGGACGGGAGAGATGTGTCTATAAGGCGAAGCCAGCCTGAGGCTGGGTCGCAAGTAACAGGAGGAAGTTCAAATTCCAGCGGCTTCCAATATGAGTTGATAGCAATATAGCGGACCTGACTACTCGAGCTACTGCGAAGCGCGAAAGCGAGGCTGTGGGATTCATCGCTCCAATCGGGTTTACCCAGTTCGGTCCCGTGCCACTCGATATGTGCGCCGCTTAGATAGTTTTCAAGACTAATTTGGCCCTCGCTTCCTTTTTCGAAGTCGAGACGAACGCGAATCATGCACTGAACAAAGCGAATGATGTTTTTGTTGGCGATGCACAGATCCCAATCAAACCAACTCACTTCATTGTTCTGGCTGTAGGCGTTGTTGTTTCCTTTTTGTGTACGCCGGACTTCGTCCCCCATAAGCAGCATCGGCGTCCCAACTGCGAGCAGAGTGAGCACAAAGAAGTTCTTGACCTGCTGAATCCGCAGGCGCTCAATGTCTTCGGAGCGCGTCGGCCCTTCTATCCCACAGTTCCAACTCAGGTTGGAGCTCGAGCCGTCATTGTTGAGCTCATGATTTGCTTCATTATGTTTGAAGTCATACGAAGTTAAATCGTTGAGGGTGAAGCCATCATGGCAGGTAACAAAATTGATGCTTTGTGTCGCGGGCCTGCTTCCCTCTCGGTAAAGATCAAAGCTGCCCGTGATCCGTTCTTTCAGCTTTCGTACCGTCTTTTTATCTCCCTTTATAAAGCCGCGAATATCATCACGAAATTGTCCATTCCATTCCTTCCATTTGTCCTGCGCGAAGCTTCCGACCTGATATAAGCCCCCTTCGTCCCACGCTTCGGCAATCAATTTTGTGCCAGCTAAAACAGGGTCCGAATCGATCTCCGAAAGGATAGGAGCGTCAATCATTGGCTCGCCCGACTGGCTCCGCGAGAAGATGGATGCGAGATCGAAACGGAACCCATCGACATGCATCTCCGAGACCCAATATCTTAAGCTGTCGAGGATAAGTCGCTTCACGATGGAGTGGTTCGCCTTGAGCGTGTTGCCGGAACCAGCATAGTTAGCATAGGTCGCCTTGTCCTTATTCAGGATGTAGTAATAGCTGTTCTCCAGGCCTCGGAAGCAAAGAGTAGGGCCGCGCTCATCGCCTTCGCTGGTGTGGTTGTAGACCACATCGAGAATGACCTCAATACCCGCACGGTGCAGCTCCTTCACCATAGTCCGAAACTCATCCAGGCATGAGAGTGGATCGTCACTGGCACTGTATGCGAGATGAGGAGCAAAGAGGGACACTGGGCTATAACCCCAGTAGTTGGTGAGTCCCGCAGGAGCGTCCTGAATGTCGAACTGAAAGACTGGCAGGAGCTCGACTGCTGTTATTCCTAATGCCTGAAGGTAGGGAATCTTTTCGACAAGTCCGAGGTACTTGCCTCGGTTGACACCAGTAACGCCAGATGTTGGACTGCTGGTAAAGCCAGCCACATGCATCTCATAGATGACTGTCCTACGGTACGACCGTGTGAGTGGACTGTCACCTTCCCAATCGAAGGCGCTTAGATCTGCCACGACACTTTTCATCGACTCAGCTGCATTGTCACCTGACCGACTCGCGGCTGCACGGCTGTAGTTGCTGCACAGCGATACGCTCTTACCATAGGGGTCGATCAGCACTTTATGGGGATCGAAACGATGGCCGTTGGGCGGATCGTCTGGGCCGTCCGCGCGGTAGCCGTAAAGTTGCCCCGGTTTTATCCCTGGGACGAAGATGTGCCAGTAGTGAGAAGTGCGATGAAGCACAGGATCGAAAGAAACGACTTTGGAAGGATGAGGGGAGTTGGCATGGTCAAAAAAAACTAACTCCACTCGTTTCGCATTTGCGGAAAAGACACTGAAGTTCGTGCCCTCAGGAGTCACTGTCGGGCCAAGAGGATAGGGATGGCTGACGCACATCGCCTTCGCGCTGCAAACGTCCACCTCAGTGGAAGCCTGATCGATGTAGGCCATCAGCGTTGCCACAAGATCTGTGAGAGTTCGAGCGGCGCTGACGCGTTTGGATGATAAGGAGCAACGCGGGCGGTATAGTCGCTGGCTGGACGAGTCGCGGACACCTCGGCTGAATAGAACACCATGTCTGGAGACTCCTGGTAGTGCTTACCAAGGATCATGGGCGCCCGAGCTGGCTGAACCTCACCCTTAAATACCGTTTGAAGGACAATCCACGGGTTCTGCGTGGCTTCCCATAGTGCGGGGTCCAGCCGCTTCCACAGTTCATCCGCCGAATGGTTCCAAGACAAGCGAAGAGTCAATCCCAACTCGGCCGGCGCGTCTACACTCTCAACTCTCGACCACACGGTGACGGCCTTTGGATCGCTCAATGTATTCCCTCTTTTGCCGCGCATCCGAAGCACGGTGGTGTACTGCTTCCCCTAAGTGGTGACAAGGAAAAATTATGGCTTATCGATTTCCTCGACAGACCTGAGCAGCAGGAGAGGACAGTGAACAAGTTTGACAACCTTCTCGGCAATCGAACCGAAGATCGCCGGCCGCCATCCCGACATCCCATGCGTCGAAATGACGATCATGTCGATTTGCTCCCGATCGATCACCATCATGATGTTGCCGACAACATCATTTCCAACCTCCACCGCGGAAGATGTCTTGATTCCCTTCGCAGCGAGTGCGGCGACACACGAATCCAGTCGCTGCTCTGCATGGATCTGTGTCTCCTGCAGAATCGCCTCTTCCTGAAAGAACTCCGATCCTGTGACCGCAGGAAGCATTGGAACGATGTTGAGCAGATATACCTCGGCGAGAAAACGTTGAGCAAGCGCTGTCGCCGTTTCCAGCGCGGCACAAGAGGAAGGACTGAAATCCATGGGGACAAGGATTTTCTTTGGGTTGAAGACAGAATGGGACACTCCAGACATGACGATCTCCTGATACGGGCTAAAGTTATGGTTTAACTATGCATGTCATGTAAGGCCAGGAAGGCTCATACAAAACACGAGGACTGAATGTTCCTCTATGGACTGGTGGTGGAACAGGGTCTAGTCCGGGCATCGAATACAACGCGGTTTGCGCCGAACTGATGGAATACTCCACGTGTGCGAAGGATGCTCTCTTGCCATGTTGTCTTCTTCCTCTGAATACTTTAGGCATTCCAGTTGTGTTCAATGGCTAGACGTCGAACGAAGTTGCAAAGTCAGGATTGAGAGACCGTAGCCGGCCACTTCCACTCTCGTATCTCCTGACGATCGATCCCGTTCTCATGCGCGTAGTTCACGCTATCGATGATCTGGTCCTTGAGCCATTCTTTGGTATGGGCAGCGGCAGCTTCCAGTGTGGGTATGCGGTCGATCACATCAATGGCCAGATTGAAGCGGTCTACTTGATTGAGGATGGCCAGTTCAAGAGGCGTGTTAATGTTGCCCTTTTCCTTGTAGCCACGCACGTGGAAATTAGCGTGATTCGTTCGCCGGTAGGTAAGTTTGTGGATCAACGATGCGTAAGCATGAAAGTTGAAAATCACCGGCTTATTCTTCGTAAAGAGACTGTCGAACTCGCGGTCGGAGAGCCCATGAGGATGCTCTGATTCAGGCATCAGCCGAAACAGATCGACTACATTGATGAAGCGAATTTTCAGATCGGGGCACCGCTCCCTAAGGATTGCAACGGCGGCAAGCGACTCTGACGTAGGGATGTCGCCGGCGCAGGCCATCACGACGTCTGGTTCCTGCCCTTCGTCATTACTGGCGAAATCCCAGATGCCGATTCCTTTCGTGCAATGTTTCACCGCGGCGTCCATATCGAGATATTGCAGATGTAGAGCCTTATCCGCGACGATTACATTGATGTAATTTGTGCTGCGCAGGCAATGGTCCGCGACGCTCAACAGACAGTTTGCGTCCGGCGGGAGGTAGATTCGTGTCACTTCCGGGCTCTTGTTTGTCACAAGATCGAGAAAGCCAGGGTCCTGGTGCGTGAAGCCATTGTGATCCTGGCGCCAGACCAGTGAGGTAATCAACAGGTTGATAGACGAGATGGGAGTTCTCCATCGCAACTCAAGCTTGCTCTTTTCCAGCCACTTCGCGTGCTGGTTGAACATTGAGTCGATGATGTGGACGAAAGCTTCGTAGGTCGAGAAGAACCCATGTCGTCCTGTGAGCACGTATCCCTCAAACCAGCCCTCCAGGGTGTGCTCGCTGAGCATCTCCATGACCCGTCCGTCGGCCGAGAGGAAGCCGCCGTCGGCGTCTTCCGGTTTGCTGCTCGCCATCCAGGTCTTGCCGCTTGCCTCATAGATCACATCAAGCTTGTTGGACGCGGTCTCGTCCGGCCCAAATACCCTAAAGCTCGTCATGTTTTTCCGCATGACATCACGCAGGAAATGGGCAAGGGTATCGGTGGATGAAACCTCTTTCTGCCCCGGACCGTCCACCTGGAGCGCATACTGGCGAAAGTCCGGAAGGTCGAGGGGCTTTTTCAAAGTCCCTCCATTTGCGTGGGGGTTGGCAGTGATACGGCTACTGCCTTTCGGAGCTATCTCCCGTAATTCCGCGATCAACCTGCCTGACTCATCGAACAGTTCGTCTGGCTTGTAACTCTTCATCCAGGTCTCAACCATTTCAAGGTGGGCAGGATTGGTCACAGGGTCGAGAATCGGCATCTGGTGAGCACGCCACGAACCCTCGAGCTTATGCCCGTCGATCTCCTGTGGGCACGTCCATCCTTTTGGAGTGCGAAGAATGATCATTGGCCATCGAGGCCGATCGGGAACCGTACCTGCAGGCGCACTGCGCGCCTTCTCCTGAATCGCGTGAATCTCCTTTACGCAATCCTCCATCACCTGCGCCATGAGTTGATGCATGGTCTCCGGATCACCTCCTTCCACGACATATGGAGTCCATCCGTATCCCTTGAACAACCATTCCAGCTCTTCGGACGAAATCCTGGCCAAGATAGTAGGGTTAGCGATCTTGTATCCGTTGAGGTGCAGGATCGGGAGGACGGCGCCGTCCCGAACAGGATTCAGGAACTTGTTCGAGTGCCAGGATGTTGCCAAAGGTCCGGTCTCAGCTTCTCCGTCCCCAACAACTACTGTCACGATCAAATTGGGGTTGTCGAAGGCCGCTCCAAATCCGTGCGAAATGCTGTACCCCAACTCACCTCCCTCGTGAATAGAGCCGGGCGTCTCCGGTGTACAGTGACTCCCTATACCGCCCGGAAACGAAAACTGTTTGAAGAACTTCTGCATGCCGGTAGCGTCTTCACTCATCTCCGGATAGATCTCTGAATAAACGCCTTCCAGATAGCTATTCGAAAGAGTCGCGGGTGCTCCATGGCCTGGTCCCGCGAGGTAGATGAGGTCAAGATAATATTTCTTGATCAGGCGGTTGAGATGGACCCATGTGAACGTCTGTCCCGGATCCGAACCCCAGTGCCCGAGCAGCCGATTCTTGATGTGTTCGGGTTTCAACCGCTCCCGCAGAAGAGGATTCGC
>Ga0302227_10002675_pt1 | contig 12104 bp, 10 predicted proteins | sample II_Palsa_N1_1_FD_193525 | JGI IMG/M metagenome (GOLD analysis project Ga0302227, IMG submission 193525) | Peat permafrost microbial communities from Stordalen Mire near Abisko, Sweden - II_Palsa_N1_1 | ecosystem: Environmental > Terrestrial > Soil > Palsa > Peat permafrost | place: Sweden...
AGGAGCGGGCATCTACGCAACCAAGCACGCTGGCGAGGGCTGCTTCGATGCGAGCGCTTTCGTTATAGGCCGGGATGACGATGCTGAGGCGTGGAGGAGGCATAGGGTTGGTTGACCGATCCGGGTGGGGGGATTCCATGCGATGTCCTCTGCGGGCGGTTGGCGGATGGCATGGCAGCCAGTAGGAGCCCGCCACAGGGTCGCGACACGAACCTGCATTGGAATACCGGGCCCGGGTCGCCTTCCATCCTATGATATTTGTTAGACGGCTGCACGGGCGGAGAGCTTGGAAAATATGTGGTGGGCAGAGCGGCGTCGCGGGGACGGTAGGCGGCGGTAACTGGTAGACTCAGGCCATGTCGGAGCCGTTGCAACCGCCGCCCCCTCAACAGGATCCTCGCCAGACACAGTACCAGACGCCGCGGCCGGAGTTTCGCGCGCCGTATCCGGCGGGTTATGGGTATGCGCAGGGAGTTCCCGTGGGGTATCCGCAGAAGAGTTCGGTATGGCCATGGGTGGTGCTCGTGCTGGGAATCCTTGGGCTGGGTTTGATTGCCATGAGCGTCTTCTTCGCGTCGCTGGCGAAGACGTTCAACATGGATGCCGGCGGCAGCAATATGAACTTTGGCAGTGACTCGATCGCGGTGATCGATATCTCTGGCGTAATTACGGATTCAGATACGGAGAAGATCAGCAAGCAGCTGGAGCGGTACGGAAACAACAGCAGCATCAAGGCGATCATCCTACATATTGATTCGCCTGGCGGTGGAGCAGCGGCATCGCAGGAGATTTACCACGAGGTGCTGCGGATTCGGGAGCAGAAGCATAAGAAGGTGATCGCGTCGGTGGAGTCGGTGGGGGCTTCAGGTGCGTACTATATTGCTTCGGCGTGCGACAAGATCTATGCGAATCCGGCTTCGGTGGTGGGATCGATTGGGGTGATTATGGAGTGGACCAACTACGGCGACCTGATGAAGTGGGCAAAGCTGAAGCCGGTGGTGATTTCGCATGGCGAGCTGAAAGATGCCGGCGATCCGACGCGCGATATGACGCCGCAGGAGCAGGCGTATTTTCAATCGCTGGTGGACAACATGTACGGGCAGTTTGTGCATGATGTGGCGGTGGGTCGACACACGACGGATGCTAAGATTACGCCGCTGGCGACCGGGCAGGTGTGGACCGGCGAGCAGTCGCAGCCGCTGGGATTGATCGATGCGCAGGGGGGATTTCGTACGGCGCTGATGGATACGGCACGATCGGTGGGAATTTCTGGTGAACCAAACGTAGTTCGTCCGTCTAAAGAGAAGCGGGGCCTGCTGGGTCTGCTGAATGACGACGCGGACGGGATTTTCGCGAACCCTTCGCAGATGCTCAATCGTTCGCCTGGATTTTATTTCCTCTGGAAATAGGGTGCGGGCGGGGGGCGGAAAGGGAACGGAAACGTTCAGAGCGGGACAGAATCGGGCTGCGAGAGGGTGCTATAGTGAAGCAAATACGGGCTTTGCGGTAGTAAATGCGGTTTTCTCCCAGTTTGCCGCGTCCTTCCGGGGACGGCACACGTCAACAGGTTGAGCTAGTGCCAACACGTTACTGCAGGAGGGTACATGACGAAAGCGGAATTGGTCGATCACGTGACTGCCCTTGGGGATCTCACTCGCCGTGATGGCGAGGTGATTGTCGAGACGCTGTTCGACTCCATCATCGAAGCATTGAAGACGAACGATAAGGTTGAGGTGCGTGGATTCGGGAGTTTCCGCTCGCGGCAACGCAAGCCGCGTACGGGGCGCAATCCGAAGACCGGGGAATCGGTCGCGGTGCCAGCCAAGCGGGTGCCGTACTTTAAACCGAGCAAAGAGCTTCGTGACCTGGTGAATCCGGGCGAAGCGAATGGCGCCGGGAAGAAGAAGAAGACGGCGGCCGCACACGAGGCGCATGTGGTTGATCCGCATCATCCTCCGGCGATGTAGTCGTTTCAGGCGACAGGGCGGGTATTGATATTGGTGGAACGTTTATCGGGCGTTGGTGTTTTTCGTCACACCCAGCCGCGCCTGATTCACTATAATTTTAGAAATATGAGCGAATCCACCTTGACTGCCCCTCCAGAGACCACCACCGATAGCACGGTACCCGTTTACAGCAAGACCAACCCCTACCCTGCGACCGTGCTGGTGAATGAACTTCTCACTGGACCCCAGTCGGAGAAGGAGACCATCCACATTGAGATGGAGCTCGCCGAGGGCATGACGTTTACGCCGGGCGACGCGCTGGGCGTGATCCCGACGTATCGCGAAGATGCCGTCAACGACGTGCTGAAGGCGCTGGGATTCAGCGGCGATGAGAAGGTGATTGAGCCCGTGAAGGGTACGGCGGGCAACGAGATTACCGTGCGCGAGGCGTTGACCTCGAAGCTCGGCATTGGCAAGCTGGCGCGCGGCAGCGTGAATCAGTATGCGAAGCTGGCGGGGGAGAATACTCCAGAGGGCCTGAAGGCGCTGCTGGGAACGGAGAACAAGGTTGCGGCTGAGGCGTATGTGTGGGGCCGTGAGTTTGTCGACCTGGTGACGGACTTCCCGGGCGTGGTGAAAGACCCGCAGGACCTCTTCAATATTTTGCAGCGCTTGATGCCGCGCATGTACTCGATTGCGTCGAGCCAGGCGGCGCATCCGGGGCAGGTGCACCTGACGGTGCGCGTGGTGCTGTATGACGCTCATGGGCGGAAGCGCCAGGGCGTGACGTCGGGCATGCTGGGGGATCGGGCGCCGGTGGGCGGCAAGCTGCCGGTGTTCCTGGATAAGAATGAGAACTTCCGTCTGCCGGTGGATACGAACTTGCCAATCATCATGATTGGGCCGGGTACGGGCATTGCGCCGTTCCGCGCGTTCCTCGAGGAGCGTGAGGCGACGGGAGCGAAGGGCGACAACTGGCTGGTGTTTGGCGATCAGCGCGCGGCTTCGGACTACCTGTACAAGGACCAGTTCGAGGGAATGCAGAAGAGTGGCTTGTTGACCAAGCTGCAGACGGCGTTCTCGCGCGACCAGGCTACGAAGATCTATGTGCAGGATCGTCTGCGCGAGGCCAGCGATGAGTTGTTCGCGTGGATCGAGCGTGGGGCGCACTTCTATGTGTGCGGCGACGCGAGCCGGATGGCCAAGGACGTTGAGCAGGTGCTGCTTGAGTCCATTGCCAAGGGGATCAATGGATCGCCAGAGCAGGCGGCTGAGTATCTGAAGAAGATGAAGGCCGACAAGCGGTATCAGCGCGACGTGTACTAGAGATTGTTGGAAGGCAACAGCAAAGGCCGCCCGGGTGGGCGGCCTTTGGTTTTGGTGCGTGGGAATGCCGGACTAAAGCCCCTGCTAATCCGGAAACAAACAACAGTAAGTGCAAAGGCAGAAGCAGATTCCCAGAGGGAATGACAGAAAGAAAAGCAACAGCAACAGCAAAAGCAACGGCAAAAGCAACGACAACTGAAACTGCAAAGGCAACGGCCAATACAGGGGTCTCTCCACTGCGCATCACAAAAACAAGAGCGTGATGCTCCGGTCGAGATGACGGCGCTTCTGCGGAGAATGGCAACGGCGAAACTGGATGCGGCTTGCGGAGTTTAGATGCGTTGGTTGTCGGGGCGCCAAGTGACGATGGCTTGCTTGATTTGCTTGCGGTCGAGGTGCTCGGTGACGGCGCGCTGGGCGAGGGCGGCGACTTCGGCGTCGGAGGCGAAGCGGAGGCCAACGTACTGATCGACGGTGAGGGCTTCGATCAGGCCGAGCTGACTTTCGTCGAGTAGGTCGGCTAGGCGAAGCTGCTCTTCGAGACGGATGAGGCGGTCCTGGTTCTTAAGGGCGTAGCCGCGGGAGAGGCCGGCCATACCGAGGAGCACGATCGACATGACGATCCACCACAAGTGCATGTGGGGGAAGCTGGGCCAGCGGTGGACCGTCGAGTAAATGGCGGCGATCAAATTGAGCAACAGCAGGGGTATCAGCACGAAGTGAAACTGCGGGTCGTATCGCGAGTGGTTCTTGAAAGACTGTGGTTGAGCCATAGCGACGATGATAGCTCGTGGTGGGTGAAATCGTCTGTACCAGGCTGCGGTAGTCTTGAATTTATGGCAAAGAAACGGATTGGCGTGCATGTAGGGACGGCGGGGGGTTGCTTTACGGCGGTGCAGCGGGCGGCGGATGCTGGGGCGAATACGTTTCAGATCTTCAGTTCGAGCCCGCGGCAGTGGAAGGCGGCTCCGGTAAAGGCTGAGGAGGCTGCGAAGATGCGGGAGGCGCGGGCTGCGCTGGATGTGAACCCGGTGTCGATCCATGCGAGCTACTTGATTAATTTGTGCTCGCAGACCGAGAGTGTGCGGGAGAATTCGGTGGACGCGTTTCGGGGAGAAGTGGAGCGGGCGCTGGCGTTGGGCGCGGAGTATCTGGTGCTGCATCCGGGAAGTTGGAAGGGGCTGACGCGGGAGGAGGGGCTAAGGCTGGCGGCGCAGGGGATTGAACGGGCGATCGGGACTCTGGGCGGCGGGGTGAAGTGGCAAGACCACGACTTCAAGATTTTGATTGAGAATACGGCGGGGGCGGAGTTCTCGTTGGGTGGGAGCTTTGAGCAGGTGGCGGAGTTGGTGGCGACGCTGCAGGCTTGCGCGCCGGTGGGGGTTTGTTTGGATACGTGTCATACGCATGTCGCTGGATATGACATCGTGACGACCGAGGGGTATGAAGCGACGATGCGGCAGGTTGGGGAGACGATGGGGTTCGATGCGGTGAAGGTGTGGCATTGCAATGATGCGAAGGCGCCGATGGGGTCCAAGCTGGATCGGCATGAGCATATTGGCGAGGGGACGATTGGGGCGGCGGCGTTCCGGCGGTTGTTGCATGATGGTCGGTTTGAGCATGCGGCGTTTATTGCGGAGACGCCTGTGGATGATCCGGGGGATGAGATGCGGAATGTGATGGCGCTGCGGGCTTTATCAGCGGGGTGAGGATTCGCTGGGAGATTGATGGTCGGGCTGGTTTGGATTTGATATTGTGGATGCGATCTACTGTTCGCGGACTTATCGAGTTTTGCGGGAGACGATCAATGCGAACTCCGACGTTTCGTTGGGTAGTGAGCGTAGCAAGTGCGATGGTGCTGGGGAGCGTGGCGGGGGCGCAGAGTTCAGAGCCAGCGTGCTCGATGGGGTTTGCCAACATCCTCGGCATTGGTATGGGCGGAAGCGGTTCGACTCCCTATACGGTGACCGCGAAGACGACGTTTGAAAAGAAGCTGCCGGATGGAAGTTATATACGCGGCTACATGGTGAGTCATCAGGCGCGCGATGCGGCGGGAAGAACGATGTGGGAACAGCCGATTGGGTGTTGGCGCGATGAGAACGGTGTGCCGCAGCCATGGATGACGATCAGGATCTTTGACCCAAACGGAAAGATCCAACTGAGCTGGAATATCAACGGGCCCAATGCAGACAAAACTGCGCATGTCTTTCATCAAGTTCCGCCTAAGCCATTAACGGCCGAAGAGCAGGCGGCGCGGAAAAAGAGAATGCAGGTACATCAAACACCGCCGGGCGAATTCAAGACGGAAGATCTTGGGGTGCGGACGATTGCAGGCGTAGAGGCGTATGGGAAACGCATGACACGGACCATCCCCGCCGGAGAAGAGGGGAATGAGCTTCCTCTGGAGACCGTCGATGAGACGTGGTACGCGAAGGATCTCGGGCTGGACGTTATGGCGGTCAAGGACGATCCCCGGATCGGGCGGAGTACGTTTGAGATTGAAGAGCTGACTGTTGGGGAACCGGATGCTTCGTTGTTTGCTCCGCCGGCGGGATACAAGATCGTGGATCCCAATCCGCCGGCAGATAGCGCGACCAAGCCTTAAGTATTCGAACGGGCTTCGCTTGGGTCGCTCGGGTCTCGTGATGGCGCGAAAGAAGGCAATTCAGTCGCTGCGCCTGCGGCTTCGTTCCGGCCTGCGGCAGCGAGGGAGGGCCTTCGGCCCGGCGGTATGAGACCCAAGGCTAAAGCCTTGGGGTACCTAGAGCGCGTTATATTCCTGCGCGGACTTCGGGAGGCATGGCGTGAGTCCTGCGCGAACCGCGGTCTTACGCAGACGGCGGTCCTGCGCGGACGGCGAGGGTTGTCGTGGCGGATCAGGGTGCTACTGACTTGGACCAGACGCTGTCCAGGAAGAGGTAGCGGTTGCGCTGGGTGTCAGGTTTGGCTTCGGAGGGGACATTGAGGTGCATGACTTGCCAGTCGTTTTTGGGGCCGTAGGTGGGCCAGGTGGGGAGAGTGGGACTGTTCGGGTCGCCATCGCGGGCGAAGTTGGTCCAGTACTGCTGGATCTGGTCGGAGAGGGTGCGGTCTTCGGGACGGATGGTGGCCTGCTGGCGGGAGTCGAGGGTGCCGAAGACGTACTCGATGTCGTCAGAGTGGAAGGCGCCGATGCCGGCGGGGTGGAACTTGTCGCCGGGGGCGGCGAGGTCGAAGCGGTAGCGGTAGACGGGGGCCTGACCAGTCTTGACCTGGGCTTCGAGCCACGCCCAGGTGGAGTAGGCGATGAAGCGGTCGCTGACGAAGTCGCCGGCGGATTGGGTGGCCTCCGCGTCGGTGGTGGCCGGGTAGACGACGAGGAATTGCTGGGAGTTGGCGCCGAAGTCTTTGGTGGCTTGTGCGGTGAAGCTGTCGACGGTGGGTTTGACGGGAGCCAGCGTGACCTGGGAGCGGACTTCGTCAGCGTTCCAGCCGGCGAGGAGAGGGATGTGGGCCTGGTTGCCGGCGGCGTAGATCTCGGGGACGGATTGGGGGAGGAAGTAGCCGTCGACGACTGGGCCGAAGTGGGGTGGGGGCGGAGTTGTCTTGGCGCTGGCGGCGGCAATGATGTCGTCGGCGGAGACTTTGCGGAGGTCGGCGATGGTGGAGGCGTGGAGGGCGGTTTGCGCGAAGGCTGCGTCTTCCTGCTCGGCTTCGGCGAGAGTGGCGGAGGGGCGGGAGTTGGAGCGGAAGGCGCCACCGCTCTCGCCGATGGCTTTGGCGATGAGGGTCTTGGAGAGGGGCGAGGCCATGAGGGAGCTGACGGAGAAGGAGCCTGCGGATTCGCCGAAGACGGTGATGTTGGCGGGGTCGCCACCGAAGGCGGTGATGTTGCGATGGACCCAGGCGATGGCGGCGGCCTGGTCGAGGAGGCCGTAGTTGCCGGTGGCGTGGTGGGGAGACTCGGCGGCGAGGTCAGGGTGAGTGAAGAAGCCGAAGATGCCGAGGCGGTAGTTGAGGGTGACGATGACGACGTTGTGGTGGGCGAGGTATTGGCCGTCGTGGCGAGGCTCGGAGGCGCTGCCTGCGGTGTAGCCGCCGCCGTGAATCCAGACCATGACGGGGAGCGAGCCGGGCTTGGCGTTGGCGGGAGACCAGATGTTGAGGGTGAGGCAGTCCTCGCTGGGGCCGGCGTCATTGTAGGTCATGTCGGCGAAGGGATTGGTCTGGTAGCAGTGGTGGCCGAAGTCTTTGGCGGCAAGGGTGTCGTGCCACTTGGCGGCGGGCTGCGGAGGCTGCCAGCGAAGGTTGCCGACGGGCGGCGCGGCGTAAGGAATGCCTTTGAAGATGCGGACCTGGCTGTCTGTGGTGAGAGCGCCCTCTACGTTGCCTTTGTCGGTTTTGATTTGGAGGGGGTTGGAGGCCTGGGCCAGCGGAGCATTGATCAGAAGTAACACAAGGGTTGCAAGAAGCTTTTGTGACGAGCGCATGAGGATTCCCCGGGTACAACGGGCTGTTAGACGTTGCGGGATCAATTTATCACTTCGTGGAGGTCGCGGGGTCGCGGAGAGACAACTCGCTTGCTGCGATGGTAGTTTTCTGGGAGAGCGCAGAGGTGGTTGTGATGGATTGGAGAAGAGCTGGAGCGATGGTTGCCGCGGCGTTGGCGGTGGGCTCGGCGAGAGGACAAGCACCGACGGCTCTTGCGGCAAGACCACCGGTGAAGATGGTGAAGGCGGGGCTGCCGAATACGAAGGGCGGTCCGTATTTCGCGTTGGTGAAGATCGTGACCGAGCGGACGGGCAGCGACGGCAAGACGGTCGTGGAGGAGCGCGAAGAACGAAGGATGAGCGACGGCGATGGGCGTGGACGGACCGAGTATGGGCGGGTTCAGGACGGGGTATTTCATGCCGAGGTGATCCAGATCAAGGATTACAAAAGCTGGACGCTGACGATTTGGAAACCGGAGGAGCGGACGGCACGGATGGGGCGACTTGATGGCATGTTTTCTGAAGGGCCGATTCGGATGCCTCTAACGCGGGCGCAGGGCTTGGCGCTGCGAGAGAAGGAAGCACCTGAGCGCGCTCATCAAAATGCGCATCCCGACAGCGATACGGAGGAGACTTGGGTCCAGGATGCTGGCTGGCGTGCTCGCAGAGGGAACGCGGTCGACGCGGGTGACGCATGAGGAGATTGCGCGGCGGGACCGGGCGATCATGATTGTGAGCGAGAGTTGGATGAATTCGGAGCTTTTCCTGGATATGTTGCAGAAATTGGACGATCCGCGCAAGGGGTCGACCACGGAGACTGTCGTCGAGTTGCGTCGTGGGGAGCAGGATCCGGCGCTGTTCGCAGTGCCAACCGGCTACACGATTGTGGATGTGGCGAAGGACGATTCGTCGAAGTAAAACGGCCGACGGGTTCGTTCTTTACAATCAAGGTGTATGCCAACTATTGAGAAGAACGAAGTTTCGGGCGACGATAGCCCGGTCCGATATAACCCAGCGGAGATTGAGCCGCGCTGGCAGGCGAAGTGGGATGCGCAGCCGGATCTCTACGCTGCGGAGCCGCATACCAGCGGGAAGCCGAAGTTTTATTGCCTAGAGATGCTGCCGTATCCGAGTGGGCAGTTGCACATGGGGCACGTGCGCAACTATGCGATTGGCGATGCGCTGGCAAGGTTCATGCGGATGCGCGGATACAACGTGCTGCACCCGATGGGGTGGGATGCGTTTGGATTGCCGGCGGAGAATGCTGCGCTGAAAAACAACACGCCTCCGCGCGAGTGGACGCTGAAGAACATTGAGCAGATGAAGGTGCAGATGCGGCGGATCGGCTACAGCTATGACTGGGCCGGGACGGAGATTGCTACTTGTTTGCCGGAGTACTACCGCTGGAACCAGTGGTTCTTTTTAAAGATGGTGGAGCGCGGGCTGGCGTATCGGCGATCGAGCAAAGTGAACTGGTGTCCGCAATGCGCTACTGTTCTCGCCAACGAACAAGTCGTTGGAGGATGTTGCTGGCGGCATGAAGACCAGATCGTGGAGCAGCGCGAGTTGGAGCAGTGGTTTCTGCGCATCACGAAGTATGCGGATGAGTTGCTGGATGGTTTGGACGTAATGCCAGGCTGGCCTGAGAAGGTGCGCACGATGCAGCGCAACTGGATTGGGCGAAGCGAGGGGGCGCAGGTGGAGTTCCACGTGACGGCGATGGCGAAGACGCCGCCGATTACGGTGTTCACTACGCGAATCGATACGATCTTTGGGGCTACGTCGATTCAGTTGGCTCCGGAGCATGCGCTGGTGAAGGAGTGGGTGAAGACGGATGCGGAGTTGGCGTCGGCTGTGGACGCGATGATTGCTGAGCAGAAGGCGGCGCGCGAGACTGGCGACATCGGCAACATTGAGAAGCACGGCGTCGCTACGGGGAAGACGGCGATCAATCCATTTAATGGAGAAACGCTGCCTATCTGGGTGGCGAATTATATTCTTGCGGACTATGGCACGGGCGCGATTATGAGCGTGCCTGCGCATGATGAGCGAGACTTCGAGTTTGCACAGAAGTATGGGCTGGCAGTGAAGCGGGTGGTGGCGCCGAATGTGGATACGGACGAGCTGGCGCTGCCTTATGGCGAGGAAGATGACGCGGTGCTGATTGACTCTGGCGAATGGACGGGCGAGGCCGTGCTCGAAGCGCAGGAGAAGATGGCGCGGTTTGCCGAAGAGAATGGGTTAGGGAAAAAGACGACGACGTATCGGCTGAAGGATTGGGGTGTGAGCCGGCAGCGGTATTGGGGTACACCGATTCCGATGGTGTACTGCACGAATGGCCATGCCGCGGGCGCTGGCCACGAGGGCGTGAAGGCTGGGGGAGTTGTCGCGCTGCCGGAGAGCGCGCTGCCGGTCTTGTTGCCTGAGCAGATCGAGATCACGCAGGAGGGCGGGTCGCCGCTGGGGAAGGTGCCGGAGTTTGTGAATACGACGTGCCCGGTGTGCGGCGGCCCGGCGCGACGCGAGACCGACACGATGGATACGTTTGTCGACTCGAGTTGGTACTTCTACCGGTACACCGATGCGCGGAATTCTGCGGCGCCGTTTGATTCGGAGAAGGCGAATTACTGGTTTCCTATTGATCAATATATTGGCGGCGTGGAGCACGCGATTCTGCATTTGATTTATTCGCGTTTCTGGACGAAGGTGATGCGCGACCTGGGGATGATTGCGAATTCGGAGCCTGCGGAGCGGCTGTTTACGCAGGGGATGGTGATCAAGGACGGGGCGAAGATGTCGAAGTCCAAGGGCAATGTGGTGAGCCCTGACTTGATGATTGAGAAGTATGGCGCGGATGCGACGCGGATGTATGCGCTGTTTGCTGCGCCGCCGGATCGCGATTTGGAATGGCAGGAAGAGGGGGTTGCCGGGATTAGCCGTTTCCTGGCGAGGGTGTACCGCCTGGTTGGGAAGTACACGCCGAATGTGCGGTACATCGAAAACGGCACGCGCGGTGATGAAATTGCGCCGGAGCAGTTTGCGGGGCAGACGATCGCGGGGGCAGCACTGCTGCGGACGCTGCATCAGACGATTGCGAAGATCACCGAGGACTTCAACGGGCGCTGGCACTTCAATACATGTATTGCCGCGATCATGATTTTAGTGAACGAGGTGTATGCGGCGGAAGCGGTGATGGATTCGGGTGAGGTGGACGCGGCGACGATTGCCGAGTTGCTGCGCACGCTGACGTTGCTGCTGGTGCCGTTTGCGCCGTTCCTGGCGGCGGAGTTGTGGAAGGATCTGGGCGAGACTTCGGATGTGTTCCTGGAGCCTTGGCCGGTGGCCGATGCGGAGCTGGCGCGGGAGAGCGAGATTGAGGTTCCGGTGCAGGTGAATGGCAAGCTCGCGACGGTGATCAAGTTGGCGGCGGATGCGAATGAAGCCGCGATCATGGCTGCGTCGCTGGCGGATGAGAAGGTTGCGGCGCGGATTGCGGGGAAAGCGATTGTGAAGCACCTGGTGATCATCAAGCCGTCGGGTAAGTTGGTGAATTTGGTGGTGAAGTGAGTCAGGAAGTACGAAGTCGGAAGCAGGAAATAGAGAAGGTTCCGGTTCGGGGGACACAGTCGTTCGTCGTCGTGATGACGAAGGTATGGGGGCGGCCGTCGTTGGCGGGGTTGGAGATTGCGTGGCGATGGCTGGTGGGAGCCGTCGCGATGTATATTGCCGCCATCGCGTTTGGGAGCTACGGGGTCGAGGTTCACGTCAACTCAGCGGGGTTGCAAAACTTATCGGCGTTCCAGCCTGTCGCTGCCATCGCGAGCCTTCAGAGCGTAGCTGATTCGCTTTTGGGTTATGTCGGGCCGATGCTGCGGTGGCTGGTTCCGGTGGTGGTCGTGCTTTGGCTTGTCGGCGCGGCGGTAGGACGGACCTTTGTGTTGCGGCGGCTGGATCGTACGTTGCAGCCCCGGCGCTTTGCCATGCTGATGCTGGGGACGCTGCGGGCAGGATTGCTTGTTGCGGTTTGTGGGCTCTGGTTGTGGGGAGTTGGGGTAGCTGTGCGGATCAGTATTACGGGGCCGGCGGCGCGGCAGGCTGAGCCGAGCATAGTGCTTTTTTGCGCGATGCTGATTGTGGGGACGCTGGCGCTTTACGTTCTGTGGGGTGCTGCTAGTTGGCCGTTTTATCTGGCGCCGCTGCTGGCGATGCAGCTTGGGGTGGGGCCGTTGGGGGCACTGAAGGCGGCGTTTGGGAGCGGTGCGGGACGGGGCAAGCTGATCGAGATCAACATGGTGATGAACATCGTGCGGATTGCGCTGATCGTTCTGGCGATGGTTTTTTCTGCATCACCGCTGCCGTTTTC
>Ga0302227_10002680_pt1 | contig 12092 bp, 17 predicted proteins | sample II_Palsa_N1_1_FD_193525 | JGI IMG/M metagenome (GOLD analysis project Ga0302227, IMG submission 193525) | Peat permafrost microbial communities from Stordalen Mire near Abisko, Sweden - II_Palsa_N1_1 | ecosystem: Environmental > Terrestrial > Soil > Palsa > Peat permafrost | place: Sweden...
CATCTGTCTCCTTTGTCTTAGTTCCTGAACGACAGATTGTACCATGCCCCATGCCTCCTTATCTTCTGTCATAAGAGAGGGAAAGATCAAATGGCTCGTCACATGGTCGGCTATTAGCGCCTTCCACTTTGTTGACTTTGCTGCCGCACCTTCGCGACCGAAATGTCACCCTCATAAACAAGAAACAAATTGCAAGCAGGGCTTACCTTCTTGTTCACCTTAGGTCACCAAAGCAAACTCCGTTGTTGAACCTTTCTTGGACGTCAGTAGATCCTGGTGCGTGTGAACCGCCTTCGGCAAGATGTCAGGAGTCTCTTTGGCACGGGAAGCGATTGCGAAATGTTCAAAGCTAATGAGTATGTAGTTGTAGTTAACGAGAAGGAAACTAGAAGTTGAAGTACAAGAGGAGTTGTTGATGCTCCGTAAAGGTAAGATTCTCGCTTCCCTGAGATGATGTTAGCAGAGTCTCACGTTCTGACAATAATGGATTGCAGATGCCGGCTCCTTGCACGAATTGCGTTCGCTTCCATTATGGGCCTTGTAAAGAAAAGCCGAAGAGATGTTATAAGTGTGACGGTTGGGACCATATTGAACGATACTGTCCAAAACATAGAGGTCGCGTGATTCGCCAACTAGAAGGAGAACCCCTCCCGGGAACAAGAGCATGGTGCGATTTTCATGGGCTTAACGATGATCCGGAGCTCAAGTCGAGGGTACTACAAGCACTCAAGACTGACCCGGGTAGTGCCATCAACATCAACGGAGTCTGCGTCTATGGTGGAAGCGCTAGAAGCTTTACTAGTTATGAGAGATTCGAGGAGCCACGGGGTCGAAGATTGGAAGAACATACCGCCAATCATCGTCTGAGATCACGTTCGCCAAGGGATGATAAATATCGCCCGGGTTCTTGGGCAAGACGTAGCGGAGCGCCATCTCCACCTCAAGGGTACCAGAGCCGGTATAGGTCTCGCAGCCCCATCCGTCAGCGACCAGGAACCCCGCCCTACAATCAAGATCAAGGACGACCCCGCAATCTTTCACCATATCGGCATCCCCATTATCGTGCACGATCACCAACGTACGACGTTGGTAGTGACGCTGTAATTTATGAAGCTAGGGACCGTGAGCCAGAGAATCGTTGCCGGTAGGTATTCGGGGATAGCCCATTTTCTATTTCTGCTCATCTCATGTTTTCTCCGAAAGAACTTGCCGTACTCCTGAAACAAGCGCATTCGAGCAAGAGACAATGTCCCAGTTTCTCCTTGAAATTCATGCATCAAGCATTTACTGACTCTCCATTACCTAGAACTATGAGCCAGCCACAACGCCCTCGAGAATCGGGACGCCTGACTCCTGTTATGTTCGATTTCCCGGACCTGTTGCCTAAGTCTGGGGGTGCACTACAACCTCCTCGAGGATCGGGACGCTTGACTCCAGTAAGATTTGAGGATACACCTGCGTACCATGCTCTTACAGTATCCGCTTCCACGCCAGCTTTCGATGCTCTTTATCCACCACTGCAGGCATCTCAACCAACTGCCCAATCTGGTACAATGGTTGATAATGTGAAGGATCCATATTCTGTACTGGGTATCGCCGAAGGTGCTGGTGAAGCTGAGTAAGTTCCCACGCCCAGATCAAGATCGCTCGCTAACAGCACAATCCACAGTATCCTCTATGCTTACCAAAAACGAATCTACGAGGTCGATTTGGTCCGTGGTACAGTACCCGACGGCATCTGCGACATGGACATAGAGATTCTGAACGCAGCTAAGAGACAACTCCTGGGCTACTGAGCGCCGCATGGTGTATGGCTGAATGTGAAAGTATTGTGGATTTTTTACTTGTTTGTAGAATATTAGCTGAGCCTTCAGAAAGGGGGGGGCTCGTAGAAATCTGCCGCCAGTTGCATGGAGACTGTCCGATGCTTACAACGTACGGCAGCGAATAGGGATGCAGAAAGAGCGATGGATAAACATGGCCTAAAGAATGCGGCAAAATGACACCTGATTTTGTAAAGAGTCGAATGCAAACAAATTGTCTGGAAAAGATTTCTCCCAATTAAGCCTTGGAAATGTGATTGCCTACACAAGATTCTAGTCAGGCAAACTATACCAGACACCCGTTGCAATACCCAAAGGTCTCTCCATCTCTGCTTCCTCTAGAATCTCTGCAAGATCACTTGCATCTGTTCTCGACCCCTTAGTGGCTCCCCAAGCTAGACGTGCACTAACCCGGACGGATCGAAGATCTGGCAACCGGCTCTCTTCAACAGCATCATATATGCTATTTGCACTTATTCCCACATCTGCTCCTGCAGTTGGGGAACACTCTAGATCTAATATCTGCAAAGGGTGCGGAGACTTGATGTAGACGGAGGAAAACATCTCCTGGGACACGAAATCTGCCGAGATGCGAAGGGCAGTTAGAGAGGGACAAGTATCGAGAACTGAGTCCAGAGCGCCGACCCAGAACTGGGGCATGGGATGACGAATTGTGAGGTGTTGTAGCTGTGGGCCAAGAGTTTCCAGAGTACGGAGGAGGGACGATGCGTAGACTTGCGGGCAGTGTTGGATGCTGAATCTCTGGAGTGACAGAGGCGCATTTGTCAACTGCTTGGGGAGAAAGTGATCATTTATTCCTCCAGCCAAGTGTAGTACCTTTAACTTTGGAGGCCATGCATATGGTACGTCTGTATGTTCTTGATCGTGGCTGGAACTTCGAGGAAAGAACAACGTTTCTAGTTCTTGGAGGGACTTGAGGGTCTGGAAGAGGAGTTTGTTGGATATCGAGGCGGATATTAGAGAGAGGTCTAGATGTCGAAGCTTGGTGCATTTGCTCAGGGCCGCAAAGCTGTTTATTGCGAAAGAAGCTTGTGGTGCTACGAATTCCTCGATGTTCCCCTTCAATCGCCCCAGCAGTCTGGCTGTTAAACTTCGACTTGAATTGTGAACTAGTTCTCCCATATCCAGCTTCCGTACCAGAATCGCAAGGGTGGATAGTCGAATATGGGCATTCTTGGAGGGGCAGACAGTGCGAACAAACTCGGCGAAGTTTCTACCGTTGATATAGGGTCGATTGTAAAGCAGTGCAATGCTCGCAGAATACCAGGCGCGAGATACAAGACAGCAAGCCCAGAATGTTGACTGAGTGTTTTCTCGGCGTGGAATGTACGACAGAATTTGGGCGATTATCTCGGAGGGGAGGAGGACTTCGCGGCCGGTAGGGGAGGGAATAATCGTCGGGATTAAGGAGTTAGGTGGCAATTCCGCGATCGATTTCTGGCTGCTGAGACGTATTGGAATCTTCAGAGGCTGCGCCATCTCTACATTCCAGTTGGATTGAGCATCGAGAGCCATGGTGGCAATTTCTTGGATTTGAGGGAGAAATGGAGCGTACTCTGGGGGTTGAAAGTCCCAGATGGCACAGATATTCAAGGCAGAATAGACATATTGAGTGATTAGGTATTTAAACCCTTTAAAAGAAAAGTTGACAGTATCTTTAAACAACTGGGATGGAGGAGCAGAGGTCGTCCATTTTACGAGGCTGATATGATGCAACCATGATTGGTCAGCAAGCCACAAGGCTGCACCTGCTGGAAATTTCAACCTCATCAAACAGGGATACCACCTCTGTGTGCAACTTCTTCAGCAATAATGGCAGGAACCAAACGGAAACATAGAGAGGACTCTTCGGAGGCGGTGTACACAAGCAAGTCGCGCTCACGGCCATCTGCTGAAGGTCGCATAGATCCTACATATGGCCAGCGGAGCGCAATCCCAGGACTCGACGATGATACCATTATGGAAGGAGATGATGAAGATCTCAACTACGATGAGGGAATGGACGCGTTGGCATACTTGAGATCAGTCAGGTTAGTACACAATTCTATGAGAGGAGCAAGGAAAAACTTGGCTGAGACATCTACACAGACAAATGCTGATGTTACATTTCTAGGCACGAGGCATCTGGGATCCCGAACCTTTTAGTCGCACCCCAAACCCCTCCACCCAGCGATAGCAGAGAAATGTATGAGAACGGAGATGGCGATTTTCGAGGGTATTATGAAGACGGTGCATATGTAGCATCATCGCATGCAATATGGGAGAACTCAGAAGTCGCCGAGGAAGAAAAGCTTGATCAACAGCAACGGTACTACAACTCAATCATCTCCCGACACGAATCTCTTCGAAAACAATTGCAGCAAACGCCACCCATCGAAGCAGTGGAAGCTCTTGATCAGGATCATCCCACCCATATTGGGAAATTGACTGTGGCCGTCTCGAGGTGGTGGAAATGGAAGATGCGATTTGTGGGTCCACTGCCAGCGCAGATTGCAAGTATGGATAAACACACAGTGTTGCGACTGCTTGGCCTTATATCTGGAGGAACACTGTTAAAGAGAGGTGCCGAGATAGAAATAGGCGTTAGCCGTTGGCTTTGGAGTCTACTTGCAAGATTGCCTGAAAGAGGGGAGTTGACGAGTGAAGAGATTGGTGTGGTTAGAGAGCTGGGAAAGAAGGCAGTATTAATTGGTGTGGGACTATGCGAAGAGAAGACCTGGGAGGAGGGCATGAGAGAGGTTGAGAAAGACCTCGATGAGGAGGAACATGAAGAAATTCCGGAGATCGTCAACGATAACGAAATTGAGCTAGATTCTGAAAACGAGGAAGTCCCTTTACAGGACGCCGACAATGGTGCTGAATTTATGGAAGCAGACATCATGAACGATGTTGCATTTATTGGTCCTCAGCTGGTTGGTGCTGGAGAGGAAATGTCCGCCACAGATGACGATGAGAATATGGTGATGACTTCCGCCACTGGGCTATCTCACAGCGGCATTGAAACGGATGGGCACGCTGAAGCCCATTTAGAAGATGGAGAAGGATTGCTATGGCCGGAAAGGCCCGATGATCCTGAGGATCTCGCTGCTGCAAGGGCCAGAGTACTCGCCCGACTCGATCAGGAACAGTCCGATGTTTCAATTGCTGAAGAATTAGAGCAAGCCAAGATTCAACAAGCGGATGACGAAAGGGCACATGCTCTCTGGAATACCAAAGCAACAGTGGACATGATTATCACGATAGCAGGAGAGATATACGGGCAGCGGGACCTACTGGAATTCAGAGGAACCTGGGACGATTAATGTAGGTAGAGTCTGTGATACCCAAGATGCCTTTGCCTTTTGGAAATGAAGGATCATTGTTCCAGTCTTTTCCCTTCATAATTGCTAGCACGCCTCGAGCAAGTTGACCGGCAGAATGAAATGATCGCATGACGCCAAGCATTCGAATCTACTTCTCCGCTTCCATGGGATCCATCCAAAATAGATGGCAGCTTCCATAAGCTGGCAATTCTGACTGCCGAACCTGAGTGCAAGGTTAACATCGTCGGCAGATTCAACCTTGAGTAAATTCACGGTTGATTCTGCATGCGGGGAAGCATAATGCTGCGGGTAATTCAAGAACGGCCAGCCCGTCCAGCCAGCACCAGCACAACTGCTGCTGCGAACATTATGGTCAACGCCAACAATGGAGCTTGTCCCAATAGCTGTTTCCGCCCTCCTGACATGGCTTGGGATAGCAAATATCGTCTGGACATGTCGAGTGACTCGACAGGCGAGATCTTTATTGGTTGAACGAGTTAAAAGAGTCGTTTGGTCACTTGAAGATAGAGGTAGGGGTAGATTTTATATACGAGGACGTGACTCCAGAATTTACATGGGAGAATGAATACTTCCTTTGGATTTGGTCTTGAATGAGAGCCTCCGCTCGCACAGTTCTTGGTATGAAATGTTGCATTCCGCTGATAGTTTGCCTATTTCCCGAAAACAACTCATTTTCCACCCTCGCCGGAAGCAGTTTCGTTTCTCACATTAAAACAGAAATCCATAGTAGCATATATTGAAGATAAAATGGAACATTCCTTGCTCATTACTTGGTAACCAGACGGTCTTCTCGATTACGTCCAACCAGACATGGAAAGATTGGTAGTTTAACCGTCCCGGCTCTGGGGCCCCTCTCCACTAACTCCTACTAGCCTGATGGAAACCCACACTTTATCATTGAATCGGATACTTACGGCGTTCAAAATCACACCGTCATGCCGAATTAGATATTCAAAACAGCGGAGCTCGGTACACTTGTCAACGTCTGCGTACTGTTCCTCTCCCTGTAACCATTTTCCATGCTCGGCTCTATCGCCTGCTTCTCGAACACCACAGACGGAGATCTGCCCTGAGGTGGGATTCGAATTGATTCAAATGAATTGCTTTGCAGCCTCTTTACAACATTCGATCATTGCTTACAGCTTCCTCGCCGTTTGTTTCGCCATGGATATGTTAAAGTGCATCGCGTGGTGGCAGTCTCTACGTCCACATCTCAAACGGAAAGATTCATACTACAAGGAGGATCGGAACTAGCGTTGGCAATGCTTTGGATGCTGAATTCAGTGGACTTTGCGTTCTTTCCGTCTTGGCATGAAATCTTGGGTGTAATATCGCTATTGCGTAGATAGGAAATCGCGGCCTGATCTGTTAGGTAAGATTGAAACGTTCAAGATCTAGCGGCTCATATGGAAGGAACCGGGTCTTGCATTCTGCGGCTTTCACAATTTAGAATCAGTAGTCGAGACCCGAAAGACTTTCACGATCGAAGAGAGACGGAAAGAAGCATGCACTGTGTCATATCTCTCATTCGTTTCGCCTCTATTTAGCAACCATCGTAATCAAGTCCTCAAGCCACCGAGCACTGCGCAAACTTCCTCATCCCACTCAAATACGTTAGCTTCATCCGCAGATACTCTCTTCTCTGTCGCCACCTCCCACTCAACCTTTGCCACAATTGTAACTCTCTTCTGTTTTCCCTTCAACTTCAGCATGCACTTCTTCTTCATCCTGTACCAAGCACACGCCATGTTGTCCGCCATCCACTCAGACGTCTTCTGCTTTGGCCACTTGACGAACTTGCGTACACCGCTCTGCTTGTAGTTATAGTCAAGATAGTACGTGTCACGACCAGCCCAAGCGGCAAGGTAGTGTCCGAGACTGTAGTAGTATTTTCCCCAGGAGTCGTTGAACCAGATGAGGGTGTTGAGCGGGACGGAACCATGGAGTGCGCGGTGGATTATGTAGAGGGGCTTGCAGGTGATGCCGAGACAGGTTGAGGTGCCTGGGTCGAGGTACTTGAAGATCTTGAGTTGGACGTTGCGGGGAAGGGTGAGGAGGGGGCATGGGGCTGTGGAGGTTAGCTAGCTGCCGGTTGGTCTGATGGGAGATCTGGCGGTACCTTTTGTTGTACTCTTCTTTGATGAAGATCTTGAGATTATGGTCGTTGTGGTGGAGGTGAAGCTGAGGTGATGAGTTGGGGTCATCGGTTGGAACAGTGCTGTGGAAGAAGGTGTCAGCTACTGGTCTCGGTACAGATATTTTGGTTTAGAAGACAGGTTCATACATTCCATCTTGACTACTTCGCTGAAACCCTCGAGGTTGTCGGTGAGGAGGGAAAAACTGGAAAGGAAGTTCGCGTATTGAGTTTTTCTATATACGCTTCGCGAACGGCTCTGCTTCACTTTTGATAGTCGGTTAAGGGTCACGCTTTGGGGCAAAGGACAGAATGAATGTGAGGGGCACAGCAAGGCAGTTTTGATTAATGTGCTCTCGTGTACGATAGCGACGATTAGAGACCTCTTCCCCTAATATTTGTTCGAAAGCAAGCCCGTAAGCCCTTCCAAGCTTTCCACATCAAATCATTCCTCCTCTACATCATTACTCTCCTTTCTGCTTTCCATCTTCGGCATCAGCTTCTTGGTGAATCTGCCGATCCAAGCACGAAAATAGAATTTCGGACCAGCCCATTTATTTAACAAGGCGCCAAGCGGAGCGAATCCCCCAGAGTAATAACTTCGCAGAGTGACCGGAATTGTTGCCCGCAAATTAACCACACCATGAAGTTATTTGTGCATCGGATAGAATTTCTTGCAAGTGAGGCCGAGGCATGTTGAGGACACGGGATGGAGGTGTTTGAAGATCTCGAGATGGAGTTCGGGAGGTAAGGCGAGGATATGGGAACGGGTTGACATTGTGGCGGGAATTGCTTCTGTAATAATAATATTAGCTGCTGATCATATATAGAGATAAGGGAATCAGAGTACTTACCTTCCATGGTGATTTCCCCCGCCAATTGTCTTGATGTTGTGGTTAGGTGAAGAATTATGGGAGGGAGAAGCTTAAGAAGGTTAATTGGCGGGTTAAAAATCTACGTAGGTGTTCCAACTCCAGGACGTTAATCAACATTTATCCCCTCTAAGTTGTCGTTTATGCGTCACTTTTAAATGCAGCCGAGTTAGCGGGCTCAGATGCAGTAGAACGATACTCCACACTCGACATTAACGTAAACTTACAAAGTTTAAGTATGGTAAATAAACACAATTTCCAAAGAAATTCTATATCAAAGATAATTACATTGTAGTTCAAGTTCGAAGTACAAAGGCTCGACCAAAAATTGGTAGTTACACCACCGGGGTAGAGCAGCCCCTGAAATTGCGTTAGCGAGTTGTCAACAACCCTCAGCCGAGCCCCATCAACGTTTTAATGTGGAGTTGAGTCAGGATTGGTAACACTCATTGGAAGAGAATATTTCATTCAATAGCAGTCTATTTGGAAATACCACCCGTTTAAGGCAATACTGAGAAGATTAGCATATGTATCACCCACTCTGAGAAAGGGGCTCACAGCTCGCTAAACTGCCCCTATTCATTGGGTGCCTGCCAATCTCCGCAACTTTCCTGAAAATCTTCCCACAACGTTCATTGGCACGAAAATATAAACATTCTCGAGGCGAATCTTCAGACATTGATGGACAAGAGTAAGTTCTTGAATATCTTCTGTCATTCTTATAAGTTCATTAGCACTTTTATCCTCTGTTCCTGGTTCAAACCGCAGCAGTCACGTGATCAATCCCTGCCTAGACACAACCGGACCAATCATGATTTGTTTCAACACGCCCCGCAGCATCCCTGCCGCTCCGACGTCACGGCTGTAGAATTACATCATTCGTCGCGTGGCACCATTTTTACATACCAATGAATGCGAAACGAAGGATAATCATGTCACAAATTGAGAAATTGAACATGTGTTTCAGGTGAAGGGACGGTACGCAGTAAGGTGATCTGCCTAAATTTCCAAGCTATGGGATGATCGGAAGGGGCAGCGGCCGGGAAGGGAGAGTTGATAAGAGGACCTCACGCCCTTTTTTCCTTCTAACAATACACGACACGAACAAATACATTCTCAACTTCCATCAACATCACTATTGAATTGTATTATATTGTAAGTTACCACCACTGCCCGCTTCCCACCTTTCTAACCTCCCCAGAAAATCCCCCAACTGCGACCACACAATGTCAACCAACGAGCCCCAATTCCCCCTCTCCCATCCACTTCTCAGAACACAAACGAGCATGTGCATCCTGTTCGGTTTCGTCGCTATTTTTATCGTAGTGATGCTTGCGTGGCGGGCTTGGAATGAGAGGGGAGAGAGGAGGGAAGCGGAGAGGAGGGGGAGGTTGATGGAGGAGGGGTGGGGATTGCAGGATGGAATTGGGGAGAAGGGGAGGGATAGGGAGAGGGTGAGGGTGGTGAGGGATTTTAGGAGTGAGAGGGAGGCGGAGGAGAGGGCGAGGGAGAAGGAGAGGAAGGTGGCTGTTGAGGATTAGGTGCTTGATAACTTTTTGGGGCGGGGACATGCTGGACGTGTATGGTGTATTTTTAATAAATCGTTTGGGATTTGGGCTTGATGCTGGGAGGTATGTGTAAGGTGTTGAGGTTACTGGAGGTTTGCTTGGATATGTAATATCTCTGTATAGGTACTTACGAAGAGTCCCTCTGGCAGAGATTACCATACCCGCATCAAAAGATTGAACTTCCCTCCCACTTTCCTTTCCCATTTTCCATCACCATCCTCGAGTCCCTACCTAGATCAAAAAAGATACCCAAAAGAAAACCCCCCCAAAAAAAGACAAAAAAATAATTGAACAGAGTGGGACTCGAACCCACGCCACTTTCGTGACCAGGAAACTGTGTTAAGAATACCTTAACCTGGCGCCATAACCAGCTCGGCCATCTGTCCTTTGATGTTACCATCACACCACAAACACTTTTAGGTGCTTTGATGTAGGGAGTTTCTTATTTCTAGTTATTAGGAAGAGAGGAAAATTTTAAACTTGTGTGGGGTGGGGTGAGACAGGGCGACCCACATAGGGCTTTGCAGGGGTTACCAACGACCATTACACCAATTTTAGACTTGAAAGCAGTAGTGCTTCAATAATCTATAGTGCTGTGTTGTGTTTGTGGTTTCAAGGTAGGAGAGCTACTCCGGAATCTCAAAGGGTAATCAAGTGTAAAAATAGGTTGTGTAGGATCGATGTGCAACACAGTCAGAAGTCGAGGAGCATGCGTCAGGAAAATTTATCTCTGTATTGGCGCCTTGACTGATTCTCACACACATCAAAAATCCCGTGTGGGATCCCTAGAGGCTTTGCAGCTAATCTGAACAAAGCGATTGATATCCTAGACGGGTATACTCAGTGACTTACTCTCTCACTTCTCCTCTGCGAGCACTTTGTTTGGAACGACAATTCCCTCGCCCGGAACCTGGCCATCATCCGCAAGCGCTTGAAGATCCTCTTCTCCCATCTCTCCATCCCAGCCATTTTCAACCAGGTAGGTCCTAAATTTCTTGTCTCTCTCCGCGAGATCCTCGCCGGTAAGATTTTCGACGAAGAAGTACGTAACCAGTACCCCAACCACGCCAACAATAGCAGCAACGATGAATGTCCATCGCTTGCCAAGGTGGATCTGAATCGGAGTGAAGGCCTGCGTTCCGATAGCCGCACCGGCCTTGCCAACAGCAGCTGAGATCCCATAGCATGTTCCACGGACCGATGTTGCGTAGGTTTCCGAAGAGATGAGACCGAGCATATCTCCTGGTCCAAGATTACCAGAACTCTGCATAAGACCGTAGAAGACCACGAACAGAGGTACGATCTTTGTGATCTTGTTGTATGACAACCCGATGATCAATCCGAACACCAAATAGCCGGAGAAACCCAACATCATGGTGTTCTTGCGTCCAAGTCGATCGCAGAAAAATGCACCCAGGAAGACACCGGGGAGAGCTAAGGCTCCCAGAAGCAAATTCCATTCTCCCGTCTTGGTAATTACATCCTTCGTGGTTGATGGGATAACGGAGGCGATAATCGTGCCGGAAAATACTCCATTGGGGAAGGTTACAAAATCGTAGAGAAACCAAGCTCCGCAGGTTCCGATGAGATTTTTCCAGTAATATCTCAAGACCAGTTTGTAGGGTACGTTGCGCTTGATGGCCCCGCGACGGTAGAGAACACTGTTGAGCATACGAATTCGGAAGTAGAAGACGGAAAGAGGTAGCAGGCAGCCCAAGCCAAAGCAAACTCTCCAGACAGTGCTGTAGTGTGCTTGGTGGCAGGCAGTGAAGACGATCAGAAAAATCGATACTGCAAGTGGTGTGCCAAAGGAGAGAGGAAGATTCGTTACAAGGATGAAGATTGGCCCACGTGACTTGAGAGTGTGTTGATTCGCAGCTTCAGAAGCACTTGTTGAGGAGGCAGGGTATTCTCCTGAGCGCAAGTCAGTGCTGGTCACGGTCTGTGAGTTCGTTGAACATACCACCAGCACCAAAACCAATAATTCCTCGAGCAACGGTCATCATCCAGAACATTCTGAGGTTTGTTAGCCTGGTCTATCTCCTGAATCTTGTTCTTACCCTTCAATTGTCTTGCCAGAAGATGCCGTCGCCAAAATTCCACCAAGAACGATCATAAGAGTTGTCAAAATAATGGCGAACTTACGACCCAGGTAATCGCACGTAAGGCCTACAACCACCTGACCAAAGATTTCGCCTACGAGCAGTGCGTTCGATACTCGTGTCTTTACAGAGGCCGTGTACTGCTTTGGGTACTCCTTGGTGAGGATGACGTTCACCATGGTCATGAGATTGTTGAAGTATCCATCGGAGACGAGAGCTGCTCCAGAAGCAAACTATTCATAATTAGCG
>Ga0302227_10002689_pt1 | contig 12074 bp, 8 predicted proteins | sample II_Palsa_N1_1_FD_193525 | JGI IMG/M metagenome (GOLD analysis project Ga0302227, IMG submission 193525) | Peat permafrost microbial communities from Stordalen Mire near Abisko, Sweden - II_Palsa_N1_1 | ecosystem: Environmental > Terrestrial > Soil > Palsa > Peat permafrost | place: Sweden...
TAATGATGATGCCACGAAGCATATCATACTGATGAGCCATAAGGTCATCCCCAGTTCGGAGCCCGGCATTGCTTTTGGCAGGGCCGATAATGGCGGATAAACCGTCCAGCCGCCGCTTGCAGGGCCCTTTTGGATAAAGAAAGAGCTCAACATGATACAACAGGCCATAAAGAAGAACCAGTACGATAGCATATTCATGAATGGCGAGGCCATATCACGCGCGCCCACCTGTAAAGGTATCAGCAGGTTACTGAAGGTACCGCTTAGGCCCGCTGTTAATACAAAGAATACCATGATAGTACCGTGTATGGTTACCAGCGAGAGGTAGAAGTTTGGATCTAAACGGCCACCGGGAGCAAAACGGCCCAGTAAAGTTCCCAGTAAAGGGAACGCCTTATCGGGGTAAGCCAGTTGTATCCTGAATAAGATAGACAGCGTCATGGCTATAACCGCCATTGTGATCCCTGTTACCAGGAATTGCTTGGCGATCATTTTATGATCCATGCTGAAGATATACTTACTTATAAAAGTTTCTTTATGATGATGTCCGTGATCTTCATCGTGATGTACTACTCCGTGATCGTGAACTGCTAATGTTGACATAATCGCTAATCTTATATTAATTATTTAACGCTAATCTATTTTGTGGTACTATGGTTGGCTGTTTAGCGGTGGCTACAGTTCCCATATTCAATTCCTTTTTCAACGCGTCGGTTAAATAAGGTTTCTGTTTGGCTATCCATTGCTCGTATTCAGCTACGGAAACCACACGTACAATTTTCTTCATGTTATAATGGATCCCGCCGCATATTTTATTGCAATACAGCAGGTATTCAAAATCAGGCTGATTTAACCTGTTACGCATATCCTGGGTAGTAATGGTAGGGGTAAACTTAAAGAAGGTGGGCAAACCCGGTACCGCGTTCAGCTGCACACGGAAATGCGGCATGTAGCAGCTGTGTATCACATCCTGCGCGCGGATATTTAAACGTATGGAAGTGTTAACCGGCAAATACATGGTATCTGCCTCCAGATCGTCAAAACTGTTACGGTCTTTATAATCTATACCCAGTTTATTGGTGCCCGATACCAGGCGATAATCTATTGTACCCAGTTTATTATCTTTACCGGGATAACGCAGTTCCCAGGCAAACTGGTGGCCGGTAACCTCGATGTTCAAATCACCTTTGGTTTCGGTGGTATTCATTATCTCCTGCCAGGTAAAAAATCCGAACACTACCAATACAGTTAATACAATAGCCGGAACTATGGTCCATATCTTTTCAATGGTATTATTATGCGGTAAATAATGTGCCCTGCGTTTATCTGAATGTTTGTATTTGAACAGAAAAGTGAATAATAAGATCTGCGTAACAAAAAACACAAACATGGTTATTACCGTGGTAACGGTAAACATCTCATCTATCTTAACCCCATGCAGCGATGCTGCTTCGGGCAGGGTTTCGCTGCCTTGTACTGTAAATTCCCAGTAAGCGCCGTATAAACCAAACAACAGGAACACCAGGCATATACTACCCATCAGGTTATTCCAGTTCAGTTCCTTTTTACCCTGTATTTGCTGGGTAAGGTCATATACCTTCAATATTTTACCAACAATGGCTATAACTACGCATAGTAATAAAAATAGCAGCACATAATATCCGGCACCCATCCACATGGCGCTTTTATCATCTGTTGCAGCAGGCGCGGCAGCAGCCGTATCGGCAGTTTGCGCCATTAACAGGTTTGTACCTGTAAGCGCAAATACCGCTAATAGTGAAAGTAATTTTTTAGACTTTATAAAATTTTTGAATCCCATTTTAATGTTTGTTTGGTATTCTGTATTTGATTGCAAATTTAACAATTATTATATGTGATGATGAAGGCTCTCCTGTAAAAACGGATGATTTTTAGGCACCAGCGATTTAAACTTACTTAACGAGGTAAGCACCAGGTAAGTAAATAAACCGGCAAAACCTATAAATGTACCTACTTCTTCAAAAGAAAAACCTCTGCCATCAGAGCCAACGGTATCAGGCATTACCATCAGGTAATAATCTAGCCAGTGGCCGCATATTAATATGATACATACCACTTTTAGCAAGGCATTGCGGCGTTTTGAACCGCGTGCCATCAAAGCCAGGAACGGCGCCGCGAAGTTTATCACGATGTTTAACCAGAACCAGGGTTTAAATTCAGGTTCCCAGCGTTTGTAAAAGTAGATGGTTTCTTCGGGTAAGTTGGCGTAGTAGGTTAACAGGAACTGCGCGAACCATACATAGGTCCAGAACACCGAGAAGGCGAACATGAACAAACCCATGTTGTGCATGTGATCTTCGGTAAGCCAGGAGAAGTAGCCTTTTTCCCTTAACAGGATAATGGTAAGTGTTAATACCGATAAACCGCTCACCCATAAGGCGGCAAAGTTATACCAGCCGAACATGGTTGAATACCAGCGGGCCTCTAATGACATCATTACATCAAAACCGAAGATGGGGTTAGTGAAACCGAAGATAAGCAGGAATACGCAAGCCACATTAAAGCTCTTTTTGTAATTGCTCATCCCGCCGATCTCGTCCTCATTTTCAGAGTATTTTATCAGCAGGCCTGCAATAAGGCTATACAGCCCTAAAAACGCTACCAGGCGGATAAAGAAGAAAGGAACATTTAAAAATGATGATTTACCGGCAATATCCTTATCGTAATTTAAACTGCCCAGCGTAGTTAAGCCTTTGGTGGCCCACGCCGAGTATAAATAAGGTTCGGTTATGGTTTTACCATTTTCAACAACATCGTGCGTAATAAAAATACCTGCTGCAATAATAATTATCAATATAACAGCGGCTATAGGTAAAACCCTTGCAATTGCTTGCGGTATACGGATCATGGAAGCCGACCAACCCGCCTGTGCTACATACTGTATAGCGCAAAAAAGCGCGCTGGCAGCACAAACACAGGTAAAGTAGTAGCCCATTAACAATAAGTTTGAAAATGTGCGTTCGGTATAACCAGTTAAAAACCCTGCGGCTACGGCAATAACACCAATAACTATCGCAATTAAGCTCCAGGTTTTGGCTTTGCCTTCAAATACAAATCGTTCGTCAAAACTATTATGAGTTTTCATTAAAAAATTAGCTTATAAAGTTTGTAAATGGTGAACATACATAATTACTTTCCAGCGCTCATCGGGTGCCAGTTGCGAAGCATAAGAGCCCATGGCATTTAAGCCGTAAGTAATGGTATGGTATATTTTACCGTCTGTTAAATCTTTCATAGCGCCGCCGCGTGATGATTGGCCCTTTGAATAAGATGGCGGCGGCGGAAAGCCATGCTGTACTACCAGCCCATCGCCCATGCCGGTTTGGCCGTGGCAAGGCGAGCAAAAGTGCATAAACAACACTTTTCCATCATCAAAATTGGCCTGGGTTTGTGGCAGCGGGCTGGTTACCTCGGCGCTGGCGGCTAAATAGCCATCGTGCGTGTTGGGGTAATCAAACCTTACAAAACCAATTGGCGTAGTACCAGCCGGCGGAAGCTGCGCTGTTTTACCATCCTTAAAATTGTTATTCGGCTGATCAGGATCATACGCTAAATGCTCGTACATATTAGGAGCGTATTCCCAACCGGTGCTGCGTTTATCTTTGCACGATGAAATTATTACCGTGGCAGCAATAGCGATAACCGTTGCACCTAATATTTTAAATTTATTCATAGCTAACATATTTTCTGTTGTTATGCTTAACTTCTACAGCTCCTGCTTCTTTTAACAAATTAGTTATATCATCATGTGGGATGTTGCCCTTAGCATCAATAGCTATCACAAACCTATCGTTAGTGGCCCTCAGATCCATCACCCGCGGTGTGCGGCCCGGAAAAAGGTGCGTAGCGTAAAAGAAAGTGAATGCCGTACCGAAAGCGGTGTATAATACCGTCCACTCAAAAGTGATCGGAATATAATCAGGTATGGCAAAGTTTGGCTTACCGCCAATGTTAATAGGCCAATCATGCACCATGGCGTAATAAATAATACTGAATATTACCGTACCGCCCAGGCAGCCGAACATAAACGCGGCGTAACCCAAGCGTGAATTTTTTATGCCGAGTTTATCCTCAATGCCGTGGATAGGCATAGGGGAGTACACATCGTAAATTGGAACACTGTTTTGTTGCAGTTTAGTTATTCCGTCCATCATTTCGTCGGGATCTTCAAAAAGTCCCAGTATAAATTTTGTGCTGCTCATTTAATTATACTTTTTCGTACTCGGCCATTTCAATACTATCAAACTTACGCAGCGAATCTACATAGAACGCGGCTTGCTCCGGATCTTCGTGGCCGGCTGCCAATATCTTCAGTTTCTCCTGCTCGCTTGATCCTTTCAGTAACAATTTAACTTCGGCCATAGCAATTGCAGGCAATACACGCAGGAATAGCAGGAAGCAGGTGAAGAACACCCCTATCGAACCTATAAATACGCTTACATCTATCCAGGTTGGATAAAACATTGCCCAGCTTGATGGCAGAAAATCGCGGTGAAGCGAGGTTACGATGATAACGAAACGCTCGAACCACATACCTATATTGATAATGATTGATAAGAACCAGGTAGCGGCGATGTTCCTGCGGACCGCCTTAAACCACAATACCTGCGGGATAATGCAATTACAGCAAAACATTGACCAGCTTGCCCACCAATACGGCCCGAAATAACGGTTAAGGAAGGCATATTGCTCATACTCAACCTGCGAGTAGTAAGCGATAAAGAATTCGGTGCAATAAGCCACACATACTATCGAGCCGGTTAAGATGATGATCTTATTCATGGCCTCGATATGGAACATGGTGATATAATTCTCCAGGCCCATTACTTTACGGGTGATGAGTAACAGCGTTTGCACCATGGCGAACCCTGAAAATATCGCCCCGGCAACAAAGTATGGCGGGAATATGGTAGTATGCCATCCCGGTTCAAGCGATGTGGCAAAGTCCATGGATACTATACTGTGTACCGATAATACCAGCGGTGTAGATATACCTGCCAATATTAAGGAGAGGGTTTCGAAACGCTGCCAGGTTTTAACAGAGCCCGTCCACCCGAAAGACATTACCGAATATATTTTTTGGCGGAGGCCGGTAGCGCGATCACGAATGGTAGCGATATCGGGCAATAAACCGGTGTACCAGAATACTAATGATACCGAGAAATAAGTGGAGATAGCGAATACGTCCCATACCAACGGTGAGTTAAAGTTAACCCATAACGAGCCGTATTGATTTGGCAACGGTAAAGAGTAAAGCGCCATCCAGGGGCGGCCCATGTGGGCAACAATGTAACTTGCCGCGCATATTACCGCGAAGATGGTCATGGCCTCGGCAGAACGGTTGATAGAGTTACGCCATTTTTGACGGAACAGTAAAAGGATGGCCGATATTAACGTACCAGCATGCCCAATACCTACCCACCACACGAAACCGGTGATATCCCAGGCCCAGCCTACTGTTTTATTTAATCCCCACGAACCGATACCATACCAAAAGGTATAACTTACCGCAAACAGCCAAAGGGTTGCACCCATTGATGCTACGCTAAATCCCATCCACCAGGCTTTTCCGGGCATTCTTTCTACAGGAGCCAATACATCCTCTGTGATTTGCGCATAGGTGATGTTTTTGCCCGTAATTAACGGTTCCCTGATTATTGATTCATTATGAGATGACATATTTTAAAATCTCTATTTTATAAATTAAGCCTCTAATTCAGTTCTATTTCTAACTTTTACCTGGTAACCAACACCTGGCTGTACACCAAGCTCTTCCAATACGTAATAAGTTCTTTCGCTCTTCAATGCTTTTGAAACTTCGGAGTTTGGATCATTACCGTTACCAAAAATTATAGCGTTAGCAGGGCATGTTTGCTGGCAGGCCATTTTAATATCACCATCATTAACCGAACGTTTTTCCATTTTAGCCTTCAGCTTGCCTGCCTGTATGCGTTGAATACACATAGAGCATTTTTCCATAACCCCACGGAAACGGGTAACCACATCCGGGTTAAGCACCAGCTGGGTATGTTCGCCCTGCAGGTAGTTATCAAAGCGCGAATCGTTCCAGTAGTTGAACCAGTTAAAACGGCGAACTTTGTACGGGCAGTTATTAGCGCAGTAACGGGTACCTATACAACGGTTATAAGCCATGTGGTTTATACCTTCGGACGAGTGAACGGTAGCCAATACCGGGCAAACAGTTTCGCAAGGGGCGTGATCGCAGTGCTGGCAAAGCATTGGCTGGTAAACAACCGATACGTTATCCAAATTAGCATCACTTAACTGGTTTATTTCCTTTTCTTTGGTGATCAGGTCCCCGCCTTCGTTAAAGCTGTAGTAACGGTCAATACGTATCCAGTGCATTTCGCGTCGGCGGCGTACTTCGTCTTTACCCACAACCGGCACGTTATTTTCGGCGCTGCAGGCAACCACGCAGGCGCCGCAACCGGTACAGGCGTTCAAGTCGATAGCCATAACCCAGTTATAGGTTGGGCGCTCGTACTCATCCCACATGCTGTAGGTCTTTTTATCGTCGAAATGGCCGCTTGAATCGTATGGATTCTTTAAATATTTGGTAAGGGTTGTTTCGCGGATGATGCTGTTACGGCCCTCGTAAGAGTGGTGCGTTTGTGTTTGCGCCAGTTCCGATGATTCGCCGGTAGCACTGAAAGTGCCCACGGTAACCGTTTGGAACGTAGCGTTCAAATAGTTAAGGAAGGGGAAGGCGTTTTGGCCAACACCAGTACCTACCAAACCCGCGCTGGTACGGCCATAGCCCACTGCAACCGAGATGGTTCCCTGTGCCTGGCCCGGCTGTAATAACATAGGCAAATTTATCGAATAACCATTTACCGTAATGGTAAGGATATCGCCCTGCTCGTAGCCCAACTTTTTGGCATAGCTTGGAGACATGGCAGCAAAATTATCCCAGGTAACTTTCGATACCGGATCGGGCAGTTCCTGTAACCAGGGGTTGTTTGCCCTTTTGCCATCGCCCATAGCAATGGTTTCATACAAATGTATCTCTAACTTATTGCTGCCAACGGCGACGGCCGAAGCCAGATCATTGCTGTGTGCAAGTATGGTTTGCGCAACGGCGCTTAAATCGTGTGTGAAAGAGTAGGTGCCGGCAGGTTTATCGGGGGCTTTAACAAAGCCGTTCTGCAATAAAGCTTCCCAGCCTTTTTGGCCGGTAATGCCGCCGCCTATAGCTAACAGATTTTTATCCCAGTTATTTCTAACGTAGGTATAGTAATCCTTAACCGCGTTGTCCGACCATATAAGCAAGCTTTGCTCGGCCTGGCGGCTGTTGTAAACCGGGTTAATGGTTGGCTGTACCAGGGTATAGTAACCCGAAAGCACATTACCATCGCCCCATGATTCCAGGTAGTAATGGTTTGGCGCGATAACGTTACATAAAGACGAAGTTTCATCGCCTATAACGCCAGCATCACTTATAGCACCGCAATCAGAAAAAGATACTTTTAAACGTACTTTTTTAAGCGCGTCTGTTACCGCTTTGCTGTTATGGTAGGTATAAACCGGGTTAGCATTCAGGAAGAACACCGCGTCAACATCGCCATTGTTCATATCGCTTATCAGCTCTACAAATTCAGCGTCGTTACCGGCGTATTTGTTGGATGGATTGTCCAGATCGATAGTGGAACCGTAGCTGCCTAATAAGGAGTTGATGGCGTTAACCAATATCTGGGTAGCAACATCATTTGAACCGGCAACTACCAGCGCTTTACCTTTGGCGGCTAATAATTCTTTACCGGCTAAGGTTATCGCGTTATCGGCAGGTACGTTGTTTAATTTTTTTGAACCCGGTAAGGTAGTGCCTGCAATTTCGTTGTATAAATTGATGAGGGCGATGCCTTCTTCGGATGGTTTAATGGGGATGCGAACATCGGCATTTGAACCTGTATTGCTCATACCGGTTTCAAACTGGATATGGCGCGACATTTTTTTGCTTTGCAGCGATTTGTTGTTACGGCCGCTTACGTACTGCCCGATAAACTCGGTTGGTGAGATCCAGGTGCCCAGGAAATCGGCGCCGAAGCTTACGATAACATCGGCGTTATCAAAACGGTAGTGAGGCACTACAGGCTTACCAAAGCTATTTTGATTGGCCTGGATGATGCCGGTATACGATACCGCGTCGTAATTGATATGCTTGGCGGCTGGGAATTGCGTAATAAAATCGGCAATTACAGCTAAAGTAGATGAACTGTGAATGGTTGATGATACGATGCGTATTTTTTTGCCACCTGCTTTAATAGCCGCAAGTTCGCTTTTTACAAAGGCATCAAGCGTATCCCAATCGGTATCGGTGCCATCTTTTTTGGCATTTTGCACGCGGGTAACATCATACAAATCCAAAACCGAAGCCTGTGCCTGCCCGTTCAAACCACCTTTTGATAAAATATCCTTAGGGTTACCTTCAACCTTAATAGGGCGGCCCTCACGGGTTTTTACTAAAATAGCGTGGCCATCGTAACTTGATGAGTAGTAGTTGGCTACACCCGGAGTAACTTCTTCGGGTTTAATTAAGTAAGGAATAGATTTATGAACCGGCACTTTTTGACAAGCCGCCAGGGTAACCGCGCCAACTCCAAAGCCCAGGGCCTTTAAAAAGTCGCGGCGGGGGGTTTTACCAAATAAGCCACCGCCTTCCAAAACCTCTTCGATAGGAATAGGCTCCGCGAATTCGTGTTTATTTTTCTCAACAAATTCCGGCGTTTTGTTCAGTTCCTCTAAACCTTTCCAGTATTTTTTATTGCTGTCCATTTAAGCTATATAAACTGTAATTGCTAAGTTCTTAATCTCAATTATTAATAGTGGCACTTGCCGCACTCAATACCACCCATTGATGCTTCGGTAACCTTTTCGCCGCGTTTAATGCGGTCATGTACGGCTATCATATTATCATAGTAGGCATTGCCTTTGTAATTAACTTCGGTACGTTTGTGGCACTGTATACACCATTTCATTGTTAATGGCGAGTACTGGTAAACCTCTTTCATGGTTTGTACCGGGCCGTGGCAGGTTTGGCATTTTATACCGGCAACCTTTACGTGCTGCGAGTGGTTAAAGTATACAAAATCGGGCAGGTTGTGGATGCGGATCCATTGCATCGGCCTTGCTTTTGTGCTATCGTATTTTTGTGTTTTTGGATCGTAACCCAGGGCATCGTATATTTTGTGTATCTCCGGCGATTCGGTTTTAACAACCTTGTGGCAGTTCATACAAACATTTAATGATGGGATAGACGCGTTTTTAGATTTGTAGGCACCGGAGTGGCAATACTGGCAATCTATCTTCATTACACCGGCATGCAGATCGTGCGGGAAATGGATAGGCTGTACCGGCTGGTAACCCTGGTGAACGTTGGTGTTCCAAAGGGTAACCCATGTCCAGCTTCCGCAGGCGATGGTACCGCACAGGATGATAAAGAAAACCAGCTTTTTATTTTTGGCCATCTTTTTAATGGCGGCCATCCTATTGGCAGATACTTTAGCCTTGGCTTCAGCAACTTCAGTATCTACTTCTTCTTCAACCCACAGGCCTTTGCTTTTTAGTAAAAGGCGCTCCAGCGTGGCAATTACTTTATTTAATACCAGTATTACTATAAAGGCGATAACGATAACCCCTATCAAGCCGAAGATAACCAGGTTGCTTGGGCCTGCATCGGCAGCGGCGGCACCGGCTGCGCCACCCACAGGAGCGGCAGCGGCTTGCTGTGTTTTCCAGTCGGCGCGGATGTAAGCCAGGATATTGGCCACATCGCCATCAGAGAACTGGCCGAAAACGGTCATGCCCTGTTGGTTGAACTGGTTGTAAATTTTTAATGCTTTGGCGTCCTTAGCTGCAATAAGCGCCTGGTTGTTCTCCACCCATTTGTACAGCCACTTGTCATCAGTTTCCGACGTTACCAGCGGACCAAGCGCCGGGCCGATCAACTGCGACTCAATTTTATGACACGTTGTACAATTAGCCTTGAAAAGGGCCTCGCCTTTGGTGGCGTCTCCCTGGGCACGAGCAGAAAATCCCAAAAATGCAAAGCAGGCGATAAGTAGAACCGACCTTGAAAATTGTTTAAAAATCAATGAGATATTTCTCATAAAATGTATTTATGCTGAATAATTCTTTTATTTAATGTTCAAAACTGAAGAAGGATGTATGTTTTCGCACACTTTTTCAGCCACAAAAGTATAATTTATTACATAATGGCTGACAAATAAATGACAGTAAAACATAATTTATAATCTTTCTAAATAAATATTTTTTATCACTTAAATCCGCAAAAAACAGGTGGAAAATGATTTGATGATTTGGTGATTTGATGATTTAAAAATTGGTCAATTTGATGATTTGATGATTTGATGATTTGAAGGTGCAAATACCGACGTACTCATCTTCAAATTTTCAAATCACCAAATCATCAAATCAATCTTTTCAAATTTTTCAAATCATCAAAATGTTTTATTGGTTTAACAGCCACGCAAATATAAGCGGCACCACTATCGTGGCATCGGATTCGACAATGAACTTGGGGGTGTGAATATCCAGCTTGCCCCAGGTTATTTTTTCGTTTGGAACGGCGCCGGAGTAGGATCCGTAGGAGGTGGTGGAATCGGATACCTGGCAAAAATAACTCCAGAAGGGTATTTCGGGCATTTCCATATCCTGGTAAAGCATGGGCACAACACATATCGGGAAATCGCCGGCTATGCCGCCGCCTATCTGGAAAAAGCCCACACCCTTGCCGCCCGAATTTTTCACATACCAATCGGCCAGCCAGGCCATATATTCAATACCGCTTTTCATGGTAGAGGCTTTCAGTTCGCCTTTGATAACGTACGAGGCAAATATATTGCCCATGGTGGAATCTTCCCAGCCGGGTACCACTATCGGCAGGTTCTTTTCGGCAGCGGCCAGCATCCATGAGTTTGCCGGGTCAATCTCATAATATTGTTCCAGATCGCCGCTCAACAGCATCTTGTACATAAATTCGTGCGGAAAATAGCGCTCGCCTTTAGCTTCGGCATCCTTCCATATTTTTACAATGTGCTTTTGCAAACGGCGGAATGCCTCTTCTTCGGGTATACAAGTATCGGTAACGCGGTTATAATGGTTCTCGAGCAGGTCCCATTCATCCTGCGGACTCAGATCGCGGTAATTTGGCACACGTTTGTAATGCGAATGCGCCACCAGGTTCATGATATCCTCTTCGAGGTTGGCGCCGGTGCATGATATGATGTCAATTTTATCCTGCCTTATCATTTCGGCCAGCGAAATACCCAATTCGGCAGTGCTCATGGCACCTGCAAGGGTTACCATCATTTTACCACCTTCCGTTAAGTGCGTTTCGTAACCTTTGGCGGCATCCATTAACGCGGCAGCGTTAAAATGCAGAAAACTCCGTTCAATAAATTGCGATATAGGTCCTCTTGTATTACTTTTCATGGCGTTGCTATTTTTGAACCGCAAAAGTAGATATTTTGCCGAATTATGCCTTTTAAATTCAAAAATCGCTAAAACACAGCCATCTAACAAAATAATGCCTATATTAATGCTGTTAATCCCCTAAGATGAAAAAACTCGCCGTGCTGATCTTTTTGCTTATTGGTTTTCAGCCGGTATTCGCCCAAAACGGCGTGGAAAGGTTCATTAAAAAGATGTATGCCAATGGCGATACCACCAAAAAACTGAGTTATATACTGGTACCCTCGCTATCCTCATCGCCCGAAACGGGGCTTGACGCGAGCGCGGTGATCCTGGTGTCGTTTTACAGCGATACTACGGCGCATAACATTACCCGTGTATCGAATATTTATGATTACGGCAGCGTAACCGCCAAAGGGCAGGAACGTACCGGGCTTGATATCAGCTACTGGGCACCTTTAAATACCTGGCATTATACGTTTTCCTCGGGTTTTATGAATTACCCCTTCAGCTTTTATGGCATCGGCAACAATACGAGTAACGCCAATAAGGAAACCATTGAAGAAAAACGCACCATATTTAAT
>Ga0302227_10002703_pt1 | contig 12019 bp, 8 predicted proteins | sample II_Palsa_N1_1_FD_193525 | JGI IMG/M metagenome (GOLD analysis project Ga0302227, IMG submission 193525) | Peat permafrost microbial communities from Stordalen Mire near Abisko, Sweden - II_Palsa_N1_1 | ecosystem: Environmental > Terrestrial > Soil > Palsa > Peat permafrost | place: Sweden...
TTAGATCCCTCGCAAGAGGTCGGTAGTGTTTAACACCGTCTAGGCTTTTGTGACTTACCGAGCCTTCGTGGCTCCAAATTGAAATGTTACTAAAAGCATAAAGTGACCTCCATCCAGCAGTATTCTTGGATGTCTCGCTCGAGCACTATACGTTGATAGTCACGCTATTGTTTGGAATTTTTTGCTCTCATATGTTCTATTAATATCACAGCGAATGCCGTCGCAAAAATATGAGCTCCTCTAAAGCCAGGAGATGCCACTCCGTCCCAAATATCCCCAAGCACATGAACGCCCATGGATGATATGTTACAATGGTGCCTCCGATGGGGAGAAACGTCCTCCGAAACGCCAGTGCAAACAGCTCAAGTTGTAGGAATCACTATTCCCAGTCATCTCCTTCATCGTCACTTTTATCAACACTATTTCTCTTGCCAGAAACCTTTGGTCTACCACGTCCTCGAGGTACAGACGTTGAACGAGCTCTCTTCTTCCGGCCGCCAGGGGTGGACGAATTCTTCCGCTTACGTCCTCTACCACTTCCTGGTGGACCTGGAGTACTGCGTTCACCATCCTCATCGGGAGTATTCAGTCGCTCCGCCTCTGCATCATCATCCTCGCCATCTGCTGCAACCTTGATCTCAGTATCTACACTCAGCAACTCAACGAACGCCCGGCATTGGGCCATCATGCTCTCCCTCGAGTCCAACGCTGCCATTGTGTTGGATACCTCTTCCCAAAATTTGTCGCCGTTGATACTAGGGACTCGTACTGGTGCTTTGTTAAGATCTTTACTCGGGCCTTTAGTCTTGCTCTCCTTCCGGTTTGCCATGAGACCATATTGTCGTCGGAGGTAGGTACGAGCTTCCCAGAGAGTGGAAAGCATCATTGAAGAACCTGCGAGCTGAGTTAGACGCATTTCGTCGACTGGACGCTCAATGAGCTGTTGATGTCCATTCTCATCGATTTGTGAAGAAGGCTGATCCAGACTAATTTGGAAGATTTCAGTCTCAATTGAATGAGCAATGCCAGTGCCGGTTGCAGCAACCACCTTCTCCATAGCTGTGATTGCCGTCAGAAGCTCGTCGACGGTAACATAGTCGAAGAACGCCATGTTCTCGATGATAAACTGCGAGAAGTCTAAATGACGCGGGAGATCATCGAGTTCCATCTTTGCCGGATCAAATTCAATGCGCGCACATAAGTTTTCGTAAAACTTCTTGCGGTTCTTGACCTTGCTGATCTTGAGGACGTCCATCATCAAGTGGAGCTTCGAGGCAAATGGGTTGAGAGTAGCACCGTGCGTGTCTTGGACGACATCACGCTGATAATTGTAAGCCAATTGAACTGCCCGCATGTACTCCTTCTCAAGAATCGTTTCGTGTTTTTCATGAAGGGCTTTATGTTCTCGGTAAGCAATGTCAGCTATCTTTGGGTTTAGTGATGTTTCCAGAGCAATCAATGAGGAGCCAGTCTCCTTAGGATGAACCAAGCCCTGCCGAGCGATACTGGCCACAACCTCTGTCGCAAGTAAGCCTTGGTCGTCTTGACGAGAAAGAGCTATTCGAATGATGTGCGGTAAAAATCTCTGCGCGATTCCCAGAGCAATTCCGTCTCCGTGGCCGCCACCCATAACTCCTAATTTTGCCTGTGGGTCGGCTGCCGCGCCGACTGATGCTTCCGAACCGGCTTCCGAGCGTTTTTCCTCGAGTAACAAGAAGTCCTTGAAGGATCTCATAATTATTGCTTCTAAAGCAGTATTCTTCTCGTCGAATACTAGTACAAATGAAGTATAAATGTTGGCAGAGGCAAAATTCTTAGGCCAAGATTGACAGACCATTCCGATGGCATCGAAAGCGGCTTTCCTGACCTCCTCAGGCTGCGATGGAGATGCAAACGGCGCAAAAGTATCAGCCATAAGCTTGGATACCGAAGTGTCCTTCCAAGATGGAAAGATCTGTCGGAATTGTTCACACTGTGGGTCGAGATCACAATGCTTGCCAAACATGCCGGTGATCAGTAACAATCGAGTCAACTTACGAACCAGCTCCTCCTTGCTAGGATCGTTCAGGTCGAGATTCTTCATCTTCGAAATGTTGCCCAAACTTGACATGACTACTCTAGTGATATTTTGGAAGTCATCGAGAGAGGTGCTGATGATCCAGATACAAGCAACCAGATCGTCGAGGATGACTCTGCTCATCTTTGCTATACCTGGAATGAGCTCTTTTCTGATAGCACCCAGGAAGCTGTTGTGAATCTTGGGAAGATGTGGAAGAACATGTCGGAAGATGATTACGACTGATCGATATATGAGCATGTCATCACCACCCCCAACGTTAGAGATATAGGGTTGCAATAACTGAATCTGCTCTGCGGTGAAAAGCTTCGCGTTAGATTTTGCAAAGATGGTGAGTATTTGCAGTGCGTCACGAGCTGACGGTGCCTCATTCCCTTCTCCAGCAGGATTGTCGATGATGGTATCAAACATTGTGGCCACAAGAGCTTTGCAAACTCTGAAGTTCGCTCCAGAGAGCTTTGAGTCATTAGAAAGCATGTTCTGCAAGACCTTATCCATGACAGTTGCGACCCCACCGCCACGTTGGACTGTTTTGACCATGAGAGCAACGTGTTCCTCCATTGCCAACTTGAACTGAGCAGAAGTATTGTCTGATGTTGTTGACTGATAAAAAGGGGACATCCACACCTCTTCGATCGTTTGGCGAGCCAGCTCTTGAACACCTTCATCGAGATCTGTGACTCTATGGAGCAGGGCATCCGCGATTGAGCTTCGCACTTCGGGGTTGGAGTTGCGGAGATAGATATCCTTAGACAGTTTCATGGCGCGTTTGCGAACGCCGATTCCAGTATCGTTGACACGTTGCAAGATGTGCGCAACCATCTCGTCCTCCAGAGCAGGTCGAAGGCTGATGCACTTTCCGATAAGACCAAGCGCAGAGTCCCGCACCTGTACGGATGAGTCATTTGCGCATTTCAAGATGAGATACTGGACGGCTGGTTCTCTGTCAAGGATTGTGGGGTCCGTGTCGAGTACTTGGTTGACACTTTTTAAGCTCTTGCTACGCACCGTAGCCTGCTCGCTGGTCATGGATCCAAGGAGAATGGCAAGAACTCGACTGAAGGCCATGCAGAATTGAGAATTTAGTAGGGTCACCGAATAGGCCAAACGAGCATGCGGAGGGCTGACCGAATCGAAGCTGTATTCTCTGGAAAGCCATCCTCGATCCGAAATCATCATTCGAAGTCTGAATGCTAACCGTCCATATTCCCTCTCCGTTTGGTCGTGATCATAATCATCATCACTGGTGAGATCGAAACTCGTGCATACCGTAGATGCCCATTCTGCCATGAAGAGGCCAATTGCGCTACTCAGCTGAGGATCTTCAGACGAGCGAGCATCAAGAAATTCGAGACAAGCACGGAAAGGACCACAGGACCACGACACGAGATCTGTGGGAGACGCTCTCTTCTCGACAGATGCTTCGGCGAGTCTCGAGAGATATCCTCCCAAATCGCTGTCTCCATTCTCCAAGGAAGTGCATGTCTTCCGGACGTGCGAGTTCAACTCCGAAATGGCTGCCCCCATCAAGCCCAGAAGGTCAAGAGCCATGTTTCTGGCCGGCGCCGGCGTCTTATCACCTTCAGCCAATGCCACCATCTTGAATAAGAACAATCGCAAGAGCAATTCAGCTGCAGGCCAGTCCGGCAAATTTAGGCAGGTAATGAAATCCTCAACAAAGAGATCTAGCAGATTCCGATAGGGGGCATCACCAGTCTTTGTTGACTTCATGGCTCTGTTCACGATATAGCTGACTACCCAGGTAGCATTTCGTGTGGCAGTGTCAAGCAATGGAGAGGCAACATCTCTGAGCTCTTGAATTGCAGTCACTGGTTGTTGTTCACCTCGTGTTTCTGAGGTAATGGTGCATCTTTCAGTGGCGACTTGGCCAGTTCGAACGTCTTCGCCACTTTCATCGCCATTTAGTAATACCAGCGCCTTGGTTCTCCGCTTCTCCTTGTCATCGTCAGGCTTGCTGGCACTGGTCTGGATGAGTCTCATGATGAGGGCTGAGACAAGCTGAATATTCCCACCATCAGCAAGCTTGAATTGACGGGCGCTTTGTTTTGTAACAGGGAGTTTCTCCAGAGATGTCAAAATCTCGTCGAAGATACCTTGACGGAGAGTAGGATGGCAAAGGAAGATTTGTGCAAGAACATCCATAGCAACAACACGCAGGCCATCAAATTTTTGAATGCCGAGAACAGAGTCGCGCTCAAAATGAGCATTCTCCACGAATATCAGTCGTGATGTTGTAAATTCGAGCGTATTGATGACAGTTTCGGAGAGTTCGATGTTGGCAACTAAGTTTGCCATGATGGATAGTAAACGTCGACATTGCGCGAGGAGATTAGTGATGGTTTTCTTTTCGGTTTGGAGGAGCCTAAACAAAGCGGCGGAGGATCCCGTACTTCGCAATTCCACTATTGGGATTATGCAAGTCTCCGTGACATTCTTGAAGGCGTTCAAAGCTGACTGGATGACATCTTCCGAGTACAGCTGTTTATCTTCTCGGCCTCCTGTCATTAGCCGCAATGAGGTACGTGCAGCCTTGACGCCAAGCTCTGCAACTGAGGCCTGTTGCAACCACGCCTGGACCTCGGATTCACCCATGCCATCGTCAATCTTCACATCTACACTCTCAGCATCTTTAACGGCAGGTTCGCACATCTTTTGAAGGCGAAGCAGATCATCAAGGGGTGCTTGAGAGAAGCGGCCAACTGAAATGATCTTCTGTAGCAAGCTTTCGACTTTGGTCTGGGCTGCGATGGTAAGACTTGTTGCGTCAGTGGTGTTGGTGAAGAAATGATTTGCGATGATGCTGTCAGGTTGAAGTTGGTCCTCAGCCTCGAAGATATCTTGAAGATAATCGCGTAGGCTTCGAAAAGCGGCGTCAGCTTTCTCACGTTGATCTACACTTCTTAACAAGTCATCATCGTCACCATCGATCTCAGAATGCTTTCTCTTTCTTGAAAGATGAAGCGGCGTGTCAGGTGAATCGGGCAAAACTTCATAGTCTTCTGGACGGAAATTTGATGGAGGATCACGAATCACCACCGCCAGACCGGGCTTTGATCCTGATGGTGTGGCAGCCGGGTTGGGTGGCACGTTTGGCTGAGGTGAATGTTGGTGTTCAGGTTGTGCTGGAGCTAGAGATAGTGGTTGAGGGGTGTTTTGTTTCGATTCGAGCTGAACTTGAGGTGGTGGTAAGACTGTGGGAGGATTCTGAAAAGGAACTTTTGTGGGTGTGTAATTCTCCCGACGAAAGTCACTAGGCAATCCAGGAATAACAACCTCGATCTTCGAGTTAGGGCGAACGGGTGAAGGTCGAGGGGGAGTAGCAAATAGCTCGGCCGGTCGAGAACTAGGTGGTTGCACAGTTATCGCAGCATTCTCCTCATACGCGCGGCTGTTCGAAGCTATTCGCTTGCTAGGTTGTGCTTTCGCTTTCGACTGAGTTGGTGATTTTGGATTCGGTTTTGGAGAAGGTTTAGTTGGTGGGAGGATGGGCTTCTGAGTCCTTGGATACGTAAATTCCACCGCTGTCTTCTCATAAACCATCTGAGCAAATGGTGAAAGGGATATTTTTGGTTGTTGCTGCGAGGGAAGGTCTGTCGTATTTTTGGGCGCCGTCTTGAATTTACTAGAAAAGGTCAGTTCAGCTCCACGAAGGCGAGCGCATACCACCCACAATTGAGCAATGCCTTCTGGCTTCAAAAGTTCTTTGAGATCATTTAATGATTTCTGCAATCGTTCCGAGGTGTTATGAGGGTCTTGCGCCTCGCGGTTCAGACTCTCTAGGCCTTGTCTACCTTCCTGGCTATCCTTAGGTGTTGCGAATATGGACTGGGAAGAACGGAGCCCGATCGAAGGGAGTGGGATAATATCTAAAGGTGAATCGTCAGTAATTTACTGAGATGATGAGATGAAAGGGCTGGGAGGAAAAGCGAATGTACCAGAGTTGAATGGGACAACAGATGAGAATGGTGAATACGGTAGAGCCTCATCCACCGTGAGGACCCTGGATCTTCTGCGCCTTGATCCATTAATCAAAGACGTGCCCTTGGAACCGTTCGCAATGCCATTTTGGATGGTATAACCGTTCGACGCCATCTTGACTGGCCCAGATTGCAGTTTGAGGATGATGTTGGAGACTGAAGCGTGGTTATCATGACCTAGAGTTGAATGATGAACTATAATAGCATATTGCACGGTCGGCAGGTGCTTCAGCAGTCCACGCGACGGGAGTTCGAGGATATTATTGTTGTCGCATGAGGCTTGTCGTCGCGATTTTGCGTTCAAGTTGAAGAAGTTGCAGCCTCGCGACTGGAAAGGAAGGGTCGATCAATCGCTGGGATTGGTGGAAGCCACTTCAAGCTTTTACGTAAGCACGGCTACCATTCACGAAAGAAAGGAAAAATTATATTTTTGCAAGGCTTCATAAGTATCAACACTATCAAAATGTCTGCAATCGGATCACTCGTCTTTTGTACAGACTGTGGCAATTTACTTGAGCCTTCTAAAGGTGTCAAGGATTCGATTTTGAAATGCGAATGTTGTGGCACTGAAAATAAAGGTTTGTTCCCACGATTTCTTCCCGCGCCGATTCTGATTCGAGCAGACACTACTTCAAAGACCATTACTACGAAAACGAAAGCATCTTCTTTCCCTTCCCTCCTACGACAAAAACGATCAGCTATCCAGACCGTCGAACGAAGTGATATGAAGAATGAGGCCGTCATCCAAGTTACATGTCCGGAATGCGGGAGGAAGGAGGTCAGATACAGCGCGGTACAGTTGAGAAGTGCGGATGAAGGAAGTACCATTTTCTACAGCTGTGATTGTGGTCATAAGTACGTGGAAGTCGAAATCTTGTTTATTTTTGATTGCTAATTACGGGTAGGTGGAACACAAACAACTGAAGTGAGAGATTTTACGGCCATTCGAAAATCGGCCTCTTCACGGTTACCAGAGGAATTTTTACGATGAATGACAAAGAGGAACGGGGGTGTATGTTGCTATTACAAGGTCCAAGCACTTTGGTACCCAGCGCAACTTAATCTAGAGACGACCAACGATTCCTCCGAATCCTCTAAATTACGCCGTAGTCTCTGGAATCAACGCATATTCGGTCTGGCCTCCCTTCTCAAACTCCGCCATGTCTAATGCCACGATGACACTATCTCGCACCACTTGCTCTTTATCATTCAAAAACCTCTTCAAGATGTCCTCGACACCTTCCTCCTCGCCCAAACTACCCAGAGCCTCAGCAGCCTCATGTCTGACCATGCTCGCCTCCTCCAAATTACCAAGTGCCGCAGAAAGTGCCGGGATCGAAGCAGGATGTGACAATTGTCCAAAGACAAATGCAACCTCGTGTCTAAAGAGCGCCGAAGGGTCATTGAGGCCTTTCGCAAGGGCTAGGACAGCAGGAACAGCTGTGGGAAGATCAGGAGGTGAAGCCAGGTCCCTAAGACCAAACATAGCTCTATATCTCAAGAACAATGGAAGCTTAGTATCCAGTAATGACTTCTCCAAACTCTCAATCGATTCAGATTGTTCCACCGGCGGCGCAGGATCAATCGAAGCAAAATCACTAACAGTATCAGTATTTTCCCTCTCAAATGTATTTTGAACTTTACCTTTGCCTCAACTTCTCCCTCTTCCCCTCCTCCGAATTCTCCCACTCAATCCTCGCAACAGCAATCTCGCATGTCTCCTTAACCACCACCGTCTCTCCCTCTCTATCCCTAAATTCCTTCAACACCCCTAAACTCCCCATATCTCCAATCGCGCCAAGTGCTTCCGCCGCCTCATGTCTACACATCGCATCTTCCTCTACATCCTCCAACACCTTCCGCAGGTACGGCACAGCAGCAAGATTCTTCGTCTGTCCAAGACAGTATGCTAGTTCGTGTTTGAGGAGCGCGGAGCGGGAGGTGAAGGCTGCGGCGATAGCGTGGATTGCTGGGAGGGAGGATTGGCAGGCGAGATGTTTGAGGGAGAAGAGGGCGCGGAAGCGCAGTGCGAGGGGAGAGGACTCGCTAGTTAGGGTTTTGCGGAGGGCGAGGACGGTGGGGTCGTCAGTTGGTGGAGGTGAAGTAGCTCGGGGTGAGGTTGCTGAGGGCGCCATTGTTGCGTTACGCCTGGAAGTAGATGTAAGGTTGTGATGTGCTTAACTGCGGTGGGGAGAAATTTATTTGGTGAAGTCTAGCCTTTGGCGGGGTCGAGGCTAGGCAGAGGACCATTCTGGATCGCTATTGGCTGGACGGGGATACTGTCATGAAATTCCAGAGAAGAGCATCTGTGCGCTTTTTATATTTATAGAAATAATACGCCACTACTCTTTTGAGACTGGGGCCTTCTTTTTCAGTGCAGCATAATTGAAAGATTGTGTTAACCAGAGTTTGGCTGCGTGCCACCTCTACACTCCACCCATGAGTTCCTCGAAGTCTTAAACCACAACTGACAGAAAAAACGATTAGAAAGCAAGCAACAGCTCTGGATATCTCCTGAGGGTAGTATGTACCGCACCATACACCGTGATTAAACCCCCTTCAAGAATAACATATCAAGCCTTACTTCAGTCGCCCCTTTCCTAAGCGAAGCCCCTAACTTTTAAGCGAGTGAGCCCTTTGGTTGTACGTCGCAATTCATGTTCAAATAGGTCCCCAATGACAGAGCAAGAGGTAGATGATGAGAAATATGTTGTTTATTTGTATGTTTTCTAGTGCTATCATTGTCTAAAACCCGCGCCGCATTTAAAGAGCCATGCTTTGCCTTGACTCGTCCTCATATCCGTGCCTAGGATCTCAACCTACCTTGACCATGTAAAAGCTCAAAAATTAGCACCCGTGCCACTTAACTTAGAGGGTATTTTGTACAGTACAAGAAGATTGGAAAATAAGACGGGAAGCAAAATTTTGGCTAGCGTCGAGTGCCTGCATTCTGTGCTAGTTTGCGGACCACGGATTCAAAACAATGAAGGTTGCAGTCCGGGAGGACAAATCCAAAAAAGTTGCAAAAGAACAACCCCTTTCGGGGAGAAGAAACCGCTTAGCCCGAAGGCACCATTTAAGGCCGGTTTACTTCTTTTTCGCTCACCTCGCTCGCGAGGAGGTGGTTGTCGACTTTTTGGTTGTCGGAGTGTCGTGTTTACTACCATTGGTGGTCTACGATCTACGATCCTCGGTCTTAGCCAGAAGTGCACCGCGCTGCTCGCTGGACCACACTTAACTGCCATCTAAGAACCGGTGCTGAGAATTCTCTTATTTAGCGATATAACCTTTCATAGGAATATCTATTTGCCGAGTTCGTCTAAGGTCCTCGACACCAGGAACAATCTGAGCACGATTTTCGCCTACTGCTGAATCAAAACTTCCTCACCGACGGAGAGTTACAGCTCAATTCTCGAGATTTCCCTGCTCTTGCATTTCGACATCGAAATTGCTATCAATATGAGAGGCGGCGGACATTATCCCTCAAAGCTCTCAAAGGACCCCGAATTCGCGCCATTTTCCCTACTCTACCAAAACAAGCTTTCCCCCACACTTCCATTTTGTCGAAGTTCAAAGGAATTAGTACGAGGGAAAATCCTCTAGTGGCCTTCAGAAATTCTTTCTCCTTCAGACCATCCTCGTCAATTGCCTATGGTGGTGTTCCAATTGGCAAATTAAATTAACCCTCCTCATTCACCCACCTCCAACGACAGGACTGTGTTAAATTAGTTATCCTTAGTCCAAGTTATTTCGCAATGGGATTGCGTCTGGACGATAGAATGTTCCTAGTGTTCTGTCCTAGGCAGGGTGGATGATAAGATTCAATTTTATGATATCAGAAAATGGGCACGTTGTCCATGAGTATCTTGACTGATATCTCGATATACCCTCGAGAATATGCACTGTAATAATTGCGTAGCTGAACTTTAAGACTTACCTAGGCAACCGATTTTCGACGCTGTTGACCTTTCCTGGTATACCCCCCTCTAACCACTCGACTGACGAAAGGAGGAAAGAGAAGATTGGGTGAGACTAGATGAGCAAAGTTGAGCGGAAGCAACACGGAAATAACAGCTTCAGAAAACGCGAGATCTGCAACAAAAGAGTTGAACAATTCGGACGAAAGCAAATCGATGCGTTTATGTCAACGTCATCTCGAAATCTCAGAAGAAAACAAAATAGACGGGGATACCAAGGACAAACAATAAAGACAAGGCATCTTTATTTATTTATTCATTTCGTGCTGCTGATCTATTACTCGTATCCACAGAGGACGCAGCGGCATGTCCAACCCAACATATTCTACACCCACATCTTCACTCAATGCACGAAACAGGATTGTATGCACCGATCGAATACCATGATGGCCATGCTCAAATGCCCCAAACGCCGTGACAAATGCAATCAGACTCATTATTCAACTCTCAATACGCACCAGGAACTCTCGTACTCGAGCAAGTTCAACATCAGTAGGTTCGCTCTCCACGGCGCGCAGCAGATTGTCCAATTGCTCGTCTACCTTAGTATCATCAACACCAGTACATAGACCGATAATCGTCCGGTACTTGTTGGCCAGCTCCGAGCTCTTGCTCTGCAAACCGCGAACATTTGCTTCCAAGCCCTTGTTGTTCTCAACGTAGGCATTGACTCTTGCTCGTAGGGTATGAAGAGGCGGAAGTGTAGAAGCCAGGAATTGACGCTCAGTACCATTAATTATTGGGCCCTGGTGATCGGAAGTAACCTTGGATAACATAGGACTAGCCTTTGGAGAAACACCTAGACCAGTATCCGCATCGCCTAGCTGTGCCTCAAGATCGCCGTTTACTTGGCCATACTCAGCTTGCAGCTGCGAAAGACGTGATCCCTCTTCTTCGAAAGATCTCATGAGATTGGATGTCTTTCGCTTCCGGGACTCTCGTTCAGTCATCTCTGCTTGGAGGCCTTCTAAGCGTCGGCGTTGTTCACCTAACTCTCCAGAAGCGTCTCGGAGTTGCATATGAAGATCGTCGATCACAGCTTGTTTCTTGTCCATCTCCTTGCTGAACTCTAGTTCCGTCTCTGTTACTAAAGTCGTGATTGCTGTGATTGTTAGAACAAAACGTAGTTTAAGCTCAAAAAACTCACCAGTGATAATTTCGCTGCTACTCTCCTTGACATCCGTATCCATTGGCTTGCTTAGTCCACGCGACTCCTCGCCAATACGAGCTTCAAAATCCGCAGGATCACCGACACCGAAATCAATAGGACTGAGGTTGGATTTGTTCGCGATCGAGGCATCGGCACCAACCTCCATAAGTTGACAAACTATGCTACGATTGTTGATTCTAGCCGCGATATTCAGAGCAGTGTCACCTGATTTGTCTTGAATGTTGACAACTTCAGACATGAAACGTCCAATGCCGATTGACCTCTGGAAAGCAGAGCCAAGATTGAAGGACGTCTGACTGTTTGGCATGCTGCCTTGACGGACAACGAATTCAAGCAGAGACTCGAGATAGTACTTGCTAGATTGACTTCGGCCTTTGACTGCTGATGTGATGGCGATGTGATGTAAGACCGTTCTGCCACGAGAATCTCGAAATTCAATTGTCGGGCCAAGTAGCTCCAGGATCTCCGGGAAGGTGTTCTTTTCATAGTTGTTTGTGACCAAGCAAGCACGCATCAAGGCAGTCTCCCCGGTGGCATTTACACGGAGGATACTAGCCCCGTGATCAATCAATGCTTTCACGAGTGGGCCTCTAGCAAGCGTTGCAGCCCAGATAAGGGCAGTATTGAAGCTATTGTCGATTGGTGTATCAAGATCCCGAGGAGTGAGGGAACTGAAGGCTTTGTGATTTGTGAGGTCGTCATCGTCCACCGTGAAAAGTGCCATTAGGAGAGGATTAGTGTGATCTGCTGGAAGTGGGAGAGGAGCAAGAGGCATGGTGACATCGTCGCCTTGGCC
>Ga0302227_10002704_pt1 | contig 12013 bp, 14 predicted proteins | sample II_Palsa_N1_1_FD_193525 | JGI IMG/M metagenome (GOLD analysis project Ga0302227, IMG submission 193525) | Peat permafrost microbial communities from Stordalen Mire near Abisko, Sweden - II_Palsa_N1_1 | ecosystem: Environmental > Terrestrial > Soil > Palsa > Peat permafrost | place: Sweden...
GGCGGGAGACGCGGAAGTATTTTTGTGTCGCCATATCCCTAGCAACATTAGAAAAGCTGGGTCAAATGTTTAAGCTCCAAGCTACAACGCACGCGATAATTCCCAAGGCTGTCTAGGAAAGCTGCTGCATAGTCCAGGAAGTGATCGAGATCTTGAGTTTCGACCATGCCCTGTTCCACAACTACCTTCCAATCACCATAGCAAGCTTTCCACAGCCTAATGATGAGTTCGAAGATACGTTCCGACTCCGGGGAGACTTGACGAAGTACAATCCTGGCACCGGAGTATGAGGCTCTGCGAAATTCAGCATCATGAACTAGTATAGAATCGCCTTGTCATATTTACCGACTCATGAAGTGCGCATAAAGCTTCTCAGTGGAGGAACAGGAGTCGAATGTTTCACGACATTCCAATGGATAGATAGGAGGATTTTCTGTTGCCATAAGACGATCTGAAGCCATCATGTCGTTGTCCCGTGCTGGGAAGGACAGAATACCACGTGTTGTTGCAATCGACTAATAACTCGACTTTTTCACAAAGGAACCTGGAGTCTAGCGGGTTGTGATGTGTGTGAGGTTCTGTGTGGATCGGCATGAACCCAGCTTGCCATGTCTCAAACAGTAAGAAGGCTGGTCAATTGTTTCGGTTTCTTAAAGCAGCATTACCGACGAGCCTCAGCCCCAGACGCAGGTGGCCGCAGGGCTTACTAGCGAGCAAGCTTTCCCCGGGCAAAGCCGGGCGCACGCTGCACAATAAATCCTTCCACATGCACCAGTCGGGCTTTCTTCCAATCGTCATCTCTCTTCTAATCTTTCCACATGATCCAATCAGATTTTCTTCCAATCGGCATTTCTCTTCTAATCTACGAGTGCTGTTAGTCATGGCCTCATGAAGATCATATGAAACATAGGGGAGCTCTCGTTGCAGCTATCCTCATAAACTCCCGTTCAACAACTGCCGCAAATACTTTCCTACGACCGACTCAAAAACCTAGCCCCCACATCCACACCGATTAGAATATATGTACGTTATAAATGATGAGATACTTCTCTGACAGTTTTGGCATTTTTGAGACATTCTGACTTTGCGTCTATCAGCACCCATCAGTCACCAAGTCATCCCCGCAAATATGGCTTCCTCCAGCGACTTCGGCCTACGCATTCTGACTGACACTGACTCAAAAGATGCAAGCATCGAAAACGAAGCCACGCTTGCTCAAAGTATCGCCAAAAAGGCGCAGCCATGGAAAGCTGTTTACCAAGTTCATCCTTTGGACAAGCCAACCTCCAACAGTCTTCACGATCGGCCATACTTCAAAGGAGATCACATAGGCAGCGATGATGAGGCTGGAGACTATGGAGGTGGTGTATAAGTATAGTTAGTGAGTCTCCTTCCCCCTTTTTCTCGCGTTCAGAAATAATCTCATTTCCAGTGTCAGGAATTTGACTAATTTGATATTGTTTTCATTGGAACTGGTTTCTATGGGTCATTTTGGGATTTAATTTATATGAAGAGGGTTGGTGAAGGAGTAACAAAAGCCAGTGATGGGCTGTTGGTCGGAAGTTGTCAGATTGTTTGTGCTTGTAAGGCTTTGCTGTGACAGATAACGTTGTGAATTCACTTAGCACATTTATGACTGTTGACAAGGAACCTATCACTTCTCGCTCAAACTTCCCTATCCGCCTCTCTCTCAGCCCAGTACAAGCATTCTGATCTCCAGACTTTCCCTTACACGGGCAGCTTCTTTGGATGATGGCATTTTAAATCCAGTATGAGGAACCCCTAAGTATTAGTTAGCAAGATGCGTGCAGCAAGTCAGAAACCCTTACTCTTGTTGGTCACGGAGTCGTAGTTCGTAATCAGTAATACTTCATTCCTCGTCTGGCCTGAGAGATAGTACCAGCGATGACGATCATTGTGTAGTACGCAGTAACTCTCGCTCTGGAAATCGGGAAAGATGTGATCACTCTCAACAAGATCTTCTTGCGCGACGGTCTCGGAGTCACAGACTGCTAATGGATAGTCGTCTATGGGACCAAATAATGGCCGCCAGACACTTCGATGTGAGCTATATCAGGTTTGACGTGAGAAAGGCCGAACCTACCTTAAAACTCGTATTCGGCCATCTAGAACCTTGTCACTAAGCTCCGGAAACTGTTGAAGTGCTCGGGCTTGCGAGGATTTAGGTGTCATATCTACAGAATCAGCTGCATTTTCCATTGATATTCACGTCTTTGGACATACCTATGTGGATCATATAACTCGCCGGGCGGATCTCCTTGTTGTTCCGATCTCCACCCACTTTTCGATGCTAGCACGCTCGTCAACATACCAAAACATATATAAGTTTGGGAAAATCATACTTGGTATTGATAAGATTTAGCCGCTTTGGCATTCAGGACGGACTTGACGAAATTCTCCATTTCCTCGAGATATGCATCAATGCTTTTCTCTGTGTCAAGAGTTTCCTCGGAGTGGTGAACGATCCATTGGAAGCCTTGAGTGTCCAGTGAGAAACGACTAACATCAGCCCGAACGTTGTTGATATTCACTGCATACGCCTTGGAATCCATGTTATGCCCTGGAAGTCCCTCTGGCAGGGTACCGACAATTTGGTACGGTTTGGTTGTAATCCATTTCTCATGAGGTTTCAAATAGTTAAGTAGAACTTCTGTAACAACGTGTTCTGAACTGTGGATGAGCTAGTGATACAGAGTCAGTCAATGAGATTGGCCGGACATGCATGAGCAAGAGATGTCTATTTCTAAGCAAATACCAGGGCCGTGATTCTATATTTTTGACTCCTCCTCTGACTATGACGAGGTCCGCTCCACAACACTCGTCTTCAAAGTCAAAGTACTCACATCTTGAGCGCCAGTTTCTAACCCTAACTTTCCTTCGATTACTGACTTGAAAGCGTCCCTATGGCGGGTCCCCTGCTCATATGCATATGCAGCTGCAATGAGACGTTTATCGTCCCATCTTTTTCCGACGAAAAGTATCGATGTCCTTCGGAAATTAGCATCTCTTTGCAATGACCAGCTGTATTCACTCACGGTATATTAGGGCCCGTGTCCAAAAGCATGTCAGGTGTGTACTTTGAGGGGCTGTCGCTTGGATAGCAGCCCATCGGTACTGAGACGGTAGGGCAACCGCCATAATTTGCTGTCGTGTCCGTCCAAGAAGGTGCGACCAGAAAGTCGCAATCATGCGTGGCTAGGAGTTCCTGTATCTGGCACCCTATAGTAAGACGCCGCTCTCGGGAATTTTTGTACTCTTCGGACTCAAAACTAAACGTTTTCCCAACATCTTCTGCCTGAATCCATTGCTTCATGCCGTATCTCTCAAACAATTCCTCGGGCGCTTTCCTGGTGTATTCCATAAGATCGGCCAAATTATGGAGTTCGAACGGATTAACACTAAAGCTCTCGAGAAACTTGCCCATATCTACCAAGCATTAAGTTAGTCAGTAATCTCTGTACGTCCGCAAGCACACTTTTAAGGGAACTTTACTTTGTCTGAGTTCTTTTCTGAATGCCAGACGCCACTCTGCTCGTTCGATATTTGAGTACTTGGGAGACCACAAGGAAAACTCCAATTTATCAATCACTGTAGCGCCAAGACTCTCCAAGTGTCTGAGAGCCGCGTCAAATTGAGCAGTGACAAATTCGTCTTGCTTGATACAGTGCCGAGGAACCTATAAACATTTCAGCGCCAGAATTTTTTCCAGGACCTCCGCTGGGTAGTTTACACCAATACGCAAACCATGCAGACTATCTGTCCGGCAGCTTTCGGCGAAGTCCGTCCCTTCTGCAGGCCGAATATCTTGGCCCTCATCCCTGGGATCTGCGCTAGTGAAGCTGTCAAGCTCATCGACACCTGGACAAGTCAGAGGAAGTAAGGGTAAGGATGAGCCCCAAGTTTGGTTTCACTTACCAGCTATAGATGTTAAGATGGTAGCAGCATCAAGAACCGTTCTACCTAGTACACCCACAGAATCTTCCCATTCCGTGACACAGTAAACACCATGCCTCGACGTCAGTCCTACTGTTGGCTTCAGGCCTACTACACCAGAGGCGTTTGCAGGCGAGGAGATGCTGCCAGTTGTCTTCGAGATTTCAGTAACATGACATAACTTCACGTTGAGATACTGAGTGAGAATGGAAAGAAACAGTGCCTCACGAACCTCAGTACCAAGAGCTGCAGCAGCCAGACCCAAAGATGTTGCTACTGCACTTCCGGAAGATGAGCCTGAAGGACTCTGATCCTTCGCATAAATTCCGAGGCATTGGCCGCCGACAGCAGACCATCCACTGATAGACTTTTCAGGAGCTCGAAAATTCCCCCATTCGGAGCAGTTTGATTTACCAAGTATTATAGCTCCGGCGCTACGAAGTTTCTCGACCGCAGTAGCCTCGAACTTGGGTCTCGCACCGACCAGACCAGAGCAACCCGCTGAAGAATACATTAGCCCAAACGCTTTCACCTGGCTAGAAGGCAGAATTCTGGCATGCCTGTGGTGTCCGTTCCATCGGTAGTTAGAAACACGTCTTTCACCAGAATTGGAATTCCGTGAAGACGGCCACGCAGAGTTCCCAAGGCTCGCTCCGAATCACACTTTTTCGCGGTCTCAATGACATCGGGCGTGATAGCGGTGACAGCTTTGACAACTTCGTTGACTTGCTCGATGCGGGTGAGGTAGGCCTTCACGTAAGATGAATCAGTCCAGAAGCTTCTCACAAGGAAAGGAGCATACCTGGACAAGATCTACACTTGTAAACTTTCGCTCCTGCAGTCCGGCCAGGAGGTCTCGTATGGAGCAAATGTTTAGACTGGCCATGTTCTTCCTCCACATCTAGCAGCCTAGAGATAGTGTTGTAGATTCGTGAATCCACAATAATCGCGGGTAGGAAGGGCCACTATTATGCGAATCCTTCATATGTTTGCCCTTGACTTGGTGTACCACGGTGGCATGAGTACAGGAATGAGCGCAAGATGATGTGGTTAGGACGTAGTGGCCCGTGCTTGAGCGTCCGAATCTGGCGTAGGTCCTATCTATGTAACACAAACAAACGAGCGAATGTGAAACAACTTACTCTACATGGTATCTTCTGCCACCTGCCCACAACAGCACCCAAAGACTAAACCTTGCTCCCATGCTCTTGCGTTGATTCTCCCCCACATTTAAGGCTCTCTTTGTTCTGCCAGTAACCTCGTGGCACTTCGTCATGTGCTGGCATTTCAGGCACACAGCGCGAGAAGATTATTAGGTGATTGCTTTGCTGCCTGATTGCGCCCCGCACGAATGCCACGACGGACCCCTAGTCCAGCACAGATAAGCCTCCACTTGATATGTCACTGTTGCTGACCGGGATGTGAGTCCAACCAAGAGGCGCCTGGCTCTCAAAATTGATCACTGCGCGTTGCTTGAGGCAAGTTGAGGTGTGGAGAATCTGGAGTTCATTGGTTGGTTGAGTTTAGCCGCTGATCGGGAGTGGTGGTGCTTATTTACCCGTCAGACCATGCAAGTGTGGTCGACGCGTTGGTGCAATCGTGCAAGGTTGTTTCCGGGAAGCTTCAAACACGGTGCCGCTTTATCGGCGAGATGCTCGTTCCCTGTACAGACTCCTTGCTCGATTTTCCTTTGAGAAATCAGCGTTATCCTGAGTAGCACTTGTTTGTTTCAAGTTCTATTGTTCCTGCACTAATATCTTCTTGCTTTGTGATCTGATACACTAGATGAAATGTTAAAACTCTTCAAGAAGCGGGTACGAGTACTTTCCATCGCCCTGGGACTCATCTCACCCAATCGCGTAACTTCGGAATATCCTATTATTAACTATTGAGTGACTCTGATTGTTTTGGCGTCCAGAAAGCTAGTACAGAGCATGGCCCTGAAGGCCTGACTGTTCTATGTCCTTTGAAATACACAGCGTCAGAATGTCATTTAGAGTATGATCCCCTGGACTCAAAATAAAACTGTTGGGATACTAAGTTGCTTCAGTATTGTCGCGATCCACGGACTGAATGGTGGCTCCTTCTCAACATGGACCCAAGATGGCAAGCTCTGGCTACGGGATTTTCTTCCATCAACGTTTCCGTCAGCCAGGATCATGACTTTTGGATACAATGCGAACTTGTTTGCGGATTGTGCCTCGGGCAGGATCAACAATTTTGCCAACAATCTGATAGCTCTGCTTGCAGCAAAGCGACAGGACTCCAATGTATTTACTTCCTCACATCACTCATCGCCAGTTCAAGCTCTGACTGATACAGGAAAAGCGAAGACCTCTTCTTTTTATATGCCACAGCATGGGCGGTCTCGTTCTCAAACGTGTACGGGACCACTTTCTTTCAAATTACTCCTCGTATTGCCACTGAATCTTCCCTCCAGGCTCTTACAATAGTAAAGAATCGATTTTCTGGTCTTGATCTTTCGAAATCTCCGGCAGGTATAGTTTTTCTTGCTACGCCCCATCGTGGAGCGAGCTCGGCAAGCCTAGCAGCAATGGGAACAAATTTGATGAAAGCCCTGCAACTCGGAAAGCCGACCACAAAATCCGCGCGCGAACTTAAAGAGTTCTCCACATCGGTGCAGGACATTCATTCGGATTATATTGACATCTCCAGGCAATACCAGGTTGTGAGCTTTTTCGAACTGAAAGGTTATTCGCGGCTCGGGCTGGTACGCTAGAATCCGATTGATGTTTTCCGTTGCTAAACTAAAATCTAGATTGTAGACGAGTGGTCTTCACGCATGGATATCGACAATGAGCAATACAAAGTTGGAATCGCGGCAACTCATACAGATATTTGTCATTTTTCGAGTGACTCGGATCGAAACTACCGGATGTTAATTGATGTGCTAGAGATGTTTGTGCGACAGTTGATGGTAGATGGTCCCATAGCAGGTATACCTCCACAAGGTCAGATGTGCACATGATTACCTATTGCTAAGAATCATAGAGGAAACTCTCGACCCAGTGAGCCCCACACTTCCCTACCGGGTCCCTACGAAAGACACAAGAGACTCGCGAACCGTAGATTCTCGAGACCTCTCCCCGCAAGACTCTTCAAGAAACCCTGATGCTTTAGAAAGTATAACTTCCACCAGTATTGGTATCACTTCGCTCCAGGATGAGGTGGGGGAATCCAATCCTGTCTCCACGATTGCCAAAACGCACCTGACGAACCGTCTCCCCTACTTTTTTGAGCAGGGGTTCTGCTTCAGAGGTTAGTGGACAAAGTCACCCCTGTATTATTACACTAACAAAACATATAGATGAGGAATTGAAGTTGATTGATGAGCACTTCCGGGACGACAAATTCAAGATACCAGCCTTCGGAATCTACGGAGAAGGCGGAGTCGGCAAGACGCAAATTGCACTTAGGCACATCTATTCTCAGAGAAATCGGACATACAAGGCCATATTCTGGTTTCACGCCGATACTGACGACAAGCTCGCGAACGATTGCGACGAAATTACCATTCAATTGGGACTACAAGAGAAACGGAGCTCGTTGGAAGAAGGTCGAAGACTTTTCAATCTCTGGCTCCAAGATACTAGTGACTGGCTTCTAGTGTTCGATAACGTAGAGGACATTGGGATAGTCGCTCCGTACTGGCCCACATCTATCGGTAGCAAAGGATATATCATTGTCACCTCCAGAAACCCGCAAATTGCGAGAGCGCCTCTCACGACGAGCAAAGAGGTCGAGTCGTTCTCGATTGCGGATGGAACTAAGATGTTGCTCTCTGAACTTTCGTCCTACACCGAGGACGAAGAAAGGGTTGCTTCTGAGATCACGACAAAGCTTGGTGGACTGCCGCTAGCAATACATCACATGGCATGTTTCGCTCGAGACAGATCGATATCATTATCTGAAGCATTGAAACTGTATGAAGAAGAAGAGAGTATGGTGGTCGAGGCGGGCGTTGACTTCGGGCAAGACAGAACACTTGCCACTGTATGGAGCCTATCCATCTCGACACTTTCGAACGAGGCATTGCAGCTCCTCGATACCATTAGCCTTTTTGATCCCGATTCTATTCCCACGCGTCTCATCGAGCATTTTGAAACACCAAACGCTGTCGCAATATCCAGTGCTCTTGGTAATTTCGGGTTGCATTCCAAAGCCATGAGTAATCTATACTCGCGATCTCTTGTGCGAAAGAAAGGCTTGCGGACATCACAGATATTATCAATCCACCGACTCATACAATCCGCTGTGCGCCGCCGGTGGTCGGATGATCAGAAAATGTCGGCTTTCGAAAAAGCAGCATTCTGCATCGAACAGGTCTATCCCCGCCAAGTCAAGGGCCAGTCCATGGCCGAAATGTACTCGGAATGCGCAACTTACAACTCGCACATGTTATCTATCTATAAGTACTTTTGCAAAAACAAGGATCAACTCACTCCAAACATGGACTACGCTGAAATCCTGGCACATTGTAGTTGGTATTACTATGAGAGAGCACAGCTAACAACAAGCATGGAAATTCTTAGAACAGCTGAAGAGATCTGCCTTCGGCTGTTAGATAGCAAGATGAACGCAACCTTAGGCCTCGTATATAACAACATGGCCTGTATATTTTCTGCTCGACGCCAGCGACAAGAGAACATGGAATATATCAGTCTCGCTATCCGTCATCGTGAGGCATCCATAAGTCGCGACGATCCAGAGATTCAACAGCTCGGAATATCTTACATGAACTACGCCAATGTCCTCCAATCGCGAAGTGTGATGCGGTTGACGGCGGCGGAAACATACTATATGAAGGCTCTTGAAATTCGCGAAAATTGCCCAGGGAGTACACCGGAGGGGTTAGAACTTACCCTCAATGCTATAGGATCTTTCAAATTCATCGCCGGGGATGTGAAAGGGGCACAGCCCTATATCGAAAGGGCTATTGCGCTCCACCCTCAGCTCAAAGTGGACACCACATTCACACTTCACACATTATATGTCTGGGGCGATATCCAGTGGACAATTGGGAAGCGTGATGAAGGTTACGAGACCCAATTACGCTGCCTGGAGGGCATGAAGAAATTGGAAGGAGAGTATCATTGGATGACAGGGGTGTCCTATCACAAGGTTGGGTGTTTGGCTCACATGATGGGCAAAGAGTCCGAAGCAATTGGAAATCTTCAAGCTGCTTTGAAGACTTTTCGAGCAGCGGACTGCGCCCCTGGTTTTGTGCCACGCACATGTTTAGTGCTCGGCAAAGTTTTGATTGAGAAGGGTCAACGCCTTGATGATACTAGCACCATTATTGAAGGAGAGACCCTCAAACTAGAAGGGAGTAACCTCGCGTTTGCAATCACTGGTCGGAGAGGCAATATGGAAACTACACGAGATTTTGACGAGTTAGTTGCCAGATCCTACAGGTGACCTGGGTACGAGGTTTGATACTTGTGTAAGGGATCTGTTTTGTTTGTCACCTACATCATCTGATAAGTATGGATGGGCAGTGAATGGGATGATATGGATTTAAAAGGCGAAATTTCGGGATTGGCGTTACTTGGATATATTTTGTTGGACAGTTGGACTCATCTTGATCCTGGACTAGCTCATAATTGAATTAAAACTCTGAACATGATATTGGGATATTACATCCAAGACTTGCAACAATTATCCCATCTCAATTTTGTTCAACACTTGCAATACCCCTTCCAAAGTCGGACGTTGGAAATATGGAAGAATGGTCAGGTCTTTTTCGGTATGCATGCCACTTGAGTATCTAACCTTCGCCGCCCAGAAATCCCCAGCATCAGTGAGCACCTTCATCCACAACTTTCGTGAAACTTCCACAAGATCTCTGGCAGATCCTAAAGGTTCCCCATCAACTCCTGATTTACCACGAGGGTACAATGTGTTTCTGACTCTGACGACAAACGGCGCTGCTCGGTCATGCTCTCGAGCTCCGGCCGTACACTTCAGAATCAAATCCTGTAGGCTAGGAGGACTGCGAATAAAGCGAGGAAATTCCAATTCTTGCTCTGTTGGACGAGAAGTCATGACGGAAGTCGCGATGGACTCTACTCCTTCGAATATACAGTAGAGTACTTTTCCCAGGGCAAAAACCTCAGCTGCTTCACATTCAGAGGCAGAAAGATGCGACCATGCGACGTGGTGTCCCCTTGGGCGATATCGATATCTTCCTGGCATATCATCCTCATTCGTCCCAACGAGATCTTTGAGCATGCCTTGATAGGCTTCCCGTATATTGGAATCAGGGGCAAGTCTGGAAAGCATATTCAGGATTTTGATGTGAATAATCTCCGGTGCCTCCCAAGCATTCGGAGCTCCATTCTGCTCGAAGTCAATGAGCACGATGGTATCGGCCTGTCCAAGCTTGGCGGTTGAAATTAGTATGTTGTCAGGCTTCAGATCCGAGTAGTAGGTATCCGCATGCTTGTTCAAGGCAATTAAAGTTGAGGTCACCTCTTTTGCCCATCGAATCTGGTCGTGCCAACTGAGCGTCCCGTTCATAGTGCTGGTCCGAAGCTTCTGGGCCAAAGATCCTCCCTCATAATAGTGCAAAATGATTCCGACTACTTTCGCAGGTCCACTTTGGAGATCTGGAATCAAGACAAGGCCAAGAGGTGGCTTGACCCAATGTGGATTGTGTGGTAGCGTAAGCAACATCCGTAGCTCGTGATAGATATGTATCGGTGCGTTTGGAGAAGACTTGAATATCACAGGCTGGGCACTGAAATGTTGCTCTATTCTGACAAGAGCCACATTCTCATTCAGAATTCTCAATAATTTCAAATCTTTGAGTTCGATGACCTTGGGCAACAACTTCGAGGGCAATTGCCACTGTTCTTGGAGCTCATCCACAGTGAGGAATGAGTCATTCCAAGGGCTAGGAGAAACTCTTATTTTGACGTCTTTCATGTCGGCACAAATCTCCTCTAGTACTATCTCCGTCCCAAAGAACAGTGTTTCGAAATAGCTTGAGAAGTCATCAAAGCTGGAGCTCCAAATCGTCAGGACTTGAACGAGATATCTAGAAATCCCTAGATTCGCGACACGACTATCGCTCGTGTGAAAACTTGCACTCGCTTGTAGGGGTTTCAATAGGTGTGGAGGCCACTTCGAATGGTTTGGAATCCGAACAGTTATCTGCTGTGGCCGGAGAGGATCGATGTTAGGAAGAATAATCCAGCGTCGGCCCAAAGAGAAGTTGGCGAAGACCGTCCACATGGGAGGCACAAGCAAGCCGCTATCGAGATCAAACAGTTCACTATGAATGGCCTCGTCAGGCACATATGGCGTTGCGCTGAACTGTGATGCATCGAATGGGCCGGTGCTATTGATGAGATGGTGCAACTGGCTGAACGGGCCCACAGCAGATGAATACTGGTTATGAACAGCATTGGTGAGATCCATTTTTGGCGACGAACCTAGGCCTGGGGATATAGGAGTCCTGGCGTAGTCCTGGTAAGTTGCGTGGAGTTCGAGGTTTTAGTCGTTCCGCACCTGTGGGGGCGACGAGCAGGTCCCTGCATGGATGGAAGTTCGCATTTCCTAGGCAGCTATTGCAAACTCAGCCGCACAGTGTAAAGTAGCATGAACTTCGCGGTGCAGGGCGGCTTGGGCGGTCATAAATCACTCTTATAAATCTTTGTAAACAGTCCATAAATCCAAATACTTTTGCCTGATCAAGTAAGTCCTCGAAAATTCCTGGCGATGGTATTCTTCTAAGTAGGCATAGAATAAATACCCAGGTAAATCTACATTCGACAGATCACGTTTTTGATAACGTTTTTGATAACGTTTTTCACGTTTATCCCCTTTGAGCATCGGGCGGCGTCCTCCGCTCTTTCTCCCGTATCGAGCCAATCACTCACCGTGACTTTCTGTAACAAAACCTCCTCGCCCTGTCACGCCCGCAGAGAATCCCGATTGTGCCGGGCGCCAGGGAATCGGTAAAAAGGCCCCCCCAATTGGTAAAAAGGCACACCCCCTAGAACCAGGCATAGAGCACGCCATTTAGTAGCCTTTA
>Ga0302227_10002706_pt1 | contig 12009 bp, 10 predicted proteins | sample II_Palsa_N1_1_FD_193525 | JGI IMG/M metagenome (GOLD analysis project Ga0302227, IMG submission 193525) | Peat permafrost microbial communities from Stordalen Mire near Abisko, Sweden - II_Palsa_N1_1 | ecosystem: Environmental > Terrestrial > Soil > Palsa > Peat permafrost | place: Sweden...
TTCAAAAGTGAAAATCAAGCTATTTTCAAGGAGGCTCTGAATGCTTTCGGCACTCTTCATAAATCTCACCCTGAACTCGTCATAGCCGTTTTGCAAGAAAATAAACATGAGGTTTTTGAAGGGATTTTATTGGCCAATAGAGAATTTAATGAAAATACAAGTGCACAAGAAATAATCCAGTCAGTGCAAAGAAACGATCTAAATCCTAATCATATTGGGTACGTTCTTCACGATGCGCTAAATAGAATTTCTGTAAAAGAATGCATTAAAATTTTGCGTGAATTCATATTGCAAGAACTGGATCCATATAAATATAATCAGGTGAAAGTGGCCTGCTTTTGGACGGCTTGGATCTGTATGGCTATGGATTTGCTCAACTCTGAGAAAAATAGACTGCCGATTAAAGATATCATAGCCATTATATCTGAATTATGTGATGGTAATGATTCGTATAGACGTGAACTTGCCATACACATCTTAAGGTCTATTCCGCCTACTGAGGAGATTATCAATTTATTAATACGAGTTATAGATCAAGATAAGGATAAAGATTCTTTTCGAGATGCTCGATCTGTTTTATACGGTTTTTCATTGACTGCTTTGTGTCAATTTTATCCAAAAACTGTAGTAGGTAAAGGACTATTAATATTCAGTAATATAGTAGCCATGAAGTTACATAATACAGGTTCTGTTGTCATTCAAGATCAAGACGCAACTAATAAATGTCACTTGTTCATTAATGGAGAATCCATAACTATTGATTGTAATAACTTCACGCAATTAAAAATGAATTTAATACAAAAACGCTGGATACCAACTCTATACTTAGATGGTAGCCGAAACATTTTAACAGAAGCAATAAATAGAATGCTAGTAAATGGATCTCAATTGCTTATGGATTTGACTTTGAGGGATTATGCGTGGTACGGAGAATTAATTAGTTCAACGGTCATACAAGCCTTGATGAGGCTAGAAGGATCAACTAGTGCGTTCAATATTTCTTCAACTAAAAAAGAAATAACTAAAAGAAAAGACGAATTGTTTAAAATTAAACTTGGCAGTAAAATTAAAAAACATTTATCTTTGGAAGGAGTAAATTTAAGTGATTATATCTTAGTTGATTTTTTTGGCGATGGATGTGGTTTTTTTTATGCGTCGGCACTGGCTTTACAATCGATAGGTAAAATACATTCAAATGGTGCAAATTATAATGTAAAAACACTGCGCCAATTATGTTACAATTATACAATGACATTGCGTGCAAAAACCAAAATAGATGATGAATCGGATCATGAGTTGATGATGCGCGCTAATAAATATATTTATTATTTATCCACCAGGCGTGTTGCTACAGATGCGATAGAGCAAACCTATAACGCATTGACGAGATCAGAGCTTTTAGAAATAAATAGTCGTATTCTTTGTAAGACATTAGGAATCAAGATTCATTGGATAGAGGTTCTCGATGATGAAGAATCAAATATAAGCATTTCACATAAACTACAAAACAACGATGGTACACCTCCAATTCCTTTAAAAAATCCATTTGAAATTGATCATAAAGATGAAGCGTTGATTCATTTGGCTATTTACAAAAATAATATTTTTCCGTTACTAAAACTAACAATGATGACTTCTACCAATAAACCCTTGCTAAGCCAGCACCAGTTGGCACGCAGCCCTTCTGAGCAAAGCTTAAATCAGTTGAGTCTGTCACATGAAATCAAAGGAAGGAAAAGAAGCATGACATTTTAATGAAACCCCCTATGAGGAAAATAAAATTTTGTTTAATAAGGAGCCCAAAAAATGAAAGAAAATAACATGGTCATATCATTATTAGTACAAGGACTGCGAGATGCTGCACTTGCGCAAGAACAAAGAGGGTTATTAGTAGCTTACCAAGAAGACTTGCTACGTTTATTTCAAAATACAGGAAGTCCTAGTAAGAAATGGGTTGCAGAAATTGTAGCGTTAGCCATTACAGAAAACGAATCTCAATATCGAAGAATTCTTGATAATTATCTCATGTTCTTACAAAAAGAAGGGCGTATAGTTGAAGAGTATCATATTGAAGGTTTAGCGGATATCTTGAGTCTTGCTCAAAATCCAAATTGGATGACCGCCTCTCATGGAGAGCAAATTCTAGCGCTGCTATTAAATGAAAAGAAAAATCGCTTATTAAATCCTACTAATAAAGATGCCATGGAACGCTATCAGTGTTTGTTCTTATGGCAACAAGTGTTATTTATTCTAACGGATGCTGGCACTGAAATACAAGATGAGCAAAAGGAGAGTTTAAGACGAAGTTTTAAGGCTTACGAAACATCATTTAAGTCTAACGATGAGGTCGGTTTATCGTTGGTAGCATTAGCGCAACAAAGTCTGTTACATGTTAAAGATGATAGAGCACCTTTGTGGAAACGGGCTGGCATGAAGGCACTTTCTGCTGCCAAAAATTTAACTTTATCTGCGGCAGCACTGGGAGCTTTACCAGTAACATTTGGCCTGAGTAGTCTGGGAGCTATAGCACCTACTGCAGAGGCAATAAGCAATATTACCCAGTTAGCCAAAGATATTTATCGACATATTCAAGAGAAAAAAGAGACTAAAGAATGGTATCAGGAACTTCTTAAACTGCGTTCTTTATTTATTTTAAGTATTTCTTATCGACAAGAAACTCAATTTAAAAATCTAGCACAAGAATTCATTCACTTATCTGATAAAAAATTAAAATTATCATTGGCAGATGGTTTATTAGATACATTCAAACAAATTTTGATTAGTTTTCAAGGAGAAACCTATAAAAATTATCATGAGCAATGTTATCTTTTTATACAAGACTGTTTGAATAATATAGGCGATAAAGTATTAGTAACCAGGCTATTTTCTGCAAGTATGGAGCTCATGAAGGAATCGTCCATTAATGAAAGTTTCATTGCTTTATGGGTGGAATATATAGTAAAAAATGAGGAGCTATTTACCCAGCTGCCATTGACAACTGACTTTATAAAATGCATGAGTATTTTTTACCAAACGTTAGCGCGAATTAAACAACAAAGTAAAAATGACTCTGCAGCTCAGTTAAGATGGACTGAATTACAAAAAATATTAATTAGTCGTTTAGTTGCGGGCTGCATGAACGAAAATAATGTCGCTTGTCTTGAAACCTTATGTTTATTAGAACTTGATGAGAGCATTGAAGATAAGAATCCAGTAAATCGTGGATTAGAAGTCATTCAAGCTCAAATGAAAGATAAACTAGAGCCAGCTAGACAAGATGCTAAGCGCCAATTACAAATAGAAAATACACAACCTTCTTTGATGTTAATCGAGTGGATGTCCTTGCCCGAAGAAAAGCAACGCATATTAGCTACTGTTTTTAATCGATATGGTGTGGATATTCTTGTTGAAGCATCCTCAAAAAAATCCCCGGCTTTATTTCGTGAAGTTAAAAATTTAATTATCGTTCTTTATGTAGGTAAATATGGCATTCATTTTGAGGATCTTCCTGAAACTGATGGAAAGCGTAAAACCTTACAAATGTTATTAGACAGGCAAGATCGCCAAGCCGAAAAAGGAGCACAAGATACACCACAATTTGCTGAAAAAGTAGATTTTGCTTTTGTTGCGCATTACGTCGATGGCTTTAAACAAGGAGTGAACAAAGCTTTAGTTCAAGAAGCGTTGCGTTTAGCTAGAGAATTAGGCGCTGGACAAGAGTTATCATCAACCTTGCAAGATCACACAGGGATAATGACCTCACCGGCTGGATCTTCTAGTGTGGGTATTCCATATAGACCATCGGTGGCTCCAAAAGATACCGATAAAACGAGTGTGCTTGCTGAAGAAAAGGCAGATTGGATTAAGTCTGACAAAGTGGGTAATCGCTATGTGGTTAAAATCGATTACGAAGATCTATCTAAAGACGAAGCTATAGCACTTCAAGACTTATTGCAAGGCAAGAGTGGACTAAAAGCAGCAACTCAGAAAGGGGATGCAAAGAAAGATGATGATGGGGACTACATTATTGAACTTCCCTTTTCTTCGGAAAAATCAGCTGGAAATTTAATTGCTCAAGCAAAAGAGCTTATTGCAAAAATGCAATTGCAAGCAGAACCTGGAATCACTCTGGGAAATCATTAAGCCTGCCGTCAGTTAGTTCAAATAATGACAGGCAGGTTGCACCTACCATACAGTACGTTACCGAGTACATTGAGCACTATGGAGATAAATATTATATTTCAGAGCTCTTTGAAAAAATTAATAAAGAGGATATTCCCCAGGTTTTCCTCCAGGAAAACCTGGGAAGTCTAACCAAATACAAAGATAGAGTCGCTCATTATCAACCAAGGAAAGTTCCTTTACAAATAGATAATTCTATTAAGATGGTTAGTAATGTGAATGATTACTTATCTTCTCAATTAGAGCTTCACAACTGCATTTCTGTTACAGGCCCTGCTGGGGCAGGTAAAACACAACTGGTAATGGATTTCCTAGGAAACTTTACTGGAAACAAACAATGCATTATACGCCAGTTTAATGCTAGTACGAAAGAAACGTTGAGTAATGATTATTACCTATTTTTATCAGAGTTTTTTAGAAAAATTAATAAAAATATAAATAAACTAGACGATGAAATATGTAAAGATGTTATTAAAGCAATTTTTGACTTTCAAGATGCCAATGTAAAAATAATATTTTTCTTTGACAATATGTCAGCTTGGGATGGTATTGCAGATTGGATACCAAAGGCTAGGCAAGGTAGACATATTATAATGACAGCATTAGATAAAAATATCCTGCGCTCAACCCATAATATAGGCTATTCCGTTCCATTAGAAGGATTTTTAAAAGATGAAGCCTACAATTTCCTTAAGGATGTAGTTCCTGACGAAATTGAAGCTAATACACTTGCCTCAACGTTTAATAACCTCCCCCTTGGAATTACTTGCGCTAAGTTATACTTGCAGTATTCCCCGGTTCCTATATCAGTAAAAGAATATTTAAAACTAATTAGCGATGAAGAGGCAAGAATTGAGGTCGAGTTTTTAGAAGATGAGTTTGTAGCTAAATTTTATTTAGATAAGAAAGTGGGTCAGCGTAGTCAATTGGCTGCATGTCAAGCATTAATTGAACAATTGGATGAAGAGGCTGTTGAGCTCTTACGTACTTGTGCATTTTTAGCACCGGACGCAATTATACCGAATCATTTAATTACCTCTTCATTAAAAAGAACATTAAAAACCGAATCAACAATTACCGCGGCATTTCTTAATGCAAAGAGAAATACGATTCTTCGTCATCTTGAGCAATATGCGATAGTTAATCAACAACAATCTGGTATAACTGTGCATCGAGTTATGCAAGATGCAACTTTAATATACACGAAAAAACAATTTAATACAGGAAAGCAAAACTTAAGTCGTCAACATGTATTTATACGGGCAATACCAGCTCCTGCTGATGCCTATTGGATGCAATCAACAGCTGGAAGTGATGCCTTGAGATTAGGGTTAGCCCCCCATTTACGTGCAATATATGAACATCCTCTTTTTCTTCAGGAGCAGAATGATCTACAAGTAGTAATAAATAAAGCTAGAATACTTAATTGTTTATCGGATAGTTATGGCATAAGAAATGATTACGCAAAGAAGAAAGTGTATGGTGAGAAAGCACGCCAATTATTACAAGGACGTGAAGAAGTGCCAGCATTAAAAACAAAAGCACATATATTAACTAATCTATCTCATGCTTACTATGGATTAGGGCGAACAGAGGAACAAATAACATGTCTTAATGAAGCGCTTACAATAAAGGAAAAATATTACGCAGATACACCAGAAACTATAGCAAAAACTGAGATATACCTTGCACAAGCTTATATTGAGCTAGAACAATATAGCGAAGCAGCTAGATTATTAGCTAAAGCACAACCAGTATACTCTAATAATCTTGTTGAGATGGCATCAATTCAAATAGAGCTCGCCAGAATTTCCATCCATGAAAATAGACTTCTTGATGCTGCAACATTATTGCAAGCGGCAAAAAAAACGTTTTCTCACCCTGATACTTACAGTCAGCAAGGTTTGGCAATTACACTAAGGTATTTAGGAATGGTCAGTTTTCAGGAAGGTCTGTATGGAGATGCAATTGGATATCTAGGTAGTGCAATAGAGCTGCATAAAAGTTCTTTAGGTTACGAATTTAATGTGTCCACGGTACTTACCCAACAGACTTTGGCTCAAGTTTATTTTATGAAAGAGGACTACAAAGTTGCCCATGGCTATGCACTAAAAGCTGGAAGCTTTTATAGCTCTGTAGAGGGTGGATATAGTAAAAACAAAAAACTTCTAAATAGACTATTAAAACACATAGAAAAAATGATGAAGCAAGAAGTAAAATACAGATCAGTAAAATATGTATGCAAATAGCCATAGAGGATTGTGTTTCACATGAATATCATCATTGGAGGACGTAATGAGTAAGACAATCTATGACTTTCGTGATGAAAGTGGATGTGATAATAATCACAAAACGAATGAGTGTGATTGCAGTACCGATTGTGAATGCGCTGCTGATTGTCGGGATTGTATTAACGAAGATGGGTCTCAAATACCGCCAACTAAATCGTTAGTTCTTTACACAGATATTGCTACGAAATTCACTAAGAGTCAATTAGTGCATATAAATAGGCAATTAGAGGTTGATCCTAATAATGTTGCATTACTAAATCTGAGGATAGCAATCCTTGAGACTCAGGGGCAATACGCCAGCACATTAGCTGACTATAGTTTACTATTGAAGTTACAAGATCAACACTCTGCAATTTTATTACTAAAAAGAGCTAAAGCACACGATAAATTAGGAGACCATGAGGCGGCCTTAAGAGATTATGATATAATACTTGAGCATAATTCCTCTAACATTCTTGCATTGTTTGGTAGGAGCGATTTGTTATTTAAATTACGGCAGTATAATCCTGCACTACAAGACATAGAAAAAATATTAACCCTTGAAGGAGGCCTTGATTATGCTCTGGAAAAACGAAAAAAATTGCTTGATGCTATTGTAAATAAAAAAGAACATTGTAGTGTTAAAAGTACAATTTAATAATTGAGAACATGATAGTTTGTTATATTATTTATCTTGGCATGTTGTAATAGTTTCTGTCCATAGAATTTTATAAACCGTGGGATCACATAATCATAAAACTCATGCAATGGTGATATACTAAATAGATTTCCTGTATTTCGACTATTATTAATGGGACAACCACTGACACAGACTGGGAACCAATTACAATCTAAGCAATTCTTTTTGCTTTCAGAATTCCTTATTTCTGGAGAAATTGGAAATGTTTTTCTGGTAGATAAAAGAAGATCTTTTCCAGGCGAAACTAATGTTTCCTTTAAAGTCATAGGGCAATTAGCAAGGAACCCATTCTCATTGATCACAATATGATTGTTACCTATGCCACAACAGGTAGTAAATGAGGGTCGTTCAAAATGGAGTTCACAAATACCAATTTTCCTTACAATATTAAAAGGATATGTTGGTTTTTCAAGCTCAATGAAAACTTGTTCAAATGCTTCTATCATTGTTTGACAAAGACTTTCATATGCTTGTTCTTTAGCCTGAGAAGCATTTTCTCTAAGAATTGTTGGTGTCCTGACTATACCAAGGCGAGTGCTGAGATTATTTTGCATAATCCATTGGACCAAACTGGTTAATGTTTTACATGATTCCTCACTAATTGTTGCCAGAATGTATGGTTTAATGCCATGTGATAATAGTTGATTAATATTTTTATAAATTAGATTCCAACTGCCTCTGTTAGGATTATTTTTGAAAGTTCTATATATATCGTGTCCTTCTTCACCATACCCATCTAGCGATATACTAATACCAGCATTATTCTTCTTTATAAAACGAATTAACTGATCAGATAAAACGGTACCATTACTCAGTATGCCGACATTTAATTTTGTTTCGGAATCAGCAAGTTTATCGCTAAGCTGTTCATAAAATGACTCCATTTTATCTAAAACCAAAGTTGGCTCACCCCCAGCAAATTTTATAGTCAACTGTTTTAAGTTGCGAGTTTTTGCTGTAGTAGATAAATTTTCTATTGTCCGAGCCATAACCTCATCGGTCATAAAACTCTTATCTTTATCAACAAAACAATAATCACATTTTAAATTGCAGGAGTTATTTATATGCAGCCATACTTCTACATTTTCTGCTGATTGATAATTTGTTGACTTATATCTCCCTGCATCATTATTTGATTTTAATATACCTTTATCCAGTAAAAAATTAATGCAATCTACGACCTCTGCATATTTATAACCCATTAAGTTGGTAAGTAAGTCAAGGACGTGTTGGGATATACTGCCTCCTTGAAACGATTCAAAAATTTGATTTATTAGAGTGCCTCCAACAATTGGCATTCCGTAAAAATCAGGAGCATAGAAAACCCATCCGTCATCCAATTTAAACCTTGCAGCTTTTGTTGAAGTGAAAATATAATCATTACTATTAAGTTTTACAGGATCTTCTTTAACGTTCATAACGATCCTTTGTAGTTTTTATAAATAAACAATCTGGATAAAGATAATGGCAAATAATATTTCTATCCCATAGTACATTTGCTTTTACTAGCGGGGTTAAGCTGGGATAGCAATTGAGTATATTTATCCATCACATAAGATGAAGCTTTGCCGCTATTAATTATACTTTCCAGATCTTGAGCTGCCAAGTTAAACTCCCCTAACTTAGTTAGTGAGTCACTTCTACCCAATAGAGCCATTGAGTTATTCGAGTTGATTTTTATTATTACATTATAATCGTGTAAAGCTGCTTTGTAATCTTCTAATTTATCATGAATACCTGCGCATTTCAGTAATAAGCTTTCGGAAGCATGCTTTTCTAGTGATAACAAAAGAGTATAATCAGCTAAAGCTTTTTTAAATTGTCCAAGCGCCTCTAGGATAAGTGCTCGTTGGTGCAACAACGGCACATTATTGGGATTGAGCGCTATTTCTTGATTTAGACATTGAGCTCTATAATTAAGACTCGTATCTTTATCAAGAGGCATAAAGAGAGCAGTGTGATCATGGCCTGCTTGCCACTCTGAAGAGCAATCGAAACAATTTCCAGCGCAATCGCAATCACCACACTATAATCAGAAGTATGCCTTCTTACAATGGAAGATTGAGCCTCCTCATTAAAATTCACAATACCCTTAGTTATTCCTTCCATCCAAAAATAATTACCGCTCTTAAGATTTATCTTAATACTTAGCTGTCTGTCAATAGTAATTTTAATGATAGAAATATATGATGGCCACAATACAAATATTTTAATATTGATGTTAAAAATAAGCTGGTAGCGCCTAAAAATAGCTATCGATTATTAAAATTAATTTGTTAGAAATATTAAATAAAAAACCCTAACTGTTGACTTGAATTAAGAAAGGGGGTCTCACCCCTCAAACCGTCAATATCATTTTTGAGGCACTCCCTAATCCTTGCTGAGGACTTGGCTAACAACATACAGGAAATGGGTTTAAAAAAATTAAATTTTACTCGAACTGATTTTTAACTGGCTACCTTATTGAAAACACACCGGTTAATATTAAATCATGAAGAAATGAATAGAAAACCTACCAACAAAGAAGAATATAAGCAATTAACTCATCTACACCCTATTTCCATATCACAAAATCAAAAAAATAGGGGGATTTCATTAGAGGCGAGTATTGCAGAAATAACTGTAAACACTTTGTCTACTAATAATACTCAAGGATCTCCTGTAGTTCTACATTATAATCTAAAGAAAAAAGTTACAGCAAGTCCATTTCGTTTGGGCAAAGCAGAGCAGATAAAATCAGCGAAACCATATATGGGGGCAGCATATAATTTTTTATGCTCTCATGATATTTTATTTAATACGCTTTAATAAAAAATTATATGCTGCCCCCACTTTCATTGAATCAAGAAGGTGAGATAGTGCCGACTTATAAAAGTCTAAGACCTCACACTTTTGAAGAAATAATGGAATGCTCCCTACCAACCTTTTATCCATATGTGTACCCTAAGAAGACACTAGTTTTGATATGTAGTCACAATAAGACTACAATGTACTTATAGGGACTATTTCAAGGAGAATCACCATGGCCACCGCTGATACTTACGTTCGCGCTCGGATTGACACAGCCACTAAAGAACGTGCCGCTGCTGCGCTGGAAGCAATGGGCTTGTCCATTTCGGACGCTATCCGTTTGCTAATGTTGCGCATAGCGGATGAGCATCGTTTACCTTTTGAGGTAAAGGTACCAAATTCAACTACCCGCAAAGCCATCACTGAGCTTGAAGCAGGTAAGGGACAGAGCTTCAAAAGTGTTGACGCATTGATGGCGGATTTAAATGAGGAAGATTGAGCGATCGTCAGCGTTTAAAAGAGACTATAAGCGGGTAAAGGCAACTTCCACGCCATAGCAAAGACGTGGAGTTGCTTGTGTCCGCTGTTGTAACATTATTGCTAGTTGATGAAGCCTTACCAGCGAGTAATCGTGACCATGCATTAAGTGGTGATTGTTCAAACTATCGGGAATGCCATATTAAGCCAGATTTGTTGTTAATTTATAGGAAAGCAGATGCTAACACCTTACGGCTAGCGCGGCTTGGCTCACATAGTGAATTATTCGGTTAGAGATTTCTATCCGATTTTTTATATTTCTGGAAGAGACTTCTTTAGTATATTATTAGCCAGCTCTTAAAAGTCGGCTTAGATGCTGGGACAGAAGATCAGCTCTTGAGAAGAGGTCTTAGATGCCAATATTGGTATGGCCCAGATGCCCAGGCTAGTTATCGTAACTAGCCATTTCTAAGAAAAAGAAGTTAAGCTAACCGCTTATAATAATTTAGCAAGTATTTTAGCAGTGCAAAATAGTTAGTTAAAAAACTATATTTTATTTGGTTCGTATAATCTATCTTATGTTAAATACACGCACCACATACTATAATGTAATCCATGTAAACAGTTAAGAGTTTACTGTATCATTCATTAGGAACCGGGCCAATATCCTTACCTTGTAATCGTAAGGACTGGTAACTTTGAAAAGCGCTAAGGTTAGATTACCCAATAATTGTTGTTCATGGACAATTTTAGACAATGATGGCTACATCATTGGAGATCTACAAGACTGGATAATCCATCTTGAGGAAACGAATGCTTCTCCAAATTCAATAAAGGCTTATGTAAGGCACGTTGTAAGGCTTGGTAATTATCTTCAGTCTAAGAATAAAACATTTGCTGACATCACCATAGCTGATTTTGACTATTTCTTAAGATGGGCACCCTGGACCAGCAACAAAGAAGCTTTTACTTCTAATGTAATTGCACTGTCACAAGATTCACCGCTAAAGCTATCAGCATCTTTGAAAAATCAAATCATTATTGCTACTAAATGCTTTTACAGCTACTTAACTAATTGTAATCACTTCAACTTCATGCAAAAAAATAAGAATAAATACTATGAAGGCAATGCTGCATACAAACCATTTCTTGAACATATAAATTTGCGCCAGCATATTCGAAGGAAAGAAAAATATTTAAGCGGAGATATAGCATTAGCGTAAAAGAAGATCACTGAAAAGCGTCTATTGCCAGAAGCAGTACTTACGTTAATCCAAAACTGCACATTGATGCAAGATGCATTCTTAATTGCACTACTCTACAATACAGGTGTGCGTATTGGAGAAGCACTAGGATTACAGCACACAGACATTGATCTCAAAAATAAGGTCATATGGATCATACCTAGAGATGACAACGAAAATGGCGCTAGAGCCAAATCGAAACGCACTAGAGGAATACATGTGCATGATTATTTAATTAACATGTACGAAGATTATTTAACAAGTGAAGAATATAGCAGCGCATTTGAAACAGGCTCCAAATTTATTTTTTGTAATATAAAATATGGGATCATTGGTCGTGCCCTTT
>Ga0302227_10002708_pt1 | contig 12004 bp, 20 predicted proteins | sample II_Palsa_N1_1_FD_193525 | JGI IMG/M metagenome (GOLD analysis project Ga0302227, IMG submission 193525) | Peat permafrost microbial communities from Stordalen Mire near Abisko, Sweden - II_Palsa_N1_1 | ecosystem: Environmental > Terrestrial > Soil > Palsa > Peat permafrost | place: Sweden...
GCGACTGCTCACTCCTCGTTTCGTCGCCAATTTTTAGGAAATATACGACAACATCCTCAAGGACGAGATCAAGATGGACGAGACCAATAAAAATGATATTTCAAATTCCTTTTTCAACCCCGAGCGCGACGGCTACCTGGTCAAGCAGGGCGGTCGCATCAAGACGTGGAAGCGGAGATGGTTTGTGCTCACAGGCAATTGCCTGTACTACTTCAAGGACCCTGCCGTAACGGTTTTCGGTTCTCTGCCTTCTGTAATAATAAAGCAAAATAAATGCATAGGACGCAACACCCTGCGGCATCATCCCGCTCGAAAACTTGGAGGTGCGCAGCTTGGATGACTCGAGCACAATGGACAAAAAGTTCAAGTACCGCTTCCAGCTGTTCAACTCGACCTACAACGATATCAAGGTCACGGTGAAGGCCGCCAAGACCAATGCCGACGGAAAGATCATCGAGGGTCGCCACCAGAGCTATCTCATCGCGAGCGACAGCGAGGACGAGAAGAACGACTGGATTATGAAGATCAAGGCAAACATGTCCAAGCCCCCGATCTACACCCTTATGCAGGCCAAGAAGGAAAAGGTCAAGGCGGGCCAGGGCGACGTCCAGTTCCGCGACAGCGACGAAGAGTCGATTACTGGGTGACACCATTTCTTTAAACATTTGAAATCGCTATTATTTTTTTTTTTCTCTCTCTCCTTTTGCCGCTGATCATTTTCTTTTTCTTTCTTTCTTCTTCTTTTAATCTTCTTCTTCTTTTAAACATTGTTACTGCCACGCTCCAACAAAAGAAAGGACGATCGGAAAGAAAGTAACACAGCTATAGGGGACACACACAGGTTAAATGGCCATCCATTTTCACGAGCCTTCCAAACCCCAACACGATGGCAGCACCCAAGGAGTACGTATTGAGCGCCTCTGCTAACACGCCGCATGCATACACTGTCGGCTATGCTCCTTCCCTCACAAAAACTGGTCGCGCATCATTGCGAAGAATAACGCAAAAACGTGGAGCACGTGCTTTTTTTTAACAGAAAAAAAAAACAGGCCTCCCGACGGCTTCTCTCCCACACTCTCTGCTCTGTCTCTCTCACTCTCTCTCTTCTCATTGTGCGCGTGCGCGTGCGTGTGCGTTGGCTAACCCCTGCCTTTTCGTGTGCCAACAGGTTCACCCCCGAGGAGGTCAAGAAGCACAACACCAAGTCGGACATCTGGTTCAGCATTGGTGGCAAGGTCTACGATGTGACCAAGTTCTTGGACGAGCACCCAGGTGGCGAGGAGGTCCTCCTCGAGCAAGCCGGTACGCCCTTGTGCACGAAAAAAAAAATTTTTTTTTTTTTTTTTCATTAATACTGTTTTAACGTGTAGGTGCTGACGCCACCGATGGCTTTGAAGACGTCGGCCACTCGTCCGAGGCCCGCCAGATGCTCAAGGAGTACTACCAGGGCAGCCTCAAGGGCGCCATCATCAAGGAAGAGAAGAAGAAGGCCACCCCCGTTGCCGCCCCGAAGGCCGCTGCCAAGCAAGAATCAAACAAGTGGGTTTCATGGATTTGGTCTTGAATGCTATGTCTGCTGTTGCTGATGCTATTGCTCTTTCTCTTTCTCTCTCTCCCTCTCTCTCACAAAGTGTGCGGGCTTACTCTTTGCAGAATAACAATAAAAAAAGTGTTCATTTGTACTAACGATTAATATTGCCATTCGCCAAATAGCTTGCTCCTCCTCCTCATCCCCGTGGTCGTCATCGCCGGTGTCGTATACACGTACCTCCAGCAGCAACAAGTCATCTAAAAAAACTAGAGGCAACTGCATATTTTCACAATACTTGTCCTTTTTTTTTTCTCTTCGTTTTCTTGTTCCTGTAACCGCCCGTTCGAAAGCTGTTTAGAATCCATCTCTTTGTTTTTCCCAGACACACGTGTACATCAATGCTAAACTCCTACTCGTCGTCCTCATCGGCTGCGGAGGCCGGCAGCGACGCCGCATGCTTGCCGAGGAGGGACGAAAACAAGACATCACGCATGCCGTCGTGCCAGTTGTGGTCCGTCGGGACAGGGACCATAAAGTTGACGAGCTTGGCGTGACTGTCGTAGCGGATCTTGCGACCCTTGCTGGCGCGGGTGTCCACCCTGTTCTTGACCTTTTGCTTGTACTGCTGGGTTGCAAGCCACTGACGGGCCAGCACAGCGGGGTCGTCATCGTCGGCGCCGTCGGCGTTTCCGGATGCCTTGGACTCGATGACATCGCGCAGTTGCTGTTGGTAGAAATCACTGTCATCGATGATCTCCTCGTTGACAGCTGCAATCACGGCGGACCGCTAAGAAGGGCAAAAAAAATTTTTTTTATCAATATAAAAAATAAAATAAGAAAAACTTTCCTACCTTTGTGCCGAGGATACGTGTGGTGGCGCGGTTGGAGTGGATGCGCTTGAGCAGGCGATCCTTGTCGGTCATGACCTGCTGCAACTGGGCCTCGATGCTCTGGTTGAGGGCCTTGAGTGTCTTTTTGTTGCTACCGAAGGAGGACACAGATCGCCCGCTCCACTTGTCAATGAGTTCGTTGCGCTTGACCGCAAACGCATTGTAGGGCGCACTGACGACCTCCCATACACGCTCGGCAGCAGGGAATGCAACGACGGCACCATCACCGCCAGAGAGCTTGATCCGTTTGGCAGGTCGATCTTGGTCGGCATACTCTTGCTGCTCTTGGAGAGTCTGTACAAAGTTTAAATGACAAAAAATCTATAAGAGTCGCTACCTGTTGCATTTCAACAAGGTCGTCCATCAGCCGGAGGATCGAGTGCTTGGCTGCATTGAGTGGGACAGCGAGATTGCTGTCGGCCTTGGCCATGGCCTTGAGTACTTTGGGCTGCACACTGCATTAGCCTCCATCACTGCAGAAAAAGAAAGGCTCTTACCGAGGGAAACCGGTTAACGAGGAGCATTGCACGCTGCGAGCGGATGCGCGCGTCCATTGTCTTGTCCCAGAGCATGAGCTGCTGCTTCACGTGACGCCCCTTCTCAGCCTCTTCCAACGGGTTGACGATCACCGCCAGAGGCGCGCCAGACTGTGAGCCGACGTTCTTAAGGTCCATCAGGAGTTCGTCCGAGGCTTCCACGGGCACGGCCAACTTTTTGCTTGAGAATGCGCCGTCGTCCTCGTCGTCCTCGTCGTCGTGGTCGTCCTCTTCGTCGTCGTCCTCTTCATCGTCGTCCTCGTCGTCCTCGTCGTCCTCGTTCTCCTCCTCCTCGTTGTCGTCTTGTTCATCTTCGTCATCGAGATCTTTGCGCGACACTCGCCGCCCCGCGTACTTTGTCCCAGCGATAGCTAGTGGCTGGCGCTTGCGCAGTTTGCTCTCGCTTTTTTTTCAGGAAACGCAGGGTTAGCACTAGTTTGGCAAAGCGACGTACGAGACAGGCGCGTAAGAGTCCCTCACAGTCGACTGTTTGTCTGTGCCCTCGTCGTCGCTATCGACTCCCTGGTCCTCGTTCTCGGGATCATAGTCTGCGGCATAGTGGGCGTCATTAGCAAATGGCTGCACGTGTGCGTTGCCTCGTCACCTCTGGCAGGCGCGACGTCCAGCAGCTCGCGCAAACGCAAGGCCATGTGGTCGGTGGCGGTGGCAAAAAATGCGTCACTATGCGAACCTGGAACTTGAACACGGCCACCAATTTTCCGTTTGCTCGCTCCCCATGGTCCTCTTCACTTCATTCGCCTCCTACTCACTCCAATCTACTTCAGCTTTCTTGTGAACAACAACAACAACAAAAAAAATTGACAGTGGTCAGACTTTTTACAGCTACATCCGAGCATGTGCGTCCATTTGCGGGTAATGCTATCAATCCAATCACAAATTGCAGCAACGTTTCTCGGCAACGGCGGTCACCCTTGTGTTTGTGCCCCACAGGGTGATACGCGAGACCTAATCGACTCGCCTGGTCATGCGCAGGGCACCACACATATAAAAATGTCGCCAGACGATAAAGCGGCCGCCGCGCTGTCGCCTGCTGTTGTCGCTGGGCAATTGCAAAAGTGTAACGACCGTAAGGATGGATGACAGGTTACTGAATGCGCCGATGCAGGGAAGACATCGCTGTCGCACCTGTTGCAGCGCGAGCGGCTCTTTTGGAGGAGGGTCGCGGTGAATTCGGTCGCGGTGGCACGAGACGTTGGATCGGGCGTTTCGGTGCTCAAGCTCATGCACATTACAAAGCTGGCCTTTGTGCGCATCGCCGACACGTTCACCGCCGAGATCGGCGAGCTGTATCGTCGCCACAAGCGGTGAATAGTTTACTTTTTTTTTGTTTATTGAAACACGTGTGCCAAAGAAAAAAAAATTAACTTAGTAAATAGAACCGTATACGGTTCCATGACGTCATCGGCACCGGGTGGTTCTTTTTGCGGAAGAGCACCGGGTCGGTGCCGGTGCCCGGCTGGCACCGGGTGCTGGCGCTGGGTGGGGTTGGGGTTGGGGTTATGGGGTTATGGGGGAGGCTCGTTCGCGCCAAAATAACGGTCGGTTCTCATTTTATTTTCCGTGCGGTGCTGCAGCGGCCGCTGCCGTGATTGCCTCCACTGGCAGGTCCGCATATGAACAACAGCACCAGCAGACCCCGAGGTTCGCCGTGACGTGTCGATAGCTCTGTGACATTAAAACGTTTTAACGCAGGAGGCCCAGCAGGAGACCCTCTGGCGGACCGTCCTGGCCGAGGACACGGCCTGTCTCGTCGCGCTCTGCACACAAAACATTTGGAATAACAACAGCCCAATCGGTGCAGCAAAAAGCATTTGCGGCTGACGAGGTCGACGACGCAATTGCCAACTGAGGGGTCGGTCCCTGAAAATTTCGTTTTGAGCTGCTTTGGAGTCTGTACCGGCTGGCCCGCCGACAGGTGCGTTGCGCTCGTTGCGGGGATGTGCCGTTTGCCCAGTTTTAATTGGTAAAAAATTAGGTTGCCGGCGGCCCAACCCAAATAAATTATTCTCTTTTATTTTTTTTGGCCCACGCCGTCGCCTGCGGAGTTGGCACCCGTGGGGCTATGCAACGTACGTTCCCATCGTTAGAATGTGTCTGATACATGCCAATAGTTCTAGATCTGAGCTATATTTAATGACTCCTTGTTCAGGCCACGGTAATTATTTTTCTGTAAGAAACCGTACTGATCGTAGAAAACAAAACGAGATATTTCGATACTGAGTTGGGGGTGGAAGGAAAATACTGACAGCCATAAAGAGGTAAAATGTTCTGGAAAAATTGTGTCTCACTGTGTCCAAGATGAAAAGAAAGGAAAGAAAAGGAGGTGGGTTACTCGTCTTCAGCGTTACCAAACACTCTCCGTTGCACCAAGATGCTGCAAGCGACCTTCTCACGGATCTCGTCAAAGTTGATACGAGTGGTCGGATGCATGTGCAACTGATTTGTGCGGGCGACATGGAGGAGGTATGCAAGAGCAAATATGCCACAGTTGAAGCCGTCAGTTTGATGGGGACCGTTGGCCTGATCCACCTGCTGGACCTTGACGTTTTTGTATGGGCTTGGGGGCTCGAGGGTACGCTGGGGCGGATGGGATGTCGCTGCCTTCCTCTGTGCGGTAACAGACGCTTTGGCCAGAGCTTCGGCGACTGTGGCAATACGTCGCATGGTCTCCTTTGAGGTCGGCGCAAGGCTGTCAAACACAGTAACCCGAAGGTTTTGGTATTTGCTGGGCAGGTCGACCACATAGGCCACCCAGTGAGAGCCTTTCGTCGTCCAGCCAATGGACTGCTGGGTGTTGACGATTCCGATGAGACGACTGGTGGTGGAGGACAGGTCGAGCTCCCAAGAGCTGTCTCTCTCCAGGTACTCGAACTGGTCGATGCCCAAGGCGTCTACTTCATCAGCTGCGTCAAGCAAGAAAAAAAAATCAGTCATCTGTGCGTGAATTATATGACGTACAGAGGTGGGGAACGACCAAATGTTTAATGGCACTGTCCAGAGCGTCAGTGCTGAGCCACATCATCGGGAAGGCGGAGAGGGTCGACGAGATCTGGCGCTCGTTGACACCTGAAGGGGCGCACTTCTCGAGGTCGGAGGAGAAGCGTGGTGCCCAGGTCGTGGATTCCTGTAAGTCTAGCAGCTTTTTAATATGAGCAGTGCGGACGACGACCGCGATAAAATCTGTAAGGTGCACGCGCTTGACGGTGACTTGGCCACTGAAGATGACGGCAAGCTTGGCGTTTGCAGATTTTTTCTCGGCCTTCTCCTTCAACTCCCACTTCGCGTCTGCCGCGACGCGTTCCATAGTGCGAGTATCACTTTCACGATCGGACTTGACACGTTTGCGCCAGTCGTTCATGTGGGCCTCCTCCCAGTTGTTCAATGCAGCGCGTGCCGTCTCCATGGTCTGGATGTTCGGGAAGCTCTTCAGGGGCCACTCTGATGGACTGTCGGCGTAGTTGATGGAATCAACAGGAAGCGAGGCAAGGGGCACGATAGATGTAGTCATTGCAGAAAGGAGGGGCAGCTCGTTCACGTCGATCTGACCCAAGGGTGTCTGAAACAGTTTGTTCAGACGCTCGACTTTTTTTTAAAAATTTAAAAAAAAGTTAGGTAATGGAAGCTATGGATGCAATATTTGTCACCTTTGAGCTTATTTCTGTCCGAGAAGTCAAGTGGCGTGGATGTGCTCGTGGCAGTTGGCTTGAAAGTGGCTGCACTCGGATGGATAAGTTTTATTTTATTTTTTTTATTTTTTTATTTTTTTATTTATGGTGCACATACGTTTAGCACCGGTGCTCGGAGCTTTGTCAAGTGGCTTGCTGGCAGCTACTGGGTCCAGGGCATGTATGTCAATTGAATGCTTTTATTTTTTTAATATTTCTTTTGTCACCATTGTTTGAAGTCTTCTCAAGTGCTGCCTTCGGTGCGGATGTGGTGGAAGCAACAGGATTGGACTCGACTGCAGTCGGCACAGCATCATCGCCTTGTGAACAGGATACGTTGTTATTGTTGTCAACCTAATTTATTCTGTAAACCGTACTCGGCATTTCTTTGACCTTCTTCTTTGGGCTCTGTTCGTCTGGGTCCGTCGCGGCCGTGGAGACTTTCGCTCGTTTTTTTCCTGATTGCGGGGGCTGCCATGCTTCGCGCTTGGTATCTTTCGGTCTTCCTTTCGTCTTTGCCATGTGGGGATCAAGGACTGCTGTGAAAACATCTTTTGAAATGCCAGTATTTATTTTTTTTTTTTTTTTGAGACGCTTTTTTATGATCAACATGAATAAAATTACTGGATGGTTGAGACGCCTCGACGCTCATCTTGACAGATGCTGCGGCATCTTTGGTAAGTTTGGTTGAGTTGTTTGTTTCCGCGTCGGCGTTTCCGCCAATCTTTTTCTCGATTGCGAGCAAATCGTTGTACACCATGGTGTACAAAGACTTGCTCGTCGTCAGGTTGGCTATCCGCTTGAAGACTACCTGCAGTTCATGGAATTGCTGCTTGCTGCTCTGCACATTGGGAGCGGGCACTTGGGGTGCTGAGATGGCCGCAACAGTCGACGGCACTTTGATCAGCCAACGTTCGGCGATATCCTTCATAGAGATCATCGGTTCGACGTGCGCGAGACGATGGGCGACTAAATGGCGGCACGGATAGCCATGATCTTGGACGCAGCCTAGAATGTACGGGGCGGGATGGACCTCGTTCAGTTGATTTTGTGAATAAATACGTAATAAAGGAGTCACCGAGTGAGCACAGGTCATCTGCGATGGTGGCAACAGCAAACGGCTCATCCTCCGAGGATGTATCCCTGCGTGTGTAGACATTGTTGCCTTGGACAAAAAACTTGTTGGCAGATCGGAGCTCCTCGACGATCTGTTCAAAGATTTCGGCAGACACCCGCCTGGCGATCTGTGCGACATTCGCGGACCATTGGAACTCTGTGGGTACGACCACACTCTGTTTGAGTAGACGGGTCGTCTTGTCTTGGATGTCATTGGCGAGATGCTCGAGCGACTTGGTGAGGCTGGCAAGCGTTGACATCCGTCCGATGAGGCCTTTGATGATACCGTTGATTGACTCGACGCGTTGCGTAGACAGAAGACCTAGGGTGCGCAAGCCGTTGGAGGAGTACGCTGCGATGTCCTCCCGTTGGTCGTGCAGGGTGCCGAAATACTCCAGAGCCTTTGGGTTCTGGAGGTTGAGCTTGCCGATGAAATTGATCAGGCGCGTCCATCGGCGCTGGAACGTCTCTTCGTCACGAGCAATGCAGGCGTTCTTGAACATGTTGAGGGTCTCCTTGAAATGATCGCCAAGGATGCTGCTGGTGTTCTGGACCAGGTTTTGCTCGACATGCCACAAGCAAACGCGATGCTTCACGTCCGGGAGGGTCATGCTGATCGCCGTTTTCATGCCGAGGTCACGATCGGTAAAGATGACCTGACTCTGACGCAAGTCTATGCGCATGTCGCTCCACGCATTGAACAACCAGACAAAGTCGTCCCTGCCCTCGTGCGTTGTCAGTCCAAATGCCAACGGGACAGTCTAAGTAAATAATTAAAAAGTGAAACACAATAAGATTACCGAGTACCTTCAAAGCCCAGTTGATGCCGACGAGGACGGCGAGCGGTAAATGAAACTCGTTAGTCTTCATCGTGGTGTCCATAATTACGACGTCAGAAAACTGTTGAAACATCCACTTCGTACCAACGAAAACGAAACTTGTCAGAAAAAATTATTTTGCAACACTACGTACCTGTTGCCTAGGGTGAACCCAAGCGACCCTCTTGAGGCGATTTTCATCGTCCATGTCAAGGGAAACTTTGTAGTCCATTTTGCCAAGTTCCTGCAACAGATTCGTCACAGACGAAGAAGGCGACTCGGAGTTGACTCCGTTCTTCCCGCGCTGTTCCTTGCGCACCTTGGTGGTCAGATAGTGGACGTGCTCGGTGTCGACTTGGACGTTTTTGACCTCCTTGACAAGTCTGACGATCTTCTTGGTTTCGATGTCTAGCGCACGATCGAACAGTTTTAGGACAAGTATTAAATTAACCGAAAGGGAAAGAAAAAATAATGTAAAATCATACTGCAGACGATCGCACTCGTGATAAGGGTTGCAACCTCGTCGTCATTCTCGGCTGGTTTTCGACGGCAAAGTCCTCCCTCATGGAGATCCTTGATGAGGGAAACAAACTCTGCAGGCTTGCTGGCGTCAATGGGTCGGGTAGCCTCTTGGACGTGGTTGCTGTCCGAGTCGCCGTCGCCGTCGTGGGTATCGACTTGTCCCATCCTCACTTCTTCAGGCTCGTGGTTGTGATCGTCAATGACCGAACGTGTTGAGGACAGGTGCCAATGGTACTCAGCCTTCTTGCCAGGAATCAGGACGCACGAGAAGTGGAGCTTGGCCTTGCAGTGTTTTTTTGCCAACGCACACAGGAACGAAATCCGAATTGGGTGACCCGCGTTGGCACCCGACTTGGCCACCTCCGAGCGTTTCAAGGACATTGGGAGCCCTGCTGAAAGCGTCAGCTTGCGCACGTTTTGGACGACCGAGTCCTTGTCGAGCCAACGACCGTGCTGCAGTTCTTGCACAATCTTGTCCCAGCTAGAGGCGCGTCGATCAGGCGAGCTTGGAGCAGAGGAACCACCTGTGGGAAGAGAAGTTGCGAAAGGCGATGCGGTCTCATGGTTGTTGAAGACGATCGGCGAAATGCCTCCAAAAACGTCTTGGCTATTGTCGTCGTCGTGCGGCACTTGACGCCCCTGTGCAAAGTCCAGCTTGCGCTCGGCGCCGCCCTTTGCACCTACGTCGGCGGCACCTCCCTTGGTCGCGGCATTGATGACAGTGACATCCATCAGGTCTTCGTCCGAGTCACGGTCTTCGTAAGGTTGGCTGAGCTCTTGTTGACGCTGTCGTTCGCGTTTGTCGCGTTCCGTGTCCTCGCGTTCTCGTTCGCGTGCTCGTCGTGCCAAAGCAGTGTCGGCCCAGAATTCTTCCTCTTCTGCATCAGCGTCAGCATTCAGTTGTGAGGCTTAGATCGGTGGTAATGTTCCCAGATGTACCTGCTGCGTCGAAGAAAGCTTCGTTGTCAGAGTCGCCCTCGTGGTCCTCGTCCGAGACGCATCCACATGAGTTCGACATGACACTGGAAAAAAATGGTCCATTTTCTTGAACCACCCCTAATAAAAAAGAATTTTTAGCTTGCCTCGATCGCTTAAGAGAGAGTCTAGGGCATGCCCTCACAAGTCATCCTGCAAAAGGGCGGAGCTAAACGCTTCAATCTGGACCAAACACGAATTATTTTCAGAACGAAAAAAAAAATAGGAAAGAAAATCTTGAAACTGAAATTGTAATGATCAAAAAAAAACCCAAGACCAGTTTGGGGCTCCGACCACCAAAGAGCGGCGGCAAGCGAGCGATGCGTCCCTGCGTGCGGACCTCTCCTGAGTCGCCTGCTATCTTTTTTTACTTTTTTAGTTAAAAAAAAGGAAGATATTAATCGTTCGGTGATAGGGTCGACTTGGCCGCTGGCGCTTTGTGACGTGGTTTTGCATCCTTTTTGGGTGGAATCGGTGCCGTTCGCAAGCTAGGAAGCTACAGTGCACGATGCGCAAAAGAAAAGCTAAAAAATAAGATGACTAGGACGACGTGATGTCGGCGAATCTAATTAATTTTTACTTTTGACAGCCTCTTTTTATGAACCATGTCGTCAACCATCGTCGTGACCTACAGATGGCGGGACTAAGGCTTGGACAAAGGGCCGTGTCGCTGTTTTCGGAATCAGTTCCTTTCAATGATTGTAGATTCATCTCTGACAGTGAGTTCTTCGGTGTGGACAAAAATGGACAAAAATAAAGTATCAGTCGTCTTCATCGTCAGCGGGGAATAGGCTGAGAGGTGGATCTACAGGCTGGGGGTGGGCGGGGACCATCGGCACCGACACCGACCCACCCGGCACCGGGCACCCAGCCGGGCACCGACCCGGTGCCGATCCACATGGCACCACCCGGTTCCAAGCACCGACCCGGTGCCAACCAGTTCGGAACCACCCTGTTCCGATGACGTCATGGCACCACCCGGTTCCATACCATTTCCCTTTTTTTTTTCTGTGACATCGCCCAGTTTGCCCTGTGCTGCGAATGGAGGCCTCGTCTGCGACCAGCAGCGCCACGCAGGACTCTGTCGGTGAGCCACTGCGGTTGACCTGCTGTATTTTTTCCTGATTTTTTTTTGGGGGGGCAGAGGACGACATTTGCCCCTTCTGTGTCGAGGTGATGCCCTCTGCGCAGTCCTGTTTGCTGCCGTGTCTGCACCGCCTCTGCCGCTCCTGTGCCCTCAATGTGGTGCCCACAGAGCCACCAGTGCCGCGCAAATGCCTTGCGACGGTCGCCGGCGTCGTGTACTGCCACAGCCCCTTTACTGCTGACGACATCCTCATCCCTGCCGTTGAGCCACAAGGGCATCCCCAACAGCAACAGGGACAACAGCAGCAGTGGTGCAGCAGGTGCAGCAGCAAGAAGAAGCAGCGCGAGGCAACGGTGCTGTGCAGGACGTGCGACAACAGCCCCTTGTGTGAGGTGCACGGCGACGATCACGACAACGACCATGATCTTGCACCACTTTCCAGCACGGCCGCAGCGGCGGGATCCTCGACCAGACCAGCAGGGGACACGTGCAAGCACCACGGGCCACAGCCCCTCGACTTCTACTGCGACCGCTGTGACGTGTTTGTGTGCGCAACGTGCGTGACGACGAGCCACGAGGGCCATGTGTTTGTCGCGGCCAAGGCGGGCGTGGGCAAGCAGACGGGCATGCTGCGCGACGGCCTGGACGCGGTCCGACCCAAGACCGAGCTGTGCGAGTCGCTGCTGGGCAAGGTGGCCGAGGAGACGGCCCGTTTGCTGGCCCAAAAGGCCAAGACAGTCGACCAAATAAAGGCGCAGTTTGACGAGTACATTGTGCCACTGCAGCGCACGGTGGACGCACTGCGCGCCCGCAGGTTAGCGCTGTGTGACGAGCTCAACACCA
>Ga0302227_10002711_pt1 | contig 11994 bp, 24 predicted proteins | sample II_Palsa_N1_1_FD_193525 | JGI IMG/M metagenome (GOLD analysis project Ga0302227, IMG submission 193525) | Peat permafrost microbial communities from Stordalen Mire near Abisko, Sweden - II_Palsa_N1_1 | ecosystem: Environmental > Terrestrial > Soil > Palsa > Peat permafrost | place: Sweden...
TGGATCGAGATTGCTCGCGACAGCTTCGAGGGCAAGGTCGCGAACGACGTCGAGGACGTAGAGGTCGCCGGGGAGAACGTGCCGCTGGCCGTTTGATACCTTGTAGATGGCATAGTTGGCGAGGTTCCCGATAACCATGCGGTCGCAGATCTGGTCCAGCGCCTCCTTGACGGTGGCAACCGAGTCGAGTGAGAGGCCCTTGCAAAGAGGGAAAAAAAAAAAAAGGTTCAGTTCATTACCAAGTTATCACTGTTTTGCAAAAACCTTGTAGGCGGGTGAAAACCCAGGGGGAAAATAGACCTTGACGAGTTGCGGTCGGAAACTCTGTGGATTTAACAGGAACATTATTTTTTAATAATTTTATTAAAAAAGTTTTTATTCTTCGGTACCTGGATCGCTTCCAGTTCCTTGGTGTCAGGTCCGTGATTGCGGCGGACGGCGCGTCCAGAGATTCGCTTGAGCAGGTTGAGGGCAAACTGGGCACCAGCGCAAACAGATTCATTCTTGTTGTTCATGTTGTCCTGCAAGTACTGGACGAGAGTAGGCTCGAATCGCTTGGTGGGCGATAAGAAGGACAAGCACGAGCCAAAGAGCTCCCAGCCTTTCTTGAGCCCCATCCTACAACAAGGACAGTAAGTCATCTTCCCCCCCCCCTCCCCCACGATTATCCACATACTTGCTGCGGTTACGATTGACTTGCTTGAGGACTTGCAGGAGGATCTCATCACGCCATATGTCGGACGCAGCAGAGAGCACGCGACCACGCTCGATCAGTCCGAGCGTGAGTTCGATGGGCAACTTGCGGCTGGGGTAGTCTCCCATGATCTTTTGGATGGTCTGGAAGATTAGGACGGCCGTTTTCTTGTCGTCCTCCTTGGTGAAGTCGAGATGCAGAGGATCCGTGATCATGTCCTTGCAATACACGATCGACTTGGCATTACTCGCGTCCTGACTTCCAGGTGCGGATGACGACGTCGGTGACGACGAACCGTCGAGGTCGATGAGATCGTTGGAGCCGGTGCGCCCACGCCTGAAAGTTTTGCTGATGGTGCCACGCAAGGTCCCACGGAGGGAGCCCCGTCCAAACGACCCAAAGATCGAGCCGGCTTGAACCCGCACGTGTATGCTTGCGTACTGTTGCAAACTGCAGCATCAAGAGCCCATGAGAAATTTTCTTCTTAAAAAAAAAAAAAAAAAATAAAGGGCACTCCACCTTTTATCGGTAGCCTTGTCCTTCTCCTTCTCTTCAGCACCTCTTCGCGACGTCGAAAAAGAGGCCCGCACGGGTGTGGGAGATGAAGATAGGAGGGGGTCGATCTGTTTATTCATTCAGAAAAAAAATTGTTTCTCGCCGTCCTCCACGACTTACAGAGATCTGGAACTGTGCGGCGGACGGGCTGGTAAAATCTCCGCAGAGAAGATGGACCGTTTCGCGGGGGATGATGCCAGATGTCTTGTGCGCGTCCGTTTGAACATAGCCCTTGAGCCACGCGCCTTCAGCCGGCCTATTGGAAAATAAGCATTTCTTTCTTTTGTTGGCACATGGACATTTGGCAAGGACACGTACGCCGTGAGAACGAGAATGTCGTCCCTCTTGTACGAGAGTTGAGGGCTGTCGTGTGACCCCCCGCCCTTGTTGCCCTGCAGTGCGATTGCCAAGTTGGACGTCTTTGCCAGGAGCTTGATGCGCGCAAACATGGCAGACTGGATGACATCGGCGAGCTAAAAAAAAAAATTTTGTTATTCATAATGGCAAAAGAAAAAAAAACAAATATACCAACGACTCAAACTTGAACACGACAGACGAGCCGATTTGGATGTCAATTTGCGTGGGCGTGGTCGACATGCCCGTGATTTCGTTGAAACCATGACCAGTCTACAAGAAAAAAAGGGGTAAGCACGGGATGCAAAAAAAAAGGCATGTACGTACCCAGCGCGAAGCTTGCGTGATTTCACCTTCGGTGACGAAAAACTGCTTGCGCGAGATGGCAATAAAGACCCGAGTGTAGGTGCGCAAGCTACCAGATGTGTGAGCTTGGCGTGCAGCAAAGACTTTGGAGAAGAGACGAGGCTGTGACTGTGCGTCCTTGACGAGCTTTGCCTGGATGGTGTTGGCCGTCTTGCCCTTCCACGTCTCCACAAGCGCAGTGATTTGCTTGATCATCGTCGCAGGGTCCTCGTTGCCAAGATCGGATCGGAACTGCTGGGCCAGCTTGGCCAGCTCAGGGCTGTGGTTTTTGGTAAGCCTGCATTGCCCCACCCCAAACGCTTTTTAATTACATTTGTTTTGGCCAAAAAAAAAGCAAGCATACTTGGACGAGTTTTCAGTGCCAGATGCATTCGGAGACTCGGTGAAGAGGAGCACGGCGAACGACTGGATGGCGAGAGGGAGGCCACACACGCCAGTTTTGGCGACGCCGATGACTTGGTGCGAGACAATGTCGAGGGCGGCAGGGTCGGCAAACTGCTCATCCAGGGCGAGGTACTCTTTCGTGAGGCGGATGTCTGTGAGGATGTTGTGCGCTTTGGATGTCTTTAGTTTAGGGGGAAGCAAGGGCGATTTAGTATGGGCAAGACAGGACTCTTACCTTGGCATCGGCATCCACCGCGCTCAAGGCGTCCATGATAAAGCTGTTGTTGTCGCCGACAGAGACTCCGTTGACGGTGATGCCAAAGCCGTCGAGCTGGCGGAGCCCAATCTGGTCGGCGACGGCGAGCACGACCTGCTGGTTGGTTGAGTATGGCCCCACCGAGACGGGGATGAGGGTGCCTTCGGCGGTGGCGACACGGATGGTCATCTGTGACTGGCACAGGGCAGCAGCAATCTCGAGGCGCGACGGCACCATCAAGCGCGCATGGACGCTCTGGGAGCCGAGACGCAGGACGGTCCAGTTGTACGCGTCAAAACCAAAGGTGCCGTTGTGCAGGATGTAGGACTCGAGATAGGACTCCATGCTCGCCGACGGGGGGAAGCAATGCAGACACAGCGCCATGAGGAACCAGCCACGGACGGTCGATCCAGGGTCCGGGTTGCCGTTGGTCTGCTTGCATATCTGCGCGTAGATCTCGTCGCGCAGGTCCACGTGCTGAATTCCAAGCGCCAGCAGGCGGCGAATGATGTCGACGACTTGTCGGTTCTCGGAAACACGACGACGCAGGGCCGCGGGCGTGACCGTCAGTCCTCCCGCGCTCGTAGGCCCGGTGGTTGGGCTGTTGCGACCACTGTTCTCCTCCAACTCGGACGAGTCGATAAAGGTGAGAATGTCTACAGCATGATTGAGGGAAACTCCCCCTCCCCCTTTTGACTTTCTCACGTACAGCCAAAGGCGTCGATCGCAAGGGCCGTGAGATCCGAGCGCTTGGCCAGGGCGGCCGATAGTGGCTTTGTGATGCTCTCGTTTGAAAATGTGGGCACTTGACGAGCCTGGAAAAACGCGGTGGCGTACTTGGCAAAAGTGAACCGAGCAAGGGCAGTGCGGCTGCACGGTGGGGGAACAGTCAAAAAACAAACAAACAAACAAAAAAAAAAAAAAACAGTTTATCATGGAAAACCATACCGAGTGGCCATATCATCACCCTTGGGCTTGTCCAGAGGCTTGACGGGGTTGGGTTTGTCCGGACAGGCTAGCTCGACGCGACGCAGATAGACCATGTCTGGGATCATGCTGCGCCGGAAGTCTGCAGCGGTGTCCCATTCACTGAACAGCATCGGGCGACGTGCACGACGGCCGTCTTGTCCGCCATCCTCGGTCGTCGGTGTGGTGGGCGTGGTACCGCCAGACGTTGCTCCTGCACCAAGCCCGGTGGCCGAGAGGGCCTTTTTCAGCTCGCTGTGAGCCGCGGGTGCTGTAATCACCGCCGCCACCGCCGCCTGTAGCGCAGGCTGTGGGCCTGCGCTCGACATGCGCACACGAGCAGGAAAACCGAGCTCGTCGGCTTTTGCCTACACAGACAGATCAAATAAAAAGTCAAACAACAACAACAACACCAACAACTGTACCGCTTGTTCTTGCAACTGCTTCAAACGCTCCTGCTCTTGCTGCTGCTTCAGTCGCTCCTCTTCGGCGCGCTTTTCGGCGACACGCTGCCTCTCGAGCATTTCCTGTTTGAATTTGTCGGCCTCGATCTGCCGCTGGCGCTTGGCCTCGTCGGACTGAATACGATCGTAGTAAAGAGTTTCCAGTTTCTTGCGTGCGATGGCGGTTCGCAGGACAATCTACGCAAGGAAGAATAAGACAGAAATATATATATATTTGGGCTACCTGAACAAGGAGGAGATGCGCACGCCGTTTACGAAATCGCTTGACGCAGAGGAACCGACGCGTGTACTTTTGGAGGACGACTGTTGCCGAGCGGAGCAGGTTGTACTGCTTGTTCTGCTTGCGCGCTAGCAGGATGGCCTTGATTTTGAGAGCCGCCTTGCGGAGGGCAAGGTACTTTTTGCGTTGGTTCTGAGGCAAGAAAAAAAAGGAGTTTACTTTGTGTGATCCTATAGGAGAGCACATACACGCAGGCGCACGATCGACTGCACAATGAGGACGCTCTTACGGAGCTGCTTGAACGAGCGGCGGGCATGTCGGGAGCGATACGCTGCCTGGATCTTGAGGGCTGCCAAGTTGAGGAATTGGTCGCGCCTGAGCTCTAGCTGAGACGCCGCAGCTGTGCGCAGGAACACGCGCGTTTTGCCGAGCTGGAACGAATCAGCGGGAACAGCCCAGCTTGACAGGAGACTTTTAATCACACTGGCCTCGTCGCCTGCTTTAACCCCACTCGAGCGAATGCGCGGCCGCTCGAGGAGACCAAACCTGTGGTGTCCCATCTATTAGTAAGGAGGGAAAAAAAGAAAAAAAAAAGAGGGCGGCGTTACCGGTCGATAAACAAGGGAAACTGAAGGCGAACAGAGTAGCCAAGCTTGCGGATGCGGACGGTCTCGAGCAGGCCAGTGTAGCGCAGTTGTGTCAGAACAAATTTGCTGTCAAAGTTGTTTGGCTGCTTGGCCTCGTTTGGCTTGATGCAGCGGATAAAGTGCGGTGCGGCTGCGTCCAGCATGGCCAGGAGCTCGTCAAGCGACTCTTGGAACTGTGCCGTCACGCCGATCTGGTGCAGCGCTTTCTTGAGACCTCGTACGGTCATCTTTGTCGTCTACAGACAATTATTCGTCATTTGTTTTTTTTTTTGAAAAAAAAGAAGGAAAAAATGTGTTTTTTGTCTTTGTACTTTTGGGTTTGCTGGCTCTGAAGGCACAAGGGCCATAAAAATGCTCGAAATGATCTTGTTCTTTGAGGCGACGAGAAGATTGGCGACGTCAGGGTTGAGGGCGTCGCGGTTGCGTCCGAGGAAGCCGCCGACTGTGTAGAAAACTTCACCGGCATAGTGGGCGATGCCAAATTGGGTGGTCGCTTGCGTCTTGACAAAGCGGTAGTGGGCGTGCTTTTGGCTGTTGGTGTGGAACTTTTCCAAAAGCGATTTGTCGGTGGCGTTGGCCAGGGCGGCCTCCTCGTCGATAACAGCAAGGAGACCCGTGTGCTTTTTGGTAAACAGCTCTAGGCAGAGCTGGTTGTCCACAAATTCGACCTGGGACCAGACAATGCCCTCGCGCTCGTACTCTTGCTGCTCGTTGACAAAGATAAACTTGTTGAAGTACTGTTGCAGCTGTTCGTTGGCATAGTTGATGCAAAACTGCTCAAACGCGTTTGTCTAAGGGGGTGGGGGAAAAAAAAGGGAATAAACAAATGGAATTGGCGCTGAAAGGGACGCGTTACCGGAAAGTTTTCAAAGCCAAAAATGTCCAAGACTCCGATCGAGCCCACAGGCTGGCTTGAGGGGACGGCGCTGCCTTTGTTGGCGCTCCCGCTCGCAATGCGGGCGTTGGTCTGCTCGACAATCCACCGAAAGAGGCCGCCGTAGATGCCCCTGGCGAGAGCGTCACGGGTCTCGAGAGCCTTCTCGAGGGTGAGCGGGGTAGAGATGGACTCGTTGCGTGCTGTGGTGACGCGCATCGTCAAGGACTTTTGAAGGTCGATGGGGTCGAGTCCGAGGATGCTCGCGACCGTGTTGAGCACTGTTGTTTAAAAAAAAAAAAATGTGTTACACGCATGCACAACAGAGCCTGGCAATACCATCGGCAGCTGAGGTGACGGTCACATGGGCGGCCTCACTGCCCTTGGTCTCGGCGTTTGCAAACGTGACATTGCCAAGAAGAAGCACGGCCGAGAGGGTGACCAACACCGTTTTCAGTTCGAGCTCTGCAAACCCGACGACCTGGAGCGACATCTTGAGGTGTGCAAAATTTTTCGAATCGTTCAGCTCCTTGCTCATGGGCGTGGCAATGCTGTCCTTGAGGTAGTTGTACGACGCCTCGGGCAAGAGAGCATAGTTGGCTGGGAAAAAAAACAAACAAACAAACGCTTGGAATTTCAGAATGGCTCAGCAAGTTCCACAGAACGCGCACCCTTTTCGTCTGCAGTAGATCCGCGCAGGAGCTGGTAAAATACGTGAAAGTTGCGCTCGTTGGTGGGAGTGTTTGTCACTCGCGACTTTTCCAGGAGGTCTGACAAGAACAGTTGATAATGCAAATCGAAAACCAAAAAAAAGGGCGCTTACAATTGACGATGCGAGCACCAAGGACTTTGCCGTCATGGTCAAACTGAATCGATACAAACTTGCCCTGCACAACGTGTTGTCAGAGAACACGAATCAAAACAAACAAACAATATTCTCTTTAATTACAAAGCGCGATGAGTTGTCGTTGCGGACGGTCTTGGCGTTACCAAATGCCTCGAGGACAATGTTTGCCTCGATGATCTGCTCCTCGATCCATTGATGCGACTGGCTCAGAGTGGTGAGGGCCTGCAGCAGCAGCTTGGTGGACTCGGTTTTGCCCGCGCCCGATTCGCCACTGATGAGGACGCACTGGTTGGCACGACGCTTGAGCATTGAGTAGTGTGCCTCGTCCGCAATTGCAAAGATGTGCGGCGGCAGCTCGGAAATACGGGACGCTGGTTTTATGAAAACAGGTTGGTTAGCTTCTCACCGCGCAAGCGGCGCACGGTACTGTGGTAGGTGCGCAAGAGGTCGTCGCCGTAGATGGCCAGAGGTTGGTACGGATTGACGCACACGAGGATGGAGCCCACATACGTCTACACAACAGCGCCGTTCAAACACTCGACTTGCGGAAAAGGACATACATAGATCAAGTTGCTCTTGTAGCGCGTGTCCAGGTTCTCGAGGATGGTGCCTTCGGTCAGGTCGTCCAACAGGATCATGTCCTCGACGCCGGTGCGTGGCAGAGCCATCTGCTGCTGCGGGGACGGCTGTGGAAGCGAGAGGGACGAAGGTCTGGACAGAGGCCGCTTGGCTGTGTTATTTTTAGTTTCGGAAACGAGGCGGCTCTTTCCAAGTCACCTAGCACCGCGCCGGCTCCACCGGTGCCAGCACCGCCAGCACCTCCACCAGCCCCACCACCGCTCATTCGCACCCAGGCTTTTTGAATGTTTTGTTTTGCAACCACCCCTGGCAACCAACTAACCCTTGGTTCGATCGTGTTACCAAGCGATTGGTAAAAAACCCAGGTGACTCGACAGAGTTTTTTTGTTTTCGCAAGCAACCATGCACCGCCACCACCACCACCACCACCACCACCACCACCCTGGCGCGGGTCTCGTCGGCCTCGGCGTTGTATGTTGTTTTTCTGCCTGTTTGTGCTGGTCTGAAAAGAATGGGCCCCCACCAAAAAAAATACAAAAAACAAATCCACACGAACGTAGGGTATGGCCGTCGGCGCCGCTGCTGCGTCCCGCTCTGCCTCTCGCACCGTCGTCTCGGTCCCCCCTACTGTCGTTGTTGGTATGGCCACGTCTCTATTTTCCGTGCCGATTTAAAAAACCTCTCATCACAGCACCCACACGAACTGTCGTCGTGAGCGCAACCCCGGTCGTCCTTCCCACCCAGACGACGACCTATGTCACCACTGGCGTTGTACGTGTGCACTTTCGCTATATATGTTCCTTCCTAAAGAGCCGTCCTGCAATTAGCAACCCGTCTACGCTCCCACGCAAACCGTGTACACGACGACCACCACGACTCAGCAGGGTCAGTCGGTCTACCCCGTTTCGCAGGCGCCTCGTCCCGCGACACAGCAGGTCCATCTGGAGGTACGATACCAGTCTTGGGGTCCTAGTATTTATTGTCCGCAAAATAAAAATAAAAAAAAATAGGGACCGCCGCTTCCTGCCGGATGGGAGGCTCGCATGGGTGCCGATGGACGCATGTTTTTCATTGACCACAACAATCGCACGACCTCGTGGAACGATCCGCGCCACCCTGTGCCCCAGCAGGTGCAGCAGCCGCCGGCCTACTCTCCCCAGCAACCCCAGCAGCAGACGTATGCCGCCCCGCCGCCCCAGCAGCAGACATATGCCGCCCCGCCGCCCCAGCAGCATACGTATGCCGCCCCGCCGCCCCAGCAGCAGACGTATGCCGCCCCGCCGCCCCAGCAGCAGACTCAGCAGCAGCCTGTTTACTCGCAGACGCCCCCGCCATCTGTTGATTCCGACTATGTCGTTGTGCCCAAGTTTTGCAAGTCGTGCGGCAAGGATCTTTCGGCATCCACACGCTTCTGCGGCAACTGTGGCCAGCAGGTTCTTTGATCGTCTTCCCCTGTGTTTTTCTTTTTTTCTTTCCGAGTGTTTGCAAGTACTTTTTCTTTTCTTGAAACGATGAGCCACGCGGTCCACAAAAAGAAGCCCGTGTTTGTGGTCGAACACTTTCTCGACGCCGACGACGAGGTCGAGCTGAACGAATGGACCGAGCTCGAGTACTGCCGCATGCTCCGTGACGCCGGCGAGGACGCGGTCGTGTTTACGCGCCTCGCGCCTGAACAGGGCGCGCCAGTGGTGCTGAAGCGGTTCCCCAACGCGCGCTTCGAGTCCAAGTCCATTCTCGACCTAGCCGACGAGTTTCCGGTATGTTTTTGAGGTCTGCGTGCGGCGTTGGCTGAACGCGCACCCTCCAACAGCCAGAGAGGATATGCCTGCTGGACATGCTGGGAACCGAGCCGCTCAAGCCAGAAGGTGCGCTGTTCTTTTCGCGGGTTTGCACACATTTACATGGGTACACCAGACGCGCAGAGCTTTGACGTTTTTCTGTTTGGCGGCATCCTCGGCGACGACCCACCAAAGCACCGAACCAAGGAACTTCACGTCCTCAAGTGCGCACGTCGCCATCTCGGCGCCCTCCAGATGACCACCGACACCGCCCTGGTCGTCTCGCACGAGATCATCGTCAACCAGCGCCCGATCGACTCCCTCCCCTACGTCGACAACCCGGACATCCCCATCGCCGACAAAGAGGTCATCAGCATGCCCTTCCGCTACCTCGCAGACCCAAGTGGTATGCTTTATTTTTTTCCTCGAGTGCACGTGGACAGCTGATGTTTTACCGGCAGGCAAGCCCATCCTTCCCGATGGCATGATCGAGCATTGGCGCAAGTCTGCAGATGATCCTCTCTGGTAGACTGAGTGGTAGCCCGTAGACGCGAAAGTTTTCTCTTCAGTTTTTTTTTTTGGTGGTCAAAATGACGGCCGAAAAACAACTCGGCGAGGCGGCGGCAGTGTCTCTACGCTTGTTAGGCTACAGTGGCCCAAGTGCGGTCCCTAAAGGCAGTGCGGACGGCAGCCTGAACGAGGTACGCGAGGCCCTCAGCCCCTCAGCCCCACATGCTCAACCACGAACAACCAAAAAAAACACACCCGCAAATCTTGCACAGGAGAAATCGTCGGTGACAACTGGCTCGGTGGTCAACGTGCTCGCCTTCCTGTACAGGACTGTGAACAGCAAGGACGCTGTGGAGCCGATTCTCGCGGCAACCTCGGAAGCGGACGAGGTATCGTTGCTGCCCCCCCCTCCCCCTTTTTTTGCACTTTGTAACGTTGAGCCGCATGTTTGCACGTGCGTTTAACAACAGACTCACGACGCGCTGGACGTGTACTTTCGCTGGCTGCAAGAGCTCAAGCAAGGCGGAGAACTTGACGGGAATGTGGACGTCCAGCGTTCGTTCTTGGGCGCCGGGAGGGGGGTTGGGTAAGGTCGAGAAACCTCCCCTTGCAGATCTCCCTAACCCCCCCAATAAAAAGGTATGCCCGCTTGCTGCTCGCCGTGAGTTCGTTGGCCCTGAAGAGGACGTTGAGCGGTCCGGCTGCCGTCGTTTCAGACGACGCTGACGCCCTAAACCAGCAAATCCAGACCCAGTCGGCCAAGTTTGGGACGTGGCACGGTCCCGCACAAGCACTCGTGGCCAAGCAGTCGGCCGTACTTGACGATGTGACGACCCGCCACACCGCCACCTTCCCTGCTGCCCTTCAGGACGCCACTTTCAGCGACTCTGTTGGATTAACTGTTGCCGTGCCAGCCGCCCTTTCTTCTGTGCCGGTGAAGCTCGTTGTTCCCATCGTCGATGCGAGCGCAGTCCAGCTCCTTCAGCTCTGGCGCCTGTCCCTCCTTGCCATCTATCAATCGGTAACCCAAGAGCCATTGGCCTTGCCAGCTAAAACTACCTTTCCCCCCTAGGTTGCGACAAGCGCTCAACTGGGCCCCAATTGTGCGTTTTTACTTTCTTTTTAAAACATGCGAAGTGAACAAACAAAAATAAACTAGATCCGCACATTGAACTGCTCAACAAGTCGCTAAAATTGATCCGCGGCTCATTGTCGTCAATGTAAGTGTGCACACATTTTATTTTTTTTTCCCCCCACTGAACGTGTCGACAAAACAGCGAGCCAAAGACAACTCCAACACCGATCGACCGCAATCTCCTTCTCGTCGAACCGCTGTATATCAGCAATCGCAAAGTTTTCTTACTTTTTTTTTTTTTTTTTTGGATGTGCAGGGACACGCCGTCTAGTTCTTCGTCGATACCTACGCCCGATGAGCTCGCAGACATGGTACCTGTTGCCCTCGTTGCCCATGGGGTGTGGGGTCACTGACACCGTTGTTTAGATTGACGACGAAATCATCGAAAATAGCGACGTTGAGAACGAGTCCATTGCGGAAAAGGTCTTTGGCGCCTTCCACAGCAGCGACGAGGAGGAGGAGGAGGAGGACGACGACGAAGTGACGACCCCCGATGGCGACAAGACCTTTGTGCCCTTCACACCGTCCACCAACGCTGGGGGCGAGAATACCCCACGGTCGGCGATCAAGGGAGGTCGCGGCACCCCCATCCCGAGCGGCTCCAAGGTGTCGTTTGCGTCAATGGTTGTCCTACACACGTTTGAGCTCGTAAGTAAGTCGGACGACGACGCTGATGATGGCAACGAGGAGTACGACGAGGAAGGGGACGATGAAGATCGCCTCAACCGGTCTTTGGATGATTGGACAGTACGTCTATTTATTGTTTTTTTAAAAAAATAAAAAAATAAAAATAAATAAAAAAAAGCACCAGGAGGACGATGATGATGAGGACGAGTACACTGTCGAGGACGGCTTTGAGAACCATGGTGTCTACGACGTGGATGATGATGACGACGACGACGAGGATGACGAGGAGCATGAATATCACCGCCAGCAGCTCGCGTTCATGCAACGACAAGCTCTCAGTGCCGGTGACGACGACGACCGCGGCCGGTATCATCCCGCAGAGGATGCGTCCCCCTTTGGATCGCCGAGTTTTGTGGTACACCAGCACCGCAATTCTCCTCTTCTCATGCTGGTTTCTCTAGACACTCATGCAGTCGACAGAGCAGGCCAAGGCATTCTCCCTCGACTGGTCGACGCCAGAACAGGACGAGACCAACGGAAACGGCCACCTGCTGGACGACCTGACGACACCAGAGTCGGTCAACAGCGAGACCGCGCCTGGCATGATTGACCGCACGCCTGTCAAGCGCCTCAGCTTTGAGTCCATCAACAGCGTCAGCAACAGCTCCCTCAACGGGTCGGCCCACCTGAGCGACATCAGTGCAGGCGATCTGTCTGGACTTCCGTCCCCGTCTGCCC
>Ga0302227_10002715_pt1 | contig 11984 bp, 7 predicted proteins | sample II_Palsa_N1_1_FD_193525 | JGI IMG/M metagenome (GOLD analysis project Ga0302227, IMG submission 193525) | Peat permafrost microbial communities from Stordalen Mire near Abisko, Sweden - II_Palsa_N1_1 | ecosystem: Environmental > Terrestrial > Soil > Palsa > Peat permafrost | place: Sweden...
TCGGTATTTTTCGGCAGCTGATCCAGCGTGGTGGCCTTGCTACCCTTCGACGTAACCAGTACGAAACCGGTATGGCCGTAAGGCGTGGTAGCCAGCACGCCAGGTGGCGTGGCTTTTGAATCGGCATCGACGGGAAAGCCCAGTACCAGCGAGCAGCTGGCTTTGGCGAGCTTGCCGAATTCCTTCATGCTGAAACCATCATCATCGCCACCGCCGCTGCCATCGAACGGGTGCAACGCCAGCGTGCTGCCCTCCTGCGTGGCGATCGCCTGCGCGAGGCTGCTGTCCATCGCCGCAGTCGGACTGCTCTTGTCGACGCAGACCGACAACTCCGCCGCAGCGGCGGAGCCGCCGTACAAAAGTACGGCGGCCGATCCGATCAGCCAGGCAAGCCGGCTTTTTCTAAACAACTGTTGCTTCATGCCTTGACTCCGTTACATCGAAAATACGTAGAGGTGACCACCGAGCGGGATGTTCTGCACTTTCGGGTCTTTGGCCATGTCGCCGCCCCAGATCGGTGTAGCACCGCCCCAGCCGGCGTAGACGCCGATGTACTGCTTGCCATTGACCTTCCAGGTGCTCGGCACACCGATGATGCCCGAGGTCAGCTGCGGGCTCTTCCACAACACCTTGCCGGTCTTGGCATCGAATGCATAGAAATAGCCGTCCGCACTGCCCGAGAACACCAGTCCGCCGGCGGTGCTGAGCATGCCGTCATTCCACGGTGTTTCCGACGGATGGTTCCAGACCTTTTTGCCGGTGTTGATGTCGAGCGCGATCACGTCACCGTACTGGCCCTTGAATGCCGGATCGGCTGTGACGTTGAACGACTCGCCCAGGAACGGCAGGCCAGCCTTGTAACTGACCGTGGCGCCCTTGATCGTCATGCAGGTATGCATCGCCGGAACGTAAGCCATGTGGGTCTGCGGATCGACCGAGATAGGCCACCAGTTCTTGCCACCGAGGAAGCTTGGGCAGGTAAACACCTGCTTGTCCACGGTCGGGCGCATGGCTGGATCAGTGACCGGCTTGCCGTCCTTCATGCCACTGACCGACGTCGCCGTGACGAATTTCTCGGCATAGATCAGCTTGCCGCTGATGCGGTCGATGGCATAGAACCAGCCGTTGCGGCTCGCACTGACGATGGCCTTGTGTTGCACGCCCTGATAATTGATATCGGTCAGCACGGTTTCGTTGGTACCGTCGTAATCCCAGCTGTCATTCGGCGTGTACTGGAAATTCCACTTGATCTTGCCGGTCGACGGATTCATCGCGATGACGGAATCGCTGTACAGGTTGTCACCCGGACGCAACGTGGCGAGCCACGGACCCGGATTGCCCACACCCCAGAACAGTGTGTCGGTTTCGGCATCGTAGCTGCCGGTCAACCAGGCCGCACCACCGCCGGTCTTGTAGGCACCCTTCGGCCAGGTCTTGCCACCCGGCTCGTTCGGCGCCGGAATGGTGTACTGCTTCCAGACCTGCTTGCCGGTCTTGGCATCCAGCGCCGTGATGAATCCACGAGCACCGTACTCACCACCGGACTCGCCGACGATGACCTTGCCCTTGACGATCAGCGGCGCCAGCGTCATCGCATAACCGAGATCCGCACCGAACAGCTGCTTCTTCCAGACCACCTTGCCGGTCTTGGCATCGAGCGCAACGACATAGTTGTCGAGCGTGGCAAGGTAAACATTGTCGCCGTACAGCGCCACACCGCGGTTGACCACGTCGCAGCAGACCGTCTTCAGGCCGACCTGTGACAGATCCTGCTGGTACTTCCACAACTGTTTGCCGGTGCTTGCCTGGAAGGCGATCAAGCCGTCTTTTGGCGTGGTGACAAACAGATAATCACCATTGACGATCGGCGGTGATTCGTGGCCCTGCTCCATGCCGGTCTTGTAATCCCAGACCTGCTTGAGGCCGGCCACGTTGCCGCTGTTGATCGTATCGAACGGCGAGTAGCCGGAACTGGTGTAGTCGTGGCGGTACATCAGCCAACCGTCATCCGTAGCTGCAGCCTTCAGGCGCGCATCGGTGACCGGCGCGTAGTCGGCCGCCAGCGCACCGCCGGCGACAGCCAGCAGTGCAACGATCAACGTGGTCTTACGCAAGGATGTCAAACGTTTCATGTGCATCTTCCTCGTGGTGGTTCGTTGGGAATAAACGGTACGGGTCAACAGGACCGCAATAAAGTGATCGATCAGAAGAACACGAAGCCGCCGATATTGGCGCCGTTGAGACGCGCGGTATTGCCGAGATAGTCTTTGGATCGGGTCTGCGACAGCTCGAAGCTCAGCGTCACGCTCTTGGTCAGCGCGTAGTACGCACCGGCGGTGATGTTGCTGTTGGATTTGAAATCGCCATCGACGGCGAGATCCTCCCGGTTTTTACTGAGCCCATCGCTCAACCCGAGTTTCAACTTGTCGGTTGCCTGATACGTGGCCTGCACCAGATAGTTGATGCCTTTGGCATTGGACTGATCGCCGTCAGCGAGAATGCCCAGCCCACGACCGGCCTGCACGTTGCCGAGCAAACCGAACTGACCGATGGTGTAGGACGCGCCCAGCTCCCCTTCGGCCATGGTGAAACTGTCCGGCGTGATGCCCGAATCCGTTGGCGCGTAGAAGCGCTGCGTCTTGGCACCGATCCACGCATGCAGGCCACCGCCGGTGTAGCTGAATTGCGCTTGCACCTGCGGCGCGGAGCGCGAATCGTAAACGCCGGTGTTGTCGACCGGGCTGAATACACCGCCACTGAAGCTGAAGCCCGACGTGCCCGGCGATGTATAGACGATCTGGCCGTAGCTGCCCACGTACGTGTAACCGGCACCGATATGACCCAGCGCCACGCGTCCACGCTGCGTCGCCTGCACCGGGGCTCCAACGCCGATCAGGGTCATGTCGCCGATGATCGAGTTGTAGCCGAAGATGCCGTAGTCGCGACCGAGCTTGACCGTGCCGAAGTCCGCCGTGCCCAGGGTGAAAAACGCCTGACGCACGTCGACGCCGCTATTGGCCGCCAGCGCATCGGAGGTGGCGACGTTCGCCATGATGCTGATCTGCGCCGCAATGTCGATGCCTTCCTGCTGGGTGGTGAACTTGGTGATCAGCGCATCGGGCAGCAGGCCGTTGCCGATGGTGGTGCGGTTCTGCTCACCGCCGCAGCCCAGTGCGCGGCCGGCCAGCGCCGTCCCGCCGACGCTGTCACCGTGGCAACTGACCGTCGTGTAGTACGCGTTGACGAAGCCACTGACATCCACGTTCCAATTACTGCCGCTGAACTCGGTGGCACTGGCAGCCAGTGGGCACATCGCCAGGCCCAGCAATGCCAACCCTGCTGGCAGGCTTCGACGAGCCATGTGTTGACGTTGCTGCATGCAGTTATGACCTTTGATTTTTTTCATGATCCCTTCCCCATCGTTGGTTAGTGACTCTTGAGTAAACGATTCACTGACCCCCGCCAGTGTTTCGTTTGGTGGTGTCGCAGACGCGTGCGTGCCCATAGCCGCGATCGACATTGAGTCGGCGGATATGACTTGATGGAATGCTGCGGTCGCGGGATGCGGCGGCTTGTGTTCGGCACGACTCACGGGGTAGACGCCGCTGCTACGTTTGGCGCGCCTTCAACCTGGCGCCGTTGCAGCGGTGAGTACGCAAGACCAGGGGATGACCTCTTCGGCATCCCCTGGTGTGACCCTCAGAAAAAGCCCAGCTTCTTCGGCGAGTAGCTGACCAGCAGGTTCTTGGTCTGCTGATAGTGATCGAGCATCATCTTGTGGTTCTCGCGGCCGATACCCGACTGCTTGTAACCACCGAACGCGGCGTGCGCCGGGTAGGCGTGATAGCAGTTGGTCCACACGCGACCGGCCTGGATGCCACGGCCGAAGCGATACGCTCGCGTGCCGTTGCGCGTCCACACGCCGGCGCCGAGGCCGTACAGCGTGTCGTTGGCGATCTCCAATGCTTCGGCGTCGTCTTTGAAGGTGGTGACCGACACCACCGGCCCGAAGATCTCTTCCTGGAATACGCGCATCTTGTTGTGGCCGAAGAATACCGTCGGTTTGATGTAGTAGCCGTCCTTGAACTCGCCGTCGATGACGTTGCGCTCGCCGCCGATCAGCACCTTGGCGCCTTCCTGCTTGCCGATATCGAAGTAGGACAGAATCTTCTCCAGCTGCTCGCCCGACGCCTGCGCGCCGACCATCGTGTCGGGATCGAGCGGGTTGCCCTGCTTGATTGCCGCCACGCGCTTGAGCGCGCGCTCCATGAAGCGGTCGTAGATCGATTCGTGGATCAGTGCGCGGCTCGGGCACGTGCAGACCTCGCCCTGGTTGAAGGCGAACAGCACGAAGCCTTCGATGGCCTTGTCGAGGAAATCGTCGTCCTCGTCCATTACGTCGGCGAAGAAGATGTTCGGCGACTTGCCGCCAAGCTCCAGCGTCACCGGAATCAGGTTCTGGCTGGCGTACTGGCTGATCAGACGGCCAGTCGTGGTTTCGCCGGTAAAGGCGATCTTGGCGATGCGGCTGCTCGACGCCAGCGGCTTGCCCGCTTCCAGGCCAAAACCGTTGACGATGTTCAGCACGCCGGGCGGCAGCAGGTCGCCGACAATCTCGGCCAACACCAGGACGCTCACCGGCGTCTGCTCGGCCGGCTTCAGTACCACGCAGTTGCCGGCTGCCAGTGCCGGGGCCAGCTTCCAGCATGCCATCAGCAGCGGGAAGTTCCACGGAATGATCTGACCGACCACGCCAAGCGGCTCGTGGAACTGGTAGGACACGGTGTCGTTGTCGATCTCGCCCATCGAGCCTTCCTGCGCGCGAATGCAGCTAGCGAAGTAGCGGAAGTGATCGATGGCCAGCGGCACGTCGGCGTTGAGCGTTTCGCGAATCGGTTTGCCGTTGTCCCAGGTCTCCGCGTAGGCGATGACCTCGAGGTTCTGCTCCATGCGATCGGCGATCAGATTGAGGATGCGCGCGCGCTCGGTCACCGAGGTCTTGCCCCAGGCCTCCTTGGCGGCGTGCGCGGCATCGAGTGCGGCTTCCACGTCGTCTTTGTCGGAGCGCGGAATTTCGCAGAACGGATGCCCGGTGATCGGTGTGATGTTGTCGAAATACTTGCCGCCCTTCGGCTCCACCCACTTGCCGCCGATGAAGTTGCCGTAGCGCTGCTTGAAGGGAACCTGCACGGCGAGATGCTGCTGCTCGAGCTTGGTCATGGATTGGCACTCCGGGTCTGGGAAAGGTACAGACGCAAGAGCAGGAGCCATGCCAGAGGGCGATAAAAAAATGTCGTGCTGCACTGTGCCAATCGGCTGGATCGCACCATGACCGGGAAAAATTCCCGAATCGCTGCAGCGCAGCAATAAACTTCGTGGCGCCGTTGTTGCACTTTGCCGCGGCGTATGTTTTGTATCGAAACACACCTTACGGAGGTGTCGCATATTGCGACACACAACATCATCCATGCGGCATCCGGCTTTCACCGAATCGATCAACACCGCGCGCCGCAGCTTTTTTGATGGCGGCTCGGAACCACGCGGACTGGTGTCGGACACCATCCTCGCCTCATGGCGACGTTGCCGCATGCAGGGCCTGGTAGCCGATGAGCGACCGAGCGTAGCGTTGATAGAGCGGCACCAGCTTGGTGAAATGCAGGAGCAGCACGAAGTCCTGCGCCGCCTGTGCCGGCCGGAACTGGAAGCGCTGTATGCCAGCGCCAACCACGCTGGCAGCATCGTGGTACTCACCGCACCGAACGGCTTCATTCTCGATGCGCTGGGCAACGCCGATTTTCTGGACAAGGCCGCACGCGTTTCGTTGCGTCCCGGTGCACCGTGGAGCGAGGCCGCCACCGGTACCAACGCCATCGGTACTGCACTGGTCGAACGTCGGGCTATCGAGGTTCGCGGCGGCGAACATTACTACGCACCGCATAAGGTATTGAGCTGCTCGGCCTCGCCGATCTTCGATCCGCATGGCGAAGTGGTCGGCGTGCTTGATCTTTCCGGCGAGTCTTCATCGCACCATCTGCACGCCCTAGGGATGGTGCAGCTGGCAGTGGAACAGATCGAACATCGGTTGTTCGAAAGCGATTTCGACGGTGCCGACATCGTGCGCATTCAGCCGGATGCTGCACTGCTCGGCACGGCGCGCGAAGGCATGCTGGTATTCGAGGCGCACAAGCTGGTGGCCGCCAACCGCCACGCGCTGCGTCTGCTCGGCATGGACTGGAGCGAACTGGGCAAGCGCCGCTACGACGAACTGTTTGCCTCGGCGCTGCCGCGACCCGGCAGTGTGGCCGGCATGCGTTGCCAGAGCGGCGAGATGGTCCATGCGCGTCGCGACGTACCACGGCAAACCAGTACGCCATCGCGTGCCACACGCAGCACGCACATCAAACCGCTGCGTTCGCCAACACCGGTTTTTTCGGCCGCCATGAACGAAGCGATTGACCGCAGCGTGCGCCTGCTTGATGCGGATATCCCATTGCTGCTGCAAGGCGAAACCGGCACCGGCAAGGAAGTGGTAGCGCGCGAACTGCACCGGCGCAGCGCCCGCGCTGGTGCGCCGTTCATTGCGGTGAACTGCGCCGCTCTGCCCGAAAGCCTGATCGAGTCGGAGCTGTTCGGCTATCTGCCCGGCGCGTTTACCGGTGCACGCCGCGACGGTTCGCCCGGTCTGCTGCGTGAAGCCGATGGCGGCACGCTGTTTCTCGACGAACTCGGCGATATGCCGCTGGCGATGCAAAGTCGCCTGCTGCGTGTGCTGCAGGAACGTGAAGTCACGCCGCTTGGTGGAAGTCGTGCGCATCCGATCGATGTCACCGTGATCGCGGCCACGCACCGTGACCTTTCAGCAGCGGCGGAGCGCGGCGAGTTCCGCTCCGATCTCTATTACCGCATCGCACAGTCGACCTTGCGCTTGCCTGCGCTGCACGAGCATGTCGATCTCGCCTCGGTGATCGAGCAGCTCTGGCGGGCATTGGGTGGCGATCAGATTCCGATGCATCTGCATCCGGAGCTGGTCCAGGATCTGGCGGCCCGACGCTGGCCGGGCAACCTGCGGCAACTGGTCGGCTTGCTGCGCAGCCTGATGGCTTTAGGCAGCGTCGGATCGGTGGTGACCCGGCGCGACCTGCCGGAAGACCTGCAAACGCCGAGCGCGATTTCTCCGCAGGCACTCCCCTACAACAACCTCTCGGGCAGCCTTGAATCGATCGAGCTGCACGCTATCGATGAGGCCATCGCGACCTGCGACGGCAACGTGGCCGCCGCCGCGCGCAAGCTGGGCGTAAGTCGCAGCACGATATATCGACGTCTCGCCCAGCAAAGTGCTGACTGACGACACGCCGGCATGTTGGGCAAGTTGGCTGGCGTGGAATAGCGCCTAGCGCATGCGCCCTTCGGCATTGCCCGCTCGAGCGCTGTCGAGAATTTCCGGATACGGAAATTCCAGCCCCAGCAGCTGACGGATATCCGGACTCGCCTGCGCAATGAATTCCGCCGGCAGTGCCGCCGGCAGGTTCTCCATCGGCTTGACCCACTTGGGCAAATACTGAATCAGAATCGCCGAACGGTCCTGCTGGGACAGGTTGGGCATCGCGCAGTGCCATACCGCGCCGAAAAAAAGCACGGTGTCGCCCGGCTTGCCCAGCATGCGCTCGCATCGATCGTAGAAGCGGTCGCTTTCGACCGGGTAATGCAGCTCATGCTGCGAGCCGGGCATGTAAGCGGTCGCACCGGTTTCTACAGTGAATGGGTCAAGCATTATCGTAGCCTGCGCATTCAACGGAAAGCTCGCATTGAGACGCGCCGGATGCGTCAGCGGCGAGTGGTAATCCCAGTAGGGATAATCGATATGCGGCTCCTGCCCCGGCCCACCGGGCAGGATGCGATTGGCCGCGATCGAGCCCATGATGAATTCGCTGCCAAGGAAAGCGCGCATGACCTCCATCACTTTGGGATGCGCCGCCATGCGTGAAAAAACTTCGCCTTTGGCCAGCAGGTTCCACACGCGCCGCTGCAGGTTGATCGTGCCGGCCTTGCCCGCCGCGCCCTGAAAATGTGTGACCTTGGGGGCGGATGACTCCGATTCGCGCATCACCACTTCACGTGCCTGCGCAATCTCTTCCGGCGAAAACAGGCCTCGAATGGTGACCGCACCCGAACCGTCGAAGAGCTCGCGCACGATGGCGTCGACATCGGTCTCCGCTACATGAAGGATCACCGGCGCCGCGCCCGCGGCATGCTGCGCAACCGTAGCGATCGAGGAAATATTCTGGGCTGACACGGGGCCTACCTCACGCGTGATGAATGAACGATGGTCAGCACGCTACGCCATTTTGCAAGCGCTTGCAAAGCGCAGTGCAGCATGCGTACAGTCGAACGGACTGCACGAGGAATATCGATGACACAGCTACGAATCGGACTGATCGGCGCCGGCTATATGGGCAAGGTGCACACACTGGCGTGGCAATCGGTGCGTACCGTGTTCGACACCGCGCTTTCCCCGGTCTGTGAAATGCTCGCTACCTCCAGCGACGACGGTGCCCGCGAGCATGCGCGCGCCTGGGGTTGGAGGCGTTCGACCGGTAACTGGCGGATGCTGGTGAATGATCCCGATGTCGACGCCGTGGTGATCGCCACGCCGCCGCGCACCCATTTGCCAATGGCGCTGGCTGCCATCGCACAAGGCAAGCACGTGTTCTGCGAAAAGCCGCTCGGCTGCTCGCCCGATGAATCGCTGCAGATGGCGCTGGCGGCCGAAAAAGCCGGCGTGGCGAACATGGTTGGCTTCAACTACATCCGTACGCCGGCCAGCCAGCTCGCGCACGAAATCATTGCCTCCGGTGAAATCGGCGAGGTCATCCACATTGCCGCCGAACACGTGGAAGACTATCTGCACTCACCTCAACTACCGGCCAGCTGGCGTACGCGGGAGAGCGAAGCCACCGCCGCTGGCGCGCTGGGCGACGTCGGTGCCCATGTAATCAACGCCTGCCTGCGCCTGCTCGGACCGATCCAGTCACTGGTTGCCGATACGCATGTCGTCCACGCACGACGAGCTGGATCGCAGGGCGACGAAATCGTCGGCAACGACGATCTCGGCCAGCTGCTGCTGCGTTTTGCCAGCGGCGCCAGCGGCACGCTTGGTTTCAGCCGTGTCGCGGCGGGACGCAAGATGGGTTACACGTATCGCATTACCGGCACGCGCGGCGCCCTCGCCTTCGACCAGGAGGACCAGAACGCGCTATGGCTTTTCGATGCGAATCGCCCGCTGGAACGGCAGGGCTTCCAGAAGATTTTGATGCGCCCGGGCCATCCCGATTACGCCTCGTTCAACCAGGGTGCCGGCCATGGCACCGGCTACAACGAGCAGATCGTGATCGAGGCGCGTGACTTCATTCGCGCGATCGTCAGCGGCCAATCGGTGTGGCCCGATTTCCGCGCCGGCCACGAGGTGGACCGCGTTATCGCCGCCGCACTGCAGTCGGCCGCCGAGCGGCGCTGGATCGACCTTTGACCGCAGAATCCGCGACCAGACTTTCGCGCTCGACGATCTCGCTAGCGAAAATGCTCGACTCGGGCACCTGATCGGGCTCGACCAGCCACGTCGCAATCTGTGCGATGGCGTGTTCGATCATCGCCGCAATCGGTTGGCGCACCGTGGTGAGTCGATACGACGCCCACGCAGCGAGCGGCATGTCGTCGAAGCCCACGATACTGACTGTCTTCGGTACGGCCACGCCACGCTCGCGGCAGGCATCCATCGCGCCGAGCGCGATGATGTCATCGCCGCAAAATACGCCGTCGATATCGGGCGATGCATCGAGCAAGGCATGCATGCCCAACCGGCCATGCTCGTGCGAGTAGTCGCCAGTGAAGTGCTTGGAAACAAGCTTGCAAGCGCATTTGGCGAGCGCGCGCTCGAAGCCGCGACAGCGATCACGCGATGCCACGTCGGTACGCGATGCGCCAAGAAAGGCCATGCGTCGCAGTCCGCGCGAAAACATCAACGCGCCGACGCCGGCGCCAGCCGCCGCATTGTCTACCGTGACCACGGGTATCGACTCAGGACCGCCCATGCGCCCAAACAAATGCATCACCGGCAACCCTGCCGCCACGCAGCGCTCGGCGAAGCCAGCCGGCGGTGCCGAGGTCGCGATCAGCACGGCGTCGACGTTGTATTTCAGCATCATCTCCAGCGCCGCATCGGCGCCGCCGCGCTCAGCGAGATTCGCCAGCAACGGACGCAGCCCACGCGCCTGCAGCTGCCGGGTGAAATGATCGAAGACGTCGAGAAAAGCCGGGTTGGCAAAGTGGTTGGAAACCAGGCCGATCAGCTCGGTGCGGCCGGTGACCAGTGTGCGCGCGGCATGGTTGGGACGAAAGCCCAACGACTGCGCCGCCACCTCGACGCGCGCACGCATGACCGCGGAAACGCTGGCACCCTCGGTAAACGTGCGCGAGACCGCGGAGATCGAGACGCCTGCCTTGTCGGCAACATCCTGCGCGCTGACGCGCGATGGAAAAGCCGAACGGGAACCGCGCTTGCTCAATGACCGGACCCTGGATAAATGCGATCAGCGAATCATGCACGACAGGTCGCACGTCTGTCTGCAGATCATTGCATGATCAACGTCAAACGCCGACGGCTGTCCGGCGACACTCCACAGCATGTGCACCACATCTGCCCCGGCACCGCCTCATGTCACTGGACGATCGGCGGCCCGACGTTGCAGAGTTTTTCCAGCAGTTGCATCTGCACATTGCGCGGGGTATCGCCCTCGGCGAATGGCGCACGAACGTACTGTCCATCCGGCTGCAAAAGCATCGCGCTTGTGTTGTCAGTGAGATAGAGGTCGAGCGCGTTGCGCACGCGCTGCTGCAGTTTCTTGCCCTGGATCGGAAACGCGGTTTCGACGCGACGATCCAGGTTGCGCTCCATCAGATCGGCACTCGCCAGATAGAGCAGCGGATCGCCGTCGTTGGCGAACCAGTACACGCGGCTGTGTTCGAGAAAACGGCCGATGATCGAGCGCACGCGGATATTCTGCGATATGCCTTCGACGCCGGGACGCAGGCAGCAGACACCGCGCACGATCAGGTCGATGGAAACGCCGGCCATGCTGGCCTTGTAGAAGGCGCGGATCAGCTTCGGCTCGGTCAGCGCGTTGACCTTGATGACGATGCTTGCCGGCTTGCCGGCCTCGGCGTTGGCAGTTTCGCGCGCGATCAGTTCGAGCAGCGTTTTCTTCAATGTGAACGGCGCATGCAGCAGCTTTTTCATGCGCAGCACCTTGCCCATGCCGGTGAGCTGGCTGAACAATTTGTGCACGTCGTCGCACAGCACCTGATCGGAGGTGAGCAGACTGTAGTCGGTGTACAAGCGCGCATTGCCGACATGGTAATTACCGGTACCAAGATGGGCGTAACGCACCAGCTCATTGCCTTCGCGACGCTGGATCAGCATCAGCTTGGCATGCGTCTTTACCCCGACCACGCCGTAGATCACCATCGCGCCGGCCTGCTGCAGACGCGAGGCGAGTGTCAGGTTGGATTCCTCGTCGAAGCGCGCGCGAAGCTCGACCACCGCCGTCACTTCCTTACCGGCGCGCGCCGCGTCGACCAGCGCATCGACGATTTCGGATTTTGCGCCGGTGCGGTACAGCGTCTGCTTGATCGCCAGCACCTGCGGATCCTTGGCCGCCTGCCGCAGTAGATCGACCACCGGTGCAAACGATTCGTACGGGTGCAACAGCAGCACGTCCTGCTTGCCGATCACCTGGAACAGGTCCTCAGCGTGCTTGAGCACCTTCGGCAGCGTCGGTGTAAAAGACGGGTACTGCAGGTTCGGGTAACCCGCCTCGTTGGCGATGCGAAACAGTCGCGCCAGGTTGACCGGGCCGTTTACTTCGTACAATTCAGACTCGGCCAGGCCATACTGCTTGAGCAAATAATCGGTCAGCTCCTTCGGGCAG
>Ga0302227_10002718_pt1 | contig 11982 bp, 7 predicted proteins | sample II_Palsa_N1_1_FD_193525 | JGI IMG/M metagenome (GOLD analysis project Ga0302227, IMG submission 193525) | Peat permafrost microbial communities from Stordalen Mire near Abisko, Sweden - II_Palsa_N1_1 | ecosystem: Environmental > Terrestrial > Soil > Palsa > Peat permafrost | place: Sweden...
CATCGCCGATGGTAGTGTGGGGTTTCCCCATGTGAGAGTAGGTCATCGTCAAGATTAAATTCCGAAACCCCATTTGCGAAAGCAGATGGGGTTTTGTTTATGTAGAAGTCCATGATTTTCACCGGCACGTTGCGAGCGCAACGGGCTGGTACACAGAATTTCTTGACGACCATAGAGCATTGGAACCACCTGATCCCATCCCGAACTCAGCAGTGAAACGATGCATCGCCGATGGTAGTGTGGGGTTTCCCCATGTGAGAGTAGGTCATCGTCAAGATTGAATTCCGAAACCCCTGTCTGCTAACGCAGACAGGGGTTTTGTCGTTTCAGGGCTGCACAAACGTAAGCAATAAAGCCATACCCAAGAGAAGTATCAAGCAAGGTCTAGGATGACGCCTTCCAGGAGTTCTCCGCATCCGCCCAGACTGCGGCGATGTAGCTCTGGTGACTGATAGCCTCGAGTCTGCGCAGGCGTACTGTAAAGCGTGATAGCGGCCCGTCAGACAAACTGATTGAGGAAATCGCTCAGCGGGCCTCCTGGGAGCTCATAGCGCTAACTGATGCGCTCGACACCCAGGTAAGCGGCAACAGTGCACGTACTCAAGAGAGGGTATTCACAAGGGCTGGCGAGCGCCACAAATTGGTAGCTACTCGCATTGTCTTGAGGGGCGGAGGATTTTGCAGCACTTGTCTGATCGACCCTTTGCGTTGTTACCACTTGTCTGTTTTCTACGTAAAAAGAAGATGCTTCTCACAAATTTCTAAGATTTCTCCCTTTCTGGCCGAAAGCCTGACGAGCCATGCGTGCACCGAAATAGAGCGACCGAAGAGTCCGCCTATCCCGTTACATGGAATGTTGCATCCGGCACGCTCACCCCCTTTTGGCAAAAGAAGTCGATGAAATGAATCTCAAGTTCAGTCATAAAATTCTGTTGGCAGCGTCAGGCGTCGTGGTTCTGGCCTTCGCGTTATTCACGTTGTACAACGACTACCTGCAGCGCAGCACCATCAAGCAAAACCTGGAGTCGTCCATTCAGCAGTCGGGCGACCTGACCGCCAGCAGTGTGCAGAACTGGCTCAGTGGCCGGGTGCTGGTGCTGGAAAGTCTTGCGCAAAACGTTGCCCATCAAGGCAGCGGTGCTGACCTGCCTGGGTTGGTCGATCAATCGGCGTTCACCTCGAACTTCCAGTTTACGTACGTCGGCTCAACCAATGGAGTGTTCACTCAGCGCCCCGACGCGAAAATGCCCGACGACTATGACCCGCGTCAGCGTCCCTGGTACAAACAAGCTGTAGCGGCGGACAAGACCATGCTGACTCCGCCCTACATGGCGGCAGTCGGTGGATTGATCGTGACCATCGCCATGCCGGTCAAAAAGAATGGTGAGCTGCTCGGTGTGGTGGGCGGTGACTTGAGTCTGCAAACCCTGGTGAAGATCATCAACTCGGTGGATTTCGGCGGCATCGGCCATGCGTTCCTGGTCAGCGGTGACGGCCAGGTCATCGTGAGTCCTGATCAGGACCAGGTGATGAAAAACCTCAAGGACATCTACCCCGGCACCAACGTCCGTATCGAGAAGGTCAATCAGGACGTGGTGCTCAATGGCAAGGATCGGATTCTGTCCTTTACCCCCATCAGCGGCCTGCCCAATGCAGACTGGTATATCGGCCTGTCGATCGACAAAGATAAGGCCTACGCTCCGCTGGGTAAATTCCGCACTTCCGCCCTGATTGCCATGTTCATCGCAGTGGCGGCGATTGCCGTGCTCCTGAGTCTGCTGATCCAAGTGCTGATGCGTCCGCTGACCACCATGGGCCGCGCCATGCAGGATATTGCTCAGGGAGAAGGCGATTTGACCCGCCGCCTGGCAGTCGAAAGCAAGGATGAGTTTGGTGAGCTAGGCAGTTCTTTCAACCAGTTCGTCGAGCGTATTCACGCCTCGATTTGCGAAGTGTCCTCGGCCACGCGCCAGGTGCATGACTTGTCCCAGCGCGTGATGGCCTCCTCCAATGCGTCGATCATCGGCTCCGACGAGCAGAGCGCCCGCACCAATAGCGTGGCCGCTGCGATCAACGAACTGGGGGCTGCCACTCAGGAAATCGCGCGTAACGCCGCCGATGCTTCGCAGCACGCCAGTGGTGCCAGCGAGCAGGCTGATGATGGTCGCAAGGTGGTGGAGCAAACCATTCTGGCGATGTCGGAGTTGTCGCAAAAAATCAGCCTGTCCTGCACCCAGATTGAAACCCTGAATGCGAGCACCGATAACATCGGGCATATCCTGGATGTGATCAAAGGCATTTCGCAGCAAACCAACCTGCTGGCCCTCAATGCTGCGATTGAGGCTGCGCGCGCCGGAGAAGCCGGTCGTGGGTTTGCGGTGGTGGCCGATGAAGTGCGCAACCTGGCCCATCGCACTCAAGAGTCAGCGGAAGAGATCCACAAGATGATCACCTCCCTGCAGGTCGGCTCGCGGGAAGCTGTCACCACGATGAACGCCAGCCAGGCATCCAGCGAAGAAAGCGTCGAAGTGGCGAACCAGGCCGGTGAGCGTCTAGTCAGCGTGACACAAAGGATTGTTGAGATTGATGGCATGAACCAGTCGGTAGCGGCGGCCACCGAGGAGCAAACCGCCGTGGTGGAAACCCTCAACGTCGATATCAACCAGATCAACCTGCTTAACCAGCAGGGTGTGGTCAACCTCAACGAGACCTTGAAAGACTGCGATGCGCTGTCTCAACAGGCCAATCGTTTGAAGCAGTTGGTCGACAGCTTCAAGATCTGACTGTCAGCTTGCAGAGCGATGGTGAGGAGTATGATCACTCACCATCGGTTCAGCTCAGTAGCTGGCGCACGTTTTCGAGCGCATTGTCGGTGAACGTCTGCACGAACTGCTCGAAGCCTTCCTGCTCTGCCTCGATGGGCTCGGCAATGATTGTCCACGTCGCTCTGGCGTGGGCTTCCCCGACAGGCTCGACACTCATCGCGGCCCATAGCCGGGCCACGCCCAAGGTGTTGTAGATCGTGGTCCAGGTCATGTTCATGGCCTGCTCATCATGGCTGTTGAGCTGTTCCACCACCAGGTTTCCATCCTGGAAGCATTTCTTGCGCAGTGAGCCTACACCGGTACCTGTTAACTCGATGTGCGACAGGGCAGGGATGAACGCATCAAACCTACCGAAGTCACCGACTACCTTCCACAGCGTGGCGGCATCGCAGGCGATCACTACGGAAGACACCACAGGTTTGCCTCGTGGGTTTTTGATCAAAGTATCGGGTTGCAGCTGTTTCATAAGGTGCTCCTGTGGGCGAAACAGTGGTCAGAGGAAGCCGATGTGCCTGAGGTAGTGACATCCCTTACGTAGCAGTGCGGGATCCTTTTCGGGGTACCGCACACCCATCTGTTTGACGCCTTCTCGGGCATTGTCATGGCGGATCATGGAGGTGTCGCCGATGTCCTCTCCCTGGCCATTGAGGTAGAAGCCGAGCACACCGAAGAGTGCGTTATCGCTGTCCACCCGGCTCAGTTGCCGCTGCCAGTCGGCGACGCTGATTAGCTCGAAGGCGTGTCCCGCTTCACGAAATGACGCTACATAAGCTTCCCAGCTCAGTGGCTGAGGGTTGTGGAGGTTGAAAACAGTGCGTTTCGGCTGCCAGTGACCGCAGTGAAATGCAACAAACCGAGCCAGGAAATCCACCGGCATCAAATCAAAATTTAACTCCAGGCGTGGGACCAGCCCTAGCTGTAACGAGCCCTTGAGCATCAGCATCAGGCGATTTCTCTGCGGCTGGCAGACGCCGTTACGGCTGTTGAAACTGATGTTCCCGGGTCGATGGATATTGACCCATGCGCCGCGTTCGACCGCACGTCCCAATAGGCGCTCGGCCACCCATTTGGACAGGTTGTAGCCGTTCTTGATATAGAGCGGTGGCGTGGCGGCGGCGGGGGCTTCAAGTACCTGGCCCAACGCATCGATGCTGCTGGAAGCCGACAGTGTCGAGATGAAATTGAAGACTTTCTTGCGCCCGGTCTCACACAAGTGCAGGCATTCAAGCACCGGTTCGACGTTGTCCTTGGCCAGTGCCGCATAATCCATGACGTGATTGACGTGAGCGGCGTTGTGTACCAGCACCCCGTACTCGCCAGCGAGGTAATCATAGAGCTCGGGCGCCAGCCCCAAGCGGGGCTGGCTGATGTCGGCGGCATACACCCGCACCCGTTTCAGGTCCAAGTGCTCCAGCTGATAGTCGCGCAACGCCTCGGAAAATCGTAGAGAGGCAGAACCCCCGGGAGTTTCGCGCACAAGGCAGGCGACCTCAAGCGCATCACCCGCCAGTAACGCCTCGACGATATGCACGCCGACAAAACTGTTGGCGCCGGTGACAATCACCTTGCGGCGATCGCCCGCTTGATCCGTCGGCAGCGTCGTCAGGTGCAGCTCACGCAACGCGTCTCGTGCGGCTTGGCTTGTCGGCGCATCGATCGGTGCGTCATCGTCCATCAGCGCGGCGAGCGTACGAACCGTGGGCACTTCAATAAATCGATTGAGCGAAAGGCTACGACCAAACTGCTCGCGGATGCGCAAGAGCATGGTAGATAACAGGATGGAGTGACCGCCGAGATTGAAGAAGCTGTCGTCCGTCGATAGCCCGCTGACCGGTAAGGCCAACAGTTCACTCCACAGATTCAGCAACTGTGCTTCCCGAGCGGTTTGCGGTGCTCGGGGGATGATGTCCGAGGTGGGTTGGATCTTCATCGCCAGCAAAGCCTGCCGGTCGACTTTGCCACTGCTGGAGCGCGGCATGCTCGTCAGCTCGGTGCACATCGTTGGCTGCATGTAGTCCGGTAGCGAGCGCGTGGCGTGCTGTTTGAGCGCTGGCAAGGTGGCGTGCAGTTCAGGTTGTGCCACGAAGGCAAGGATCCGCCGATCACGGTCAATCACCACGGCCACCTGGCGGAACAGCTGACTGCTGCGCAGGCAGTGTTCGATCTCCTGCGGCTCGACACGAAAGCCGCGGATTTTCATTTGGTTGTCCCGGCGTCCGCCCAGCACGATGCCGTTATCGGTCCATTTCGCCATGTCGCCGCTGCGATAGGCCCGCAGGGTTTTTCCGTCGGGTAGCGAGAGCTCTACGTAGCGCTGCGCCGTCTGTTGCGGGTTATTCACATAGCCCAGGCTCACCCCGGGGCCGACGATGTACAGTTCGCCCATGACCTGCTCATCCACCGGTTGCAGCTCATCGTCAAGGATCAGCGCTTGGCTGTTGGCAATGGGTGTACCGAGGTTGTGGTTGCTGTCTGCGGGCCGCATCGTGCGTGTGGTCACCAGGACCGTGGCTTCGGTCGGACCATAGAGGTTGTGCAGGCGACATTGCCCGGCCAGGCGCGCGATGACATAGGGCTCGCAGACATCGCCTCCGGTCAGCAGATGGGTCAGGCCCAGGGGGGACTCCAGCGGCAAGATGCTCAGCAGTGCCGGCGGCAGGAACGCGTGGGAGATACGCTGCTCGCGGATCAACTCCACTAGCTGTTGCGGGTCTCGACGTTGGTCTTCGTTGGGCACGATCAGCTCGGCCCCCTGAATCAAGGTCGGGAAGATATCGATCAGCGAAGAATCAAAGCTCAGGGGCGAAAATTGCAGGACACGGCTGAACTCCGTCAGCTGTACATGGGGGGCTATCCAGGCTGTGAAATGGGCCAGGTTGTGCTGGCTCAGCATGACGCCCTTGGGTTGTCCGGTCGTGCCCGAGGTATAGAGCACCATGCAAGGAGCGTCGTTCGAGGGGCGGTGGCGCAATAGCAACTGGGCGCTGTTGATGTCGACGGCGCTGATATCCAATGAAACGAAATGCTCGCGCAATGGGTGCGTACCGTCGTCCAGCAGCACAGACGCGCGAGCATTCTCCAGCATGGCCTGCTGGCGTCGCATCGGGTGCCCGGGCTCCAGTGGCAGGTACACCGCGCCGCAGCCGAGGATGGCCAGAATGCCGGCGTAGAGCTCGAGAGATTTGCCCAGGCAAATAGCGACCACCGGTGTCGTATCACCTGTCGCCAGCAACGGCTGCAGGCACCGCTGGATGGCCTGGCTTTGAAGATGTAGCTGACGATAACTGAAGGTGACACCTGCGACATTCAGCGCTGGCCGTTCGGCAAAACGCTGAAAGCTTTGTTCCAGCCGCTCGATCATCAGGACTTGGGCTTTTTGCAAGAGTGCTGGGTCAGCGGTCCGGTTATAGCGATGCAGATACGCCAGCGAATCCAGCCCTTGCAGGCCGTACTCCTGGTAATCGTGGGCCGTAGATGTTCGCGAGAAATAGCCGGCATCTCGCGAGAACCCACTGACGTGCAGGGCAACCCACTCGGCAAGGCGGGTCACAGCCCGTTGGCGCAGCCTCTGACCGTTGCCGCATGGGTCTCCCGTAACGTCCAGTGTGGTGAGCAGGCGACGCACGCTGTCGTAGCCTCTGAACTGCAGCGCCGGTAGCCCGCAGTCGGTCACCGGGCCGATGCCCAGGCGCAGGCTCATCCATGCGGTTGCGAGGAATCCGGCCGGTACCGATTGGCTTGCGTCTTCGATGAGCAAGTCGACGTCTTGCCTGACGGTCATCGGGAGCAGCTCATGACCGTATGGTTCCAGCGCCTCCCTTATCGCCTTCAACGCTCTGCTGGTGCCGATCAGCGCAATCTTCAAGCGTCTCATGAGCTTCCTCCTGGCACTGGCAGGTAGGCGTCCAGAGCTTGCGAGACGCAAGGTGTTTGCAGCAAGCCGCTGTGGCGCAGCAAGCCCATGATATTGCCCACCAGTGGGTGCTGGCGGGTAATGGGGAAGGCCAGGGCATGGACCTCGGCCTGAAGGGCGGCACGGGTATTGGTGCTGACGTCCAGGTGTTCGATCAGTTGCAGGTCGAAGTTTTTTTGCAGGTTGTTGGTCAGGTAATGCTGAAGAAATATCGGCAGGATTTGGGCGATGGTGGCGCGGTCCTCCTCGCTTGCGGTGAGCCAATAGCTGCGTACCAGGCGTGTCCAGAATCCGGCGTGGCGGCCCTCGTCAAACAAGTGATCGGCCATCAAGCCTTTGATGGATTGCTTGACGCTGTCGTCCTTGGAAAACGCTGCAACGTCCTGGGTTACGGTGTTCTCCGCGATTGCTACGCAAATCAACTCCACGGCATCGCGCAAGTGTCCGGGGGCCAGGCCCAATGCAATCGGTATAGCCACGCTAAGCTCGATTTGTGCCGGCAGCTCCAGCGGTGGGATGCCAGTCATTTCTATCGTTTGTTGCATGAAGTCCAGGGCGACGAGGGCGTGATAGTCCTCATCAATAACCACGGTCATTGCGTTGTAGCGACAGGCGAAAGGGAAGGGCACCGAAAAGCGGTTCTTGGCAATGCTACGCGCCGTCTTATCAACGATTTCAGTTTCAAAAATCACCACATCGTTGATGAACTTGTAGAACGTCTGCACCAGAACAAAGTCGCGCCATTGGGGGCACTGTTCGAGAAAGGTCGTGGTGAGCACCAAGGGCTGTCGGCACAGGGGGAAGATCAGCTTGTCGTCGTCCTCCAGCAGACGGCGAGGCCGTGTGCGGATCGTGGCGCGCTGCTCCCAGTCCTCGGCAAATGAGCGATAATCGGCAGAGCTCATACGCTCACCTCTTGCGCCTTGGCGTGGCGGCTCTGGCGTAACCCATCCCACAAGGCAATACGGTTTTCCACGGCTGCGAGGGCGGTCGCGCAGGCTTGTTGCTCGCGGTGCGGGTCGGTGAGGATCAGGCGCCGGAGCAGTTGCTCCGCCGCTGGCCCGTGATCCTGAGCGTCCAATTCGATATGTCGCTTGAGGTAGTAACACAAGGTGGGCGCCTGGCGGTGGGCGATATCGCAGCCATCGAGGAGGCGTTTGAACATTGCCGGGATGACGCTTTCCCGACCATGGAGAAAGGCCGCAGCCACGCAGTGAGTTGGTGCGTTCAAGGCGATGTGCAAGGTGCTTGTGACAAAGCGGATCACGGCAGGGTGGATATCGATTTGCTGCAATGCCGTTTCCACGCTGGCGCCTTCACGTTGGAGGGTGATGAATGTCTCGATGGCCGTAGTGTCGGCACCGACTTCGCGCATGGCCTCCAAGTACAGTTCGAAGTGACTGCAGTGTCCTGTGCCCACGTGCTCGTCTGACTCCTCTCCCAGCACGATTTCGTTGATCAGGCGTGCTGCCTGTGGGTCAACGGGTGGCAGCCAGGGCAGACGTACGCAGGTCAAGTCCTGCTGCAGGCGTTTGGTGAGTGTCATGAAGTCCCAAACGGCAAATACATGGTGTTGCATAAAGTACTGAAGTTTGGGGGGGGAATTTATTTCCAGAAATATCGGATGAGTAATTAGTTGCAACTTTTTTTGTTCAAGGAGTGCTTGGCATTGAAACATGTTGGGTGCCTATAAAACGTTATGTCAGTGCTGGTAAGAGCGATTTGCTTCGGCGGCAAATGAGTAGTGGGTTTACTGGCGAGAGAGTATTTTTAACCAGCGGTCGGAGTCACAGCCTTTTAGCAGGCAACACGCTGGGGTAACGCCAAGGCCTTCTCTAAAAGGACGCCGAACGCAGTAAGCCCAAGCCAGTGTTAACGTGGTCGATTGGGAGGGATTCAAGGATTAATAAAAAACAAGCGGGTTAAGTGCTTAGTGCTTTTTTAGTTTTTTTAGAAATAAAAAATCAACAGTGGATATATTTTATCGTTGAAGTAGGAAGTTTCCTTTTGAGTTGAAAGTTTAAATGGGAGAGTTTCAGGCAGGTATTGGCAAACAGTCGACTGAGGCAGGGTATGTAGTCGCAAATGACGTTTGCACTGTTATGCACAAGGTGCACATGCCCCCCCGACTCAATAGGCCAGGTGGCCTATTGCTTCATGACCTAAGGCCTATGCAGCGCCTTTGTGGTCGAAAGGATCATGCAGTTCCCTGGAAAACTTACAACGAGCCTTGTTCGTCGGTCCGCTCAAGGCCGTTCAGGTAGTTTGTAATCACCTCCATCCCCCGCATGAGATGGTTGCGCAAGGTCAGAATGCTTTCGTCGACCTTCTTTTGTGCTACCAGGTTCAGCAGTTCGCGGTGGTCCTCTTGGGACGTTTCACCCAGCCCCATGGACTCGAGATTGAAACGCAGGAAGCGTTCCTCTTCGTTCAGTCCGTGCTCCACCAGTTTGAGCAGCCGCTGATTGGGGGCCTTGCCATACAAGGCCATGTGAAACAGGCGATTGAGCCGGCCAATCTCGGTGTAGTCGGTTTCGCGTTCAAGGGCGTCAATGCAAGCACCGGCCTCGGCAATGTCGTCATCGGTGAGCAAAGGAATCGATAAGCGTAGCGCCTCGGACTCCAGAAGAAGACGCAGGGCGTAGGTTTCCGCCGAGTTGTCTTCAATCAGAGGTGCGACCACCGCTCCTTTATGGGTTACGACATGCAGCAGTGACTGGGCCTCCAACTGGCGCAGGGCTTCGCGTACGGGCATCCGGCTGACCCCGAACAGGCTGGCCAGCTCTTGCTGGCGCATGGCAGTACCGCAGGGCAAGCGACCATCGAGGATGGCGTTGCGCAATGTTTCTTCAATCACGGAGCGAGCAAGGTGGGCGGGAATGGGCCCGCTGATCTTGATGCTGCTCAAAGGGTTCGGCTTCTGCGTCACGACTACGCTATCCTCCTTTTTAGAGTGTCTGGTTTATTGGATCCAATGAACACTAAAGACTGCCTGTAAGCTTGTCAAACGGGCAAGGTTTCTGTTTGTAAGGCCCTACATCACTTCCTTTCTTCATCTGACAGGCCTTGGTTCAATAAGCTTGGTGCTCCAAGGATGATTGCATCGTGCCATTGTTTTTTGCCGATTGAAGCTTCACCATCCATTGATATTCCGTCTCTCTCCACGGACTGAACGCCTTGGCGGTACGTTTTACTCCCTCCCGGATCCTGTGCTGGCTGTTTTCGGCGCTGCTGCTGGCTGGCTTATTGCCTGGCGGGTTGCATGCCGATTGGGATTTCTCCCAGATCAGCCGCAAGGCGACCGCCTTATACGGTCCGCTGGGGGAAGGCCAGCAACGTATCGATGCCTGGCAGCGGCTGCTGGCGACACAAAAGCAAGTCAGCGAGTTGGAACAGCTCAAGGTGGTCAACCTGTTCTTCAATAAGCAGATGCGTTATGTGGAAGACATCGACCTGTGGCATCAAGTGGATTACTGGGAAACGCCCATCGAAGCCTTGTGGAAGGGGGCAGGGGATTGCGAAGACTATGCAATCGCCAAGTATTTCAGCCTGCGTCACTTGGGCGTCTCCAGCGACAAATTACGCATTACCTACGTCAAGGCGTTGCGTCAAAATCGCGCCCACATGGTCTTGACCTATTATGCGACGCCAGAGGCAATACCGCTGGTGCTCGACAGTCTGATGGATGAAATCGAGCCAGCCAACCGACGTACCGATTTACTGCCGGTCTACTCTTTCAATGCCGAGGGTTTATGGCTGCCGGGCGCCAAGGGCAACAAAAAAGTCGGTGACACCAAACGCTTGTCGCGCTGGCAGGATGTGTTGAGAAAAATGCGTGCGGAAGGCTTTCCAGCCGAGCCTGCCAACTAGGAGTAACTGTTCAGATGTCTCTGTTCAAACAACTGCTGATCGCTATCTGTCTGTTCCTGGTGGTCGCCTTCAGCGGCAGTTTCATGGTCAGCCTGGAAAGCTCGCGTACTCAGTACGTGAACCAGTTGCGCTCCCACGCACAGGACGCAGCGACAGCCCTGGCATTGTCCCTGACCCCTAATATCGACGACCCGGCGATGGTGGAGTTGCTGGTCAGCTCGATCTTCGACAGCGGCTACTACGCCAGCATTCGCGTGGTAGACCTGGCGACCGACAAGACCATCGTCGAGCGCAGCGGTATTCCCGACAACAATGGTGTGCCGAGCTGGTTCGTCAAACTGATCGGGCTTGAGCCGGCCGGTGGTGATGCCTTGGTCAGCCGTGGCTGGGAACAGGCGGCACGGGTCGAGGTGGTCAGCCACCCGATGTTCGCCCTGGCCAAACTCTGGCAGAGCGCCCTCGGTAGCCTGGGTTGGTTGCTGCTGTGTGGCGCGGTCAGTGCGGTGCTCGGGGCCTTGCTGCTGCGCCGTCAATTGAAGCCTCTGGATTACATGGTCAAACAGTCCCACGCGATTGCCCGCCGGGAGTTTCTCAGCCTGCCTGAACTGCCGCGCACCCCTGAACTGCGGCGAGTCGTGCAGGCGATGAACCAGATGGTGGAGAAGCTCAAGGCGCTGTTCCAGGAACAGGCCGAGCGCAGCGAAAAGCTGCGGGTCGAGTCTTATCAGGACAACCTCACCGGGCTGGCCAACCGTCGTTATTTCGAGATGCAGCTCAACGCCCGCGTCAGCAACCCGGAAGAAACCAGTTCCGGCTATTTGCTGCTGCTACGCGTCAAGGACCTCGCCGGCCTCAACCAGCGCCTGGGCGGCCAGCGTACCGACCAGCTGTTGCAGGCGGTAGGCGAGCAACTGCTGCGCCAATGCGAGCCTTACCCGGAAACCCACAACCTGGTCACTCGTATCCGTGGTGGCGAGTTCGCCGTGCTCGCGCCGGGACTGATGCGCGAAGAAGCACTGCAACTGGCGCAGAATTTGGAAAGTACCTTGCTCAGCCTGCAAGCGACGGGCGCCAGTGACGTCACGCCGGTCGCCTACATCGGCCTGGCCCCGTTCAGCCACGGTGACGCGCCACAGGCGTTGCTGACCTTGGCCGATCAAGCCCTGGCCCAGGCCGAGGGTCAGGGGGAGGCCAGTTGGGTATGCCTCGACCACAATGCTGCCGCCAGCGTCGGTGACGACCACCATGCCTGGCACACCCTGCTGGACGGTGCGTTGGCCCAGCGACGCTTCCAGCTGTATTTCCAACCGGTGGTCGCCAGCCAGGATCCTCAGTTGGTTCTGCACTACAAAGTCTTGTCTCGCCTGGTGGATG
>Ga0302227_10002719_pt1 | contig 11980 bp, 8 predicted proteins | sample II_Palsa_N1_1_FD_193525 | JGI IMG/M metagenome (GOLD analysis project Ga0302227, IMG submission 193525) | Peat permafrost microbial communities from Stordalen Mire near Abisko, Sweden - II_Palsa_N1_1 | ecosystem: Environmental > Terrestrial > Soil > Palsa > Peat permafrost | place: Sweden...
ACTCGACCCCATTCTTATTGTTGAACCAGAAGCTAGGCGCTGTCTGCGTGCTGCCCGACAGTGAAATGAGCACGTTCTGCGCCACATTGTTGGCGCTGAGGTTCAGTTGCTGCAGGCGGGTGCGATCCATGTCCAGATTGATCACCGGCTCGTCGACCAGCTGCTGGATATGCGTGTCCACCGTGCCGGGAATCAGCCGGACCTTCTTGTAGAGCTTGCGCGCTACGTCGAAGTTGCCTTGCTGGTCGTTGCCGACAACCTGCACATCGATGGCGGCAGGCAGCCCAAAGTTCAGGATCTGCGTCACGATGTCGGCCGGCTGGAAGAAAAATTCCACGCCTGGAAAGCGCTGCGGCAGGATCTGACGCAGCTTGTCGACATAGGTTTGAGTAGGCTTGTGGTCCTCGTTAAGCGCCACCTGAATCTCGCCGTCCAGCGTGCCGATCGTGCCGGAATTGCTATAGGATAGGTTGATACCGCTATACGGCAACCCCAGGTTGTCGAGAATCGTCACCAGTTCTTTCTGCGGCACCACTTCACGCACAACCTTTTCCACTTCATCGGCAAGACGCGCGGTTTCTTCAATCCGCGTGCCGGTCGGTGCGCGCATGTGCAGACGGATATCGCCGGCGTCGACCGCCGGAAAGAAATCCTCGCCGAGCACGAACACCAGGCCCATCGAAACTATGCAGAAACCGAGGAAGAGGGTGCCGAACCTGCCTCGACGTACCAGCACAGTACTCAGGATGACGATATAAGCGGCACGCATGCGCTCGAAGCCGGCGTCGAAGCGATGGTAGAGCCGCATGAACAGATTCGGCTTGCTGCCCGCTTTCGGCGCGTGCGCGTGACCCATCAGCAGCATGGCGAGCGTCGGCACCAGCGTACGCGAGAGGATGTACGACGCGATCATCGCGAACACCACGGCTTCCGCGAGCGGTACGAACAGGTATTTCGCCACGCCCGTCAGGAAGAACATCGGCACGAACACGATACAGATACACAGCGTGGAGACGAGCGCAGGCACCGCGATTTCGCCGGCACCTTCGAGAATCGCCTCGTGTAGATCCGTGCCCATATGCAGGTGCCGCTCGATGTTCTCGATGGTCACCGTGGCGTCGTCCACCAGAATCCCGACCGCCAGCGCGAGGCCGCCCAGTGTCATGATGTTGATCGTCTGACCTAACGCATGCAAGACGATCAGCGAGGTCAGAATCGACAGAGGAATCGACACCGCGATAATGCAGGTACTTCGCCAATTGCCGAGAAACAGCAGGATCATCGCAGCGGTCAGCGCAGCAGCGACAAGCGCTTCGCGCACCACGCCCTGCACTGCCGCCTTCACGAACACCGACTGATCGAACAACGCCTTGACGTCGAGGTCGGGCGGCAAGGCGGACCGCGCGGTGGGCAGCAGAGCCTTCAGTGAGTCGACGATGGCCAGAGTAGACGCACTGCCGGTCTTGAGCACCGACATCAGCACGCCACGGTGGCCATCCTGACGCACGATATTGGTCTGAGGGGAGTAGCCGTCGCGCACGTGCGCGACCTCACGCAGATAGGTGGTCGCACCATTGAGCGTGCGCACCGGCATGTCGTTGAGACCCGCAATCGTGGCGGGCGACCCGTTCATGTTGACGGTGTATTCCTTGGGCCCGATCTTGGCCGTGCCGGTCGGCAAAATCAGGTTCTGCGCGTTAAAGGCATTCACCACGTCGGCCGGGGTCATGCCTTTTGCGAGCAATGCGCGCGTGTCGAGGTCGACCGAAACGAGCCGTGATTTACCGCCGTACGGGTACGGCACAGCAGCCCCTGGGATCGTCACCAGTTGCGGGCGCAGGAAGTTGAGCGCGACGTCGTTGAGATCCTGCTCCGACTCTTTCGGACTCGACAGGCCGAGCTGGATCACCGGAATACTGGAGGCCGAATAGCTGATCACCAGCGGCGGCGTGGCGCCTGGCGGCATCTGCTTCAACTGCGCCTGTTCGACCGCAACCGTCTGGGCGATGGCGGTCTGAATGTTGGCGTTCGGCTGCAGGAACAGCTTGATGATCGTGATGCCGGCGAGCGACTGCGACTCGATGTGCTCGATGTCGTTCACCGTCGTCGTCAAACTCCGCTCATTGACGGAGGTGATCCGGTTGGCCATGTCTTCGGCCGACAGACCCGTGTAGCTCCAGATGATGCTGACGACCGGAATGTTGATTTCCGGCAGCACGTCGACTGGCGTCGTCAACAGCACGAACGGCGTCGCCAGCAGAATCAGAATGGCCATCACGATGAACGTGTATGGCCGCTTTAGCGCAACGTTGACAATCCACATTGAAACGCGCCCGAAAGAATTCTGGAAAGGATGAGAAGTCGCCGTGACCTGAACGTACGCGTCGTACGCGTTACGTTCACGCCGGATCAACGGTGACGTGCACGCATGACATCCGGGCGAATCACGAACGGATGAACGCCGCGTGCCGCAACGCTAGCGGACGCAATGCCAAACCGGTCGCCCCCGCAGACCGGCGAAGCCACACATGTCCCACGGTAAATCTGCACCTATGCTAGTTGGTTGGCACCAACGTCTGCATGGCGCCAAAATGGCAAATCTGTCAGGAATGAAAATGTAAGCTGGCGAGTGCCGGTGGCTGATTCTGGCGGCCCGAGGACAAGCAAAAACGTCGCCAGCATAGCGTGTTCGCGTGACGGCGAGCATCGGGTGTGTTCCCACCTGGGCGGTCTGTGTGCGGTTGCGGGCGGGGTGCGTCGAGGTGTCTGTGATTTTCTCTACGGCTTAAAAACTCGCCTTGTATTATTGAACGTTCAGTCATAATATTCGGGCCAGTGTCAGATTGATTAGCTTATTGGCGTATGCGGTTGGACTTGGCCGTTTGCGACGTTTATCGAATAAAAACGCCATCCAATAGTAGTGTTCGGACAGAACGTACGTGCTTGGACAGTCCATGAAGAAGACGTCACGGCGGTTCATTTTTACCTATTTTTTGACCAATCATTCATGAATATACCACTCGAACCGCCCGTCTCCGTGAATCATGAATCCAGCGCTGCGGCTGCTCCACGCCCACTCACCGCCGTGTATGGCAGCTACGCGAAAGGCCTGCTTTGCTGCCTCATTGCGACGGTGTCCTTCGGCCTGATGTTCCCGGTGATGACGAGCGCACTCACTCGCATCGATCCGTTCTCCTTCACGTCGTTGCGCTACCTCGTTGCGGGAGCTGCGTTTCTGATGCTTCTGCAGCACAAGGAAGGCAAGGCCGCCTTCCGTCTGAAGGGCGAACCGGTCGTGCTCGCCTGGCTGCTTGGTTCGATCGGCTTCGCGGGTTTTGGTGCATTTGTATTTCTCGGCCAGCAACTGGCGGGACGCGATGGCGCGCTCACCGCATCGATCATGATGGCCACCCAGCCCATGCTGGGGTTGCTGGTCAACTCAGTGGTCCGGCGCGTGTTGCCGCCGGTTTATTCCTTTCTGTTCATTCTGCTGTCGTTTTGCGGCGTCGCGCTTGTTGTGACCAGGGGCGATATCGGCGGATTGCTACATCAACCGCAGCATTACGCGGCCAACGCGCTCATCGTGGTCGGCGCGCTCTGCTGGGTGATCTATACGTTCGGCGCGACGTTTTTCAAGCAGTGGTCGCCGCTCAGATACACGACATTGACTATCTGGCTTGGCCTGACCACGATCATTACACTCAATCTCGTGCTTTTCGCCGTGCATGCGATCGCCGTACCGCGGCTCGCGGCGGTGGGCGCGATCACGCCTCATCTGCTGTATATGGGACTGGGAGCGGGCTTCATCGGCATTATGAGCTGGAACCTCGGCAACCGGATCCTGACACCATTGAACGGGGTGCTTTTCATGGACGTCGTGCCGCTCACGACGTTTATCGTTTCTGCGCTGGCAGGCGTGATCGCCACGCCGGTGCAGATCGCCGGCGCCGGCATGACCGGCGCCGCGCTGGTTCTCAACAATCTGTATTTGCGGCGCCGGGCGCGGCGGGTTACGAGTGGGCGGTGATTCTCTTACTTCACCACACTCCATTTCCCATACTTCGCCACCGCCTGTTCATCGAAGCCAAACCCGAGCCCCGGCGTCTGGTGCAAGACGATCCTGCCGTTCTTGTGCCCCAGTTGCCGGTCGATCAACCGTCTGAAGTTCAGCACCTGATCGTCCCAGAAGTACTCCACGTATCGAGCATTCGGCGTGGCCGCCACGAGCGGCGCATGCGCATCGTGGAACCAGTGCGGGCACATCACGACTCCATAGCTCGCCGCAGTCGCCGCGATGCGACGCCACTCGGTAATGCCGCCGCACACCAGCGCATCCGACTGCAGGATCGCCGCAGCGCCCTTATCGAGCAGTTCCTTGTGGTACCAGCGACCATAACCGATCTCGCCGGTGGCAATCGGCACACGCGTAAGTTTGGCGAGACGCGCATGGTTGTCGATGTCGTCCGGCGAAAACGGCTCTTCAATGAAGTACGGATCGAACTGCTCGATGCGACGCACGTGCTGCAGCGCTTGCGTGACGTCGGCCCAACCGTTGTTGATGTCGATCATCAGTTCGACGTCCGGACCAACCGCCTCGCGTGCCGCCCGCACCCGCGCCTCTTCTTCGCGCGGCGAGAGACGTCCGCCCTTCATCTTGACAGCCTTGAAGCCGAGTTCGACGTAGCCCGCCATCTCCTCGCCGAGCATTTCCGGCGTCTTGCCCTCCAGATAGTAGCCACCGCTCGCGTAGGCCGGCACGGTCTCGAGTTCATTGGCGCCGAGGTACTTATGCAGCGGCACGCCGTGCGTGCGGGCATTCAGGTCCCACAACGCCGTATCGAGAATGCTGATGGCACGCATCACCGTGCCGGCGCGACCCTGCAGCAGCGCCTCCTGGTACATCGCCTGCCACAGGCCTTCCACTGCGTAAGAGTCCTTACCGATCAGCACCGGTGCCAGCAACTGCTCCACCGCGATGCGCAACAGTTCACCGCCCGCACTGCCCACATAGCAGAAACCAATTCCCTCGACACCGTCGCTCGAGCGCACCTTCACGAGGCCATAGTGGCGGGTGGACACGGTACGGGTGGCGAACGATGTAACGCGATCAAGCGGGACGCCAGCCGCGCAGACCGACACTGATTCAATTCTGGGCATTTCAACACTCCTCCATTTTTTGGGTACCGTCCGCCTGCTGCGCGGATCTGGCATGAACGAAGTGTGATAGCCGTGAGGCATCAAAAACAGTATCCTTTGGCTTCTTCAAAAGATAAAAGTTTTATCCAATGGACTCGCGCTATCTGCAAAGCTTTGTCTACGTGGTCGAGTTGGGCTCGATTGCGGAAGCCGCCCGCAGGCTCGATCTGACGCCTGCCGCGGTGGCGCAACGCGTCAAGATGCTCGAAGAAGAGCTCGGGGCCAAACTCGTGCGCCGTTCGGGGCGCACGGTGGGGACGACCGAAGCCGGCGAACGCATTCTGGAGCGGGCACGCGCGGTCCTGCACGACATCCGCGATCTGAAGTCGGATCTGAACGACGCTTCGGAGCTGGCTGGCGAACTGCGCCTGGGCGGCACGCCCACCATGATGACAAGCCTGATCCCTGACGTGCTCGGCAAACTGCTTGCGCGGCATCCGCAGATGGACATTTATCTGGAGCCGGGCACCTCGGTCGATCTGTACCGCAAGGTCGTCAATGGCGATCTCGATGCCGCGGTGCTGGTCCAGCCGCTCTTCGATCTGCCCAAAAGCTGCGACTGGCACACGTTTCGAGAAGAGCCGCTGGTGTTGCTCACGCCGGCTTCGATGCAGGTGAGCGATGTTCACGAAGCCCTGCGCAGCCAGCCATTCCTGCGCTACGACCGCAACGTGGTGGGCGGTCAGCTCGCCGACGGCTATCTGCATCAGCATGGCATCAAGCCACATCAGCGCTGCGAACTGGATGGGCTCGATGCGATTGCGGTGATGGTCGACCGTGGCCTTGGCGTGTCGCTGGTGCCCGACTGGCTGATGACCCGTTTTGGCGGCCTCGCACTCGCCAGATGGCCGCTGCCGCATGCGTTCCCGAAACGCGTGGTGGGCCTGCTCTGGGGGCGTTCGTCGGCGCGCATGCGGCTGGTGCAGGCCTTCCTGCAGACGGCGATGGATCTGGGGCTGGAAGCACCGGCCGGAAGCCAGCGCAGGGCATAGGCCACGGCAGGGAGGCCGTATCCGGCCGGTTACCGCGAACACAGTAGACAGAACACGGGAAAATACCGGCAAACACAAAAATAATTATCGTTTGAAGCAACCGCGCCACTCTTCTTCGTCGTCTGCGGGCACGCAATACTGCATTGGCACCTGAATGCTGAGCATGGATGCCACAGCCAGCCTATCGCGGCCCGGCCAATCACGGCCCAGACAAACGTGGTCCGGCCAATCGGCCCGGCCAAACGGAAACCGAAGGAGACACGCCCCATGAGCATCCCCACTGATGTCCTGCCAGCCACGCAAGCATCGCCGGCCACCCAGGGCCAGGTTTCGCACGGCGCAGGTCTGCGTGGCGTCCTGGCGCCGGTCCTGACACCGTTCAACGCAGACGGCTCAGCCTCGGTGGGACGCTTCGTCAAACACTGCCGCTCGCTGCTCAGTCAGGGCCTGGGGCTGGCCGCATTCGGCACGAACTCGGAAGCCAACTCGCTCAGCGTGCCGGAAAAGCGCCAGTTGCTCGACGCCCTGCTCGACGCCGGCTTGCCGGCCGCGCGCATGATGCCGGGCACCGGCGCCTGCGCCCTGCCCGACACCATCGAACTGACGCGCCACGCAGTGGAAAGCGGCTGCGCCGGCGTGCTGATGCTACCGCCCTTCTACTACAAAGGCGTGAGCGACGAGGGCCTGTTCCGCAGCTTCGCTCAGGTGATCGATACGGTGGCCGATGCGCGCTTGCGTGTCTACCTGTATCACATCCCGCAGGTCTCTCAGGTGGGGCTCAGCTTCGGCCTGATCGAGCGCCTGCTCAAGCGTTATCCGGGTGTGGTGGCGGGCATCAAGGACAGCTCGGGCGACTGGAACAACACCGCCGGCATGTTGAGCGAATTCCAGCCCGAAGGCTTCGACGTATTCGCCGGCAGCGAAACGTTCCTGCTCGCCACGCTGAAAGGCGGCGGTGCGGGCTGCATCACCGCGACCGGCAACGTCAATTCCACGGCGATCGCGCACCTCGCCGCCCACTGGCGCGACGCTGACGCTCCGCAGCAACAGCAACGGCTCGACACCACCCGCGCCGTATTTCAGCGCTTCCCGATGATTGCCGCCATGAAGGCTGCGATCGCGTGGCAATCGGGCGACGAAGGATGGGGCACCATGCGGCCGCCACTCGTCGAACTCGACGCCGCGCAGCGCCACGACCTGCAGACGGGGCTGTCGCAGATCGGCTTTGAGATTCCCGGCGCGGCGTCGCTCGCCGAACGTTAAAGCGGCCAGTCGGCGCTCCGGGCCGCTTACGGCGCTGCACGCTGGCACCTCGCCCAGTTCGCTGGCCCCGGTGCAGCCCGCTGGCCGATGGTGTCAATTGGCTCCAACCAGCGGCGAGCGCGGGCAAGCGCCGCGGCTCGCGTCCCGCCACACAATAATTCGCCCGCGCGCTCCCTAAAACAATCCGCGTGACGGGCCAGGAGACAAGCTTTGTTCACCCGTACCTCACCTTCCCCCGCGCTCGAGGCCGACCCGGCCAATCTGCTGTTCCGGCGCGTCGCCTTTCGCTTCATGCCGCTGCTGTTTATCGGCTATGTGGTCGCTTACCTGGACCGCGTCAATGTCGGCTTTGCAAAGCTACAGATGCTCAACAGCCTGCATTTGAGCGAAGCAGCGTACGGGCTCGGTGCCGGCCTCTTCTTCATCGGCTATTTTCTGTTCGAAGTGCCAAGTAACCTGTTGCTGCACCGGCTCGGCGCAAGACGCTGGATTGCCCGCATCATGGTCACGTGGGCGCTGCTGTCGATGGCCAACGCATGGGTCAGCACACCGCTTGAATTCTACGTGGTGCGTTTCTTTCTGGGCGTGGCCGAAGCAGGCTTCTTCCCCGGCATGGTGCTCTATCTGACCTACTGGTTCCCGTCGCACCGCCGCGGCAAGATGGTCGCGCTGCTGATGGCCGGCAATCCGGTATCGGGACTGCTGGGCGGCCCGTTGTCCGGCTATCTGATGCACGCATTGCAAGGCACGTGGGGGCTGGACGGCTGGCAGTGGCTGTTCGTTGTCGAAGCGCTACCTTCGATTGTCCTTGGCATCGCCATCCTTCGCTATCTGGACGATCGCGTCGCTGATGCGACATGGCTCAGCGCCGCCGAGAAGAGCCAGATCCAGAGCGAAATCGACGCCGATGCGGCCGTGCGCACGCATGGCTCGGTGCGTGCGGTGTTCACCTCGGCGCGGGTCTGGCTGCTTTGCCTGATCCTGTTCGGCGTCGTGATGGGCTCGTATGCGCTGGGCTTCTGGCAACCCACCATCATTCGCGCAACAGGCGTCAGCGACCCGCTCACAATCGGCCTGCTGACGACGATTCCTTATTCCGTTGCCTTGATCTCGATGATCGCGGTTGGCCGCAACGCCGACCGCACCCGCGAGCGACGCTGGCATATTGTGCTGCCCGCACTGGTCGCCGCCACCGGCTTCTGCATCTGCGCGACGAACGGCGACAGTTCCGCGCTCTCGATGCTCGGACTCACACTCGCCGCAGCGGGCGTGGTGACCGCGCTGCCGATGTTCTGGGCACTACCCACCGCTTTCCTCGGCGGCACGGGCGCCGCCGCGGGGATTGCCTTGATCAACTGCACCGGCAATCTCGCGGGGTTTATCAGCCCGGCTGTGATCGGCTGGCTGAAGACGCTCACCCACACGTTGTCTTCGGGACTGTTCGTCGTGGCCGGTACGCTGACGCTGTCCGCCGTGCTGATTCTCGCGTGCATCCCCGCTCGGCTCGTCAACCGGTAGGCGGAGCACGAAGACGCGCGGCTTACCCACGATGGACGCAGACTGATTGTGCTGCTCGCGCTGGCCTCAACTGTATCTGTGAGAACAGCGGTAGCGTCGTGCAGAATAGCCAGGCATACAGATCGGCCACGTGGAGGACTAGTCCGTCCAGGCTAGCAACACCGTGTCGCCGCCACGAATCTATCCCTGGATAACCGCCTCATGACTGCCAGCGCCTTCCTGTCGGCCAACGTCCTGCTCGCCTACACCGCCTACTTTGTCGGCACCGCGAGCCCCGGGCCGAGCAACCTCGCCATCATGTCGCTCGCCATGGGGTCGGGCCGCAAGTCGGCTTTCGCCTTCGCGCTCGGCGTCATGTCAGGTTCGTTCTCGTGGGCGCTGCTGGCGTCGCTGGGCCTGTCTGCGGTCCTTGCCACCTATTCGCAACTGCTGGTGGCAATCCGCGTCGTGGGCGGCCTGTACCTGCTCTGGCTCGCGTGGAAATCGGCCCGTTCAGCCCTCACGCCGCAGATGCCAATCGCCCGCGCCACCCGCGCGCCAGAATCGTCGCGGCGGCTTTACGTGCGCGGCCTGTTGCTGCATCTCACCAACCCGAAGGCGATTCTGGTCTGGCTGTCGATCGTCTCGCTCGCCGTTCCAGCAGCGGGCGGCGCTGCCCGCACGGCTCCCGTCGTACTCGGCTGCATGGCGATTGGCGTATTTGTGTTCAGCAGTTACGCGGTGCTGTTTTCCACCGAAACCGCGCGCCGCGTGTACGGCTCCATCCGGCGCTGGCTGGACGGCTCACTCGCCGTCGTGTTTAGCGTGGCGGGTCTCAAGCTCCTGACTTCGCGCAGCTAGAAGAACGACGTGGGGCCGGCACACGCGACGCGTGTTAGCCTTGCGCTACTGTGGCGGATGCCACACTGGCGCAGTGCTATGGGCAAGAGATGAGCAGTAGGCAGACACCGGACGGGCAGGAAGGACAGGACACGCAGGATCAGCACACGCCGTTGCAGATTCGCCTGTATTTAGCGAGCGCCGTCATTCTTCTGGTGGGTCTGATAGGCGCCGTTATCATATTTGTCGCGGCGCCGGCCGAGGACAGCGCGGAACAGATCTACGGCGTCACAAACAACCAGCAATACCTGCGCGAACTACAGCGCATCGGCGGCACAGCAGAAGTGGCAATGGCTGAGTTTCATCAATGGTTCAACAGCCTGTGGCACGGCAAGCCGCTTGCCTATACGGTAGCGTTTTTGTGTGTTGTGCTTGCCGGCGCCTGCATTCTGGCGGCACGTAGCCGGTTCTTCGAACCGGCACACGAAGAGACTAACGATCCCGACTAGCCCAGCCGGGCCGCGAGAAGAGGCTGGCCGAGCAGACGGGGAGCGCAAGGCTCGAACGGCACACTCCTCATGCGCCCCCGTCACCTGACTCGATTGCTACATCACGCGGTGGTTGCCGATCCGCTCCACCTCCCCTAGCCCGTTGATCACACACGCCTGACCGATCAGTTCCTCCCACGTCAGTCCGGCATCTCTGAGTTGTTGCGCGCTCAAGCTGCCGCTGGCTACGCCGATAAACACCCAGTACTGCAGCGGCCTGCTGCCAACCCCAAGCCCTCCGGCATCGACGACCACGCCGAAATGCTTCTGCGCCCGATAGTGTTCGGGCCTTGCGTTCTTATCGTCATCCGACTTCCATTCCTCAATGAAGCTGTCGTAGCGATTCGCGCGCAACGCCACGAAATCATAGGTCCATGCGTCGTTGAACACCGATTCGAGGAATGCCCGGCGCGCGCCCTCCGGACCCATCGCCTTGCACATCACGCCTAGCAAGCCGCTATTGAGGTTCGATGTCGCATCGTTGAAGTGGGGCGGCAAGCCGACGACGGTCCAGCTTGCGACAGCGTCCGCATACCCGGTGACCGGTTGATCGAACTCCATGCGAATGCCGCGTGCGTCCCAATCCAGAAACTCCCGCATCAGGCATTCGACGTCATCCGCAAACACCCATTCATCGAGCTCGGCCCGGGCCCCGCCCGGATCGTCACCTCCGCAACTGATGGCAAAACGCGGTCGCCCGATCGCGTTGACGTATTCTTCGAATTGGGCACCACATGTAATGACGGATCTAAAGACCGTGGTAGCGTGCGACGCGAGTTTCATTGAAGATCTCCCGGGGGAAAGTTCCTGGTGACAGACAGCACCGGAAAGAGAGTCCACGATACTCAATTTTTTGAGTTTCGGGAAGATATTCTATTTAAATAAGTTTTACTAACAATTTGCAAAGTTTCTGCAGCCGATTTAATTTAATCAATATTTTCATTCGACGAAACGCCACAGCCTGCAAGCCTCTCCGCCGCACCAATATGAAAGAAAATCGTAAACGGAAGAACGCCTTTTAAAGACCTTTCGCTGAATAAATTTATCTTTTATCGAATGTTTTTCCATCCAGCCGATAAAATTTGGACTAGACTTGTCACACAGTCCGTTAGTATTCCTTTATGGTTCCCCGCACGTTACGACCATCTCTCGGTCGTGGCCGATGAAACGCCCGCACGTTGCGGGCGTCTTTTTTGAAGGGATAGGACAGAACTGAAGACCATGTCGACGATCAACTCTTTCGTCTCGGTCGAAGGCCGCATCAGCCAGCCGCGTCTGACTGCAGCCGGCCCTCTCCCGCCCCCCTTCGGAGGCGAATGGACCCTGCTCGTTCCTGAAGGTGGTTTGCGTGCCGGTCTGAAGGCGCTGCTGCGGACCTTCTGTCTGCGCGAAGAAACCATCTGGTCGATGTGTCACTGGGCGTCAACGCGGCCTGGACAGTCGTTTGCCGCCCCCGCTGAGTCAGGGTCACCTTGCGCGACAACGCCTTACGAGAACGTGCCAATGGCCTTGTCTACGATACGCATGGCGCCGGACGCGCCTGCGGTACATCAGTCGTTTGCAAACCGTTCCAGCACTCGTGCAGCCGGCTTGTGCGCGATCGGTGGCGCGGCGATTCTGGCGTACATCGGCATGGGTTATCTG
>Ga0302227_10002723_pt1 | contig 11956 bp, 5 predicted proteins | sample II_Palsa_N1_1_FD_193525 | JGI IMG/M metagenome (GOLD analysis project Ga0302227, IMG submission 193525) | Peat permafrost microbial communities from Stordalen Mire near Abisko, Sweden - II_Palsa_N1_1 | ecosystem: Environmental > Terrestrial > Soil > Palsa > Peat permafrost | place: Sweden...
CGCCTCAAACCAATCTCACAGTGAACGGCGCGGTGAGCGATCGCTCGAGCCTCGATCTGCGACTGCAGGCCGACGACCTGCACGAGGTTGAAGCGATTGCAGACCTCTTCCGCTCGGCCACACCAGGCAAACCCTTGCAGCCGCTCGGATTGGCTGGAACCGCTTCGTTCCAGGGAAAAGTAAGCGGTTCCACCGCTGCCCCGCATCTCGCCGGCCAGTTCGCTGCGGTGAACCTGCATGTAAACGGCAGCGAATGGAAGATGCTTCGGACCAACGTGGAATTGAACCCTACGCTATTAAGCCTGCAGCACGCGGAGCTCGAGCCAGCCTCTCGCGGGCACATTGCGCTCAATGCAAGCGCGGAATTAACAAAGTGGTCATTCACCAACAGCAGTGCGATTCAGGTGGATCTGGATGCATCCAATCTCAATGTCTCTGAACTCGCGAGGCTTGCTGGACAGCCGGTACCAGTGAGTGGAACTCTAACCGCAAACGCAAGCCTGCGCGGTACAGAGCTCGCGCCGACGGGTCGCGGGAGCATCGCCCTGACGGGATTGGTCGCTTACGATCAGCCTGTTACATCGGCACGAATTAACTTCGCGGGCACCCGCGATGAAGCTCACGCCGATCTTGCAATGCAATTACCGTCGGGCAACATACAAGGTAATGTGAGCGTGCGGCCCAAGGAGAGGACATATACTGCGAAGCTGACTGTTGCAGGAATTCAACTGGATCGATTGCAAGCCCTCAAGGCGCATAAAGTTGACGCCAAGGGAGAGATCTCATTGAACGCAAGTGGACGAGGGTCGTTCGACAATCCGCAGTTGGACGCGACACTACGAATTCCTCAACTCCTCGTTCAGAAGCAGGCGATTACTGCCGTAAACCTCCGCATGCTTGTCGCCGACCATGTTGCAAATGCCATACTGACAACATCGACCGTGAGCGCAGATATTCAGGCCAACGCAAGGGTCGATCTCTCGGGGGACTATCTCGCGGATGCAACTCTCGACACGCAGGCGATCGCACTCCAGCCTCTGCTCGCGATCTATGCCCCGGAGCAAGCAGCGAATCTATCGGGACAGACTGAAATCCACGCAACGCTGCACGGGCCTCTCAAGAACAAGAATCTGATTGAAGCGCAGGTCACGATTCCGACTCTCAAATTGGCGTACGGCACAAGCATTCAGCTTGCAGCTACGAATCCCATTCACGTGGCTTACAAGAACGGCATCGTCGAAGTGCAGCGCTCTTCTATTGTGGGGACAGATACTAGCCTGCAGTTTCAAGGCTCGATTCCAATCTCCGGTAATGCGCCTATGTCTGTAGCTCTTTTGGGTACAGTCAATCTTCAGTTAGCACAGCTCTTTGATCCGGAGGTAAGGACATCGGGAGAACTGAAGTTCAATATCGATTCAAAGGGCGCATCGGACATTAGCGGCCAAATCGATATTGTGAATGCCGCATATTCCTCCGAAGACCTTCCAGCAGGACTCCAGAACGGAAACGGCACCTTGACACTTACGCGGGACCGCCTCAACATCACAAAATTTACTGGGACCGTGGGTGGCGGAAAGGTTACAGCCCAAGGAGGCGCCTCACTACGTCCATCCCTCCAGTTCGATCTCGGACTCACGGCGGAGGGAATTCGAATGCTCTATCCCCAGGGAATGCGCGAGGGTGTCGATGCGAATCTCAGGCTAGCTGGTGACGCGGACGCTGCTGCTTTGAGTGGAACCGTCAACCTTACGGGGCTCTCGTTCACGCCAGCCTTCGATCTCAATAACTTCATCAGTCAGTTTTCGGGTGGGGTCACATCTCCGCCGACGCCAGGATTCAGCCAGAATCTGCAGTTGAACGTGGCTGTGCGATCGAGCAGCGATATCAACCTCGTGAGCCGTACGCTCAGCATCGATGGATCGGCAAACTTGCAGGTCCGAGGCACCGCAGCAAATCCAGTGATACTAGGGCGGATCAATCTAAATAGCGGTGACATCATTCTGAATGGGGATCGGTTTCTGGTGAATGGCGGCACGGTTGAATTTGTTAACCCTTCGGAGACCGAGCCCGTCCTAAATGTTTCGCTCAAGACGACGATTCAGCAATATGACGTCTATCTGCGATTCAATGGGCCGATCGACCAACTGCGGACGAACTACAACTCCGATCCGTCGTTGCCGTCAGCCGATATTATCAATCTGCTGGCGTTCGGAAACACAACCGAAGCGAATACCGCAAACGCCTCGACCCCGGCAAACCAGGCCGCCGAAGGACTGGTTGCATCGCAAGTCAGCAGCCAACTTACGAGCCGCATTTCGAAGATAGCCGGCATCTCTCAGTTATCGATCAACCCAGTTTTAGCAGGCGGGACAAACCAGGGCCCTGCGGGAGCAAACGTCACTGTACAACAGCGCGTGACAGGCAACCTCTTTGTGACGTTCACCAGCAATGTTGCGACTACGCAAAGCCAGACGATTCAAGGTCAATATCAGCTTTCGCCACGTGTTGCCTTGAGTGCCACACGCGATCAAAACGGAGGCTTTGCCTTCGACACAATCATCAAGAAGACCTGGTAGTAGTTCGAGCACGGTTAGAAATCGAGATTCATTGGCATAACACCGTCGCAGATGAACTGGGGGTGACCACGGAAGGTATTCTTTGCCTTCTGTGCAACTTAGGCCGGCAGTTCGATATCCGGAGCCGGATCCGCGTCTGACTGAAAATTGCTGAGGCCAACCCCAACCAGACGAAAGAGTTGATGCGGACCGAGATTCACCCGCCCGCGAAGCGCTAGGGCGGTAGTCGCTAGTTCGTCGCATGAGAGTGTCGGGCCTGCACTCGTGAGGCTTCGCGTGAGGCTGTTGAACTCCTTCGTCTTCAGTTTCAGAACCACCGTCTTCGCTCCTCGCGCATTGCCATTCGAGGCCTTCCAAACCTTTTCCGCGAGGTGGCGAATCGTCTGCTCCGTCTCTGCCAGCGGGATGTCGTTGGCAAAGGTGTCTTCGGCTGAAATCGACTTGCTCACTCGGTTGGGCACCACGGGATTGTGATCGATGCCGCGCGAGAGTTGATATAAACGATGACCATAGCTTCCGAAGCGATCTTCAAGCGCGGCCAATTCAAGAGCATATATATCGCCGACCGTAACGAGGCCCATTGCCTTCATGCGGGTTTCAGTGACCTGACCGACTCCCGGAATCCGGCCTACTGGTAGCGGTAGAAGGAAGGCCTGCACTTCGTGCGGCTGAATGACAAACAGGCCGTTTGGCTTCTTCCAATCGGAGGCGATCTTCGCCAGATACTTGTTCGGCGCTACACCAGCAGAAGCGGTGAGATTCTGCTCATCGCGAATCTGCTCCCGGATCATTTTTGCCACTCGCGTCGCGGTGGGAAGCTGCATCTTATTCTCTGTTACGTCCAGATATGCTTCATCGAGAGAAAGTGGTTCGATGAGGTCTGTATGACGTTGAAAGATGTTGCGCACAGCCGCGGATACAGCCTTGTAACGAGCGAAGTCCGGAGGAATGAAAATAGCCTCCGGGCACAGTCGCTCCGCCCGGACCGCAGGCATCGCCGAACGGATGCCATAGCGCCTTGCCTCGTAGGATGCGGCGCAAACTACCGAACGATTGCCGCGCCATGCAACCACAACTGGTTTGCCGCGAAGTTCGGGATCATCTCTTTGCTCAACCGATGCATAGAAAGCATCCATGTCCACATGAACAATCTTGCGAACGGATGCCGGCATGTCATGAGCCAATTCGCTTGGAAGGTCGTATGCAGTCATCGTTCGCTTCCCGTTCGGACGCGATGCTTCAGCTCCGTTGATGTCGTCTCATTTATTGAAACATATTCGCCTATTGTTCGCCTACTTTAAATATGTCGGAATCTGCCAGGGGAGGTCGAGAACGCTGAACTCATTGGAAAATTCGGCGTTGGCAGGATTCTCCGCTGAATTGTGGTGTCGTCCCAAAGACGAATCCGTTTCGGACCAACCCGGAGGGCTCCAACCCGGAGGATAGCTGCTCGTCCTATAATGGGCGACGATGAAGATACTTGCGCTTTCCCTGATTGCTCTCACTTCGGTGCCTGGCATGGCTCAAATGGCGATGGATCACATGGATCATTCGGCCAAGTCTGCCGACGGGGCCACTCCAGAGCGGCTCGGTACTGTGATCTTTTCTGTTTCTTGTGCAGCGTCTGTGCAGGCCCCATTCAATCGCGGCGTCGCGCTGCTGCATGACTTCTGGTACGAAGAGGCGCAGCGTCAGTTCAATGAGATCGCCAAGACCGACCCGGATTGCGCCATGGCGCACTGGGGAGTCGCCATGAGCTACTTCCATCAGATATGGAACCGGCCCGATGAGAACTCGGTCGCCCGCGGATGGGCAGAGATGCAGAAAGCCCAGTCGCCGGCGGCCAAGACGCCTCGTGAGCGCGCATATGTTGCGGCTCTAAGCGATTTCTACCGTCCGGGCGAGCCGGCATTCCCAGAGCGCGTTAAGACTTACTCCGAAGCGATGGGAAAGCTCTATGCTGAGTATCCTGAGGACGTTGATGCAGGCGCATTCTATGCACTCTCCCTGCTGGCTGCAACGGCTCCTGACGACACCAGTCTGACTGCGAATCGCAAAGCAATGGCGGTCCTGGCGCCGCTCTTCGCGAAGTATCCCGACAATCCTGGCCTGGACCACTACATCACTCACGCCTGCGACAATCCCGCTATGGCAGCCGAAGGGCTGGCAGGCGCCGATCACTATCGCGAGATTGCTCAGTCGGGCGCACATGCCTACCACATGCCAGGCCACATCTATGCGCGCCTGGGCATGTGGCCGCAAGACATCGAAGCCAATCTCGGATCAGTGAATGCAGCCAAGGCCAGCCAGGCAAAATATGGAAGCGGAATCATGGACGAGCCTCATTCTTATGACTTCCTCCTCTACGCCTATCTTCAGAGCGGCCAGGACGATCGGGCGAAATGGGTGCTCGAGCAAACGCAACAGCTGCTGGGTCAAATCGATACCATGCCGGCAATGGGGGGTCATCGCATGTCGGCAATGGTCCCGTATTATCGCAGCAAGTTTGCGGTTTTTTATGCGTTGGAGACGCGGGATTGGAAGTCGGCGGCAGGGCTTGAGCCGCCTGCCGGGTCTCCTCCGGATGTGGCTACGCTGGCGATATGGGCCCGTGCAATCGCACATGGGCATCTGCGCCAGTCTGCGGAGGCGAAGGCTGATCTTGCCCGCTACGACGCCCTGATGGATGAGATCAGGAAAGGCAAGAATTCATTTCTCGCCGAAGGCACTGGTGTAAAGATCGAGCAGGATGAGGTCATGGGCTGGGCAGCCTTTGCAGACGGCAAGCAAGATGAGGCACTGAAACATATGGCAGCAGCAGCCGACCTTCAGGACAAGGTCGGTCAGGGCGAAGTCGATATTCCTGCGCGTGAGATGCTGGCCGACATGTTGCTGGAATCTCATCAGCCACGGCAGGCGCTGGTGGAGTATGAGGTTGCGTTGAAACTCAGCCCCAATCGGTTCAATGCCCTGTACCATGCAGGACTTGCCGCGGAACAGGCGGGCGAAAAAGCGAAGGCACAGCAGTTTTACGCCGCGCTATTGAAGTCGACTGACAACGGCGCCCACTCAGCGCGACCCGAGTTTGCACATCTGAAGAGCTTCGTGGCGTCTACTCAGATGGCAGCACAGCAGTAGTGCCGAATCGATGGACCAACTGATATTTGCACTCTGAGCGCTTTGGGGCACGACACGACCTCGCCTCATTCCGACGGAAGGCTCTCTTTGATAATCTGCGCCACCTCGTCGATGGATGTCTGCTGGCTCAATTCCGAGATCTCCTGATCAGCAGCAATTTTGTGCAGGCCCATGCGCTCGGCGATCTCGCGCTGCATGCCGAGATTCGCCGTAATCTCGCGCTCGGAGAGCAAGAGTATCTGTAGCATCAGGTGATCGCGCTCCTCGGATCGCCGGCTCATTCTGGATTGCCGCATGAGGATGAAGCTGGCTACGAGAATCGCTTCGAATGCGAACAGAACATCGAGAAGCGGGAATGGAAAGGGATCGAAGTGAGGCAGCGCCGGGATGGGCAGGATGTTCCACGCAAGCCAAACAGCAAAGATGACGATATGCAGCGTCACATAGGTAAGGCTGCCAATAAAGCCCGCCATGCGATCGCCGAGCTTCTCGCTTTGCGTGCGCTGGGCAAGAAACTCCTGCTCGTGTTTTGCGATGAGGTCAATGTGTTCCTGCAGACGGCCCTGGGCGGCACTCGGATTGTTGCTCTGTGTCACTGCTGGATCTTCCTTCCGCATGGCTAAGTGGCTCCACTTTGTTCAGCTTTCCCCCGAACCGGACGAGTGGTCGAGGCAGTATGCAGGACTGAAGTCACGGAGCTGTTCTTAGTTTGACATCGTTGGCTTTGCGCCCACTGTCTGTTTTTGAGCAACAGATCGCCTACCCGCATATTTCTTCGCGCCAGCCGTTCTAGCAAACCTAGCAAATTGAGCTCTCGACGGAACAATTTGAACCAGGCTCGCGTATTCCCTATTGCTTTCCCATAGGTACAAGTGGCACTATTTCTATGGGAAGGCAATAGGACGGGTGAGTCTATGGGAGAACGATCGGACGTTTGGCAGGGAACATTGGCCCTCATGGTGCTGAAAACCATTGAAATGATGGGTCCTCAACATGGATACGGAATCGCCCGACGGATTGAGCAGACCAGCGGCAATCTGCTCTCGCTCAACTACGGGACGTTGTATCCGGCTCTGCTCAAACTGGAGCAGGAAGGCTCAATCGCTTCAGAGTGGGGTCTGTCCGAGAACAATCGCAAGGCCAAGTACTACAAGCTCACCCGCGCGGGACGCCGGCAATTAGAGAAAGAAGCGCGCGAATGGCAGCAGACTACGGCAATTCTGGATCGGTTTCTCTCGCCTGCGGAGGAACAGTCATGAATCCCTGGCGTCTACTCAGAGCATGCCTTCAGCGCTTCAGCGCGGTCTTCAAGGGCTCACAAAGTCAGCAGAGCTTTGCGGATGAGATTGAGAGTCATCTACAGCTGCATATCGAAGACAACCTTCGACTGGGTATGACTCCAGAACAAGCACGGCGGGAGGCAATTTTGAAACTAGGCGGTGTGGAGATGACCAAGCAAAGCTATCGTGAACGCAACACGCTTCCGCTGCTGGACGACCTGCTGCAAGACCTGCGGTTCGCCTTGCGTCAACTGCGCAGGAGCCCAGCATTTACGATCACCGCCGCGCTGATGCTGTCCCTCGGCATTGGCGCGAGCGTGGCCATCTTCGCCTTTGTCGACGCGGCTTTGCTCAAACCACTTCCCTATCGCGACCCCACGCGGCTGGCAGGTGTCAATGAAGCGGTGAAACTGTTCGGCCGCGCCCCCCTGTCCTATCCCGACTATCTGGACTGGAAGCGACTGAACAATGTTTTTAGTTCAATGGATGTCTTCACCGGAACCGGATTCATGTTGAACACATCCAGCGGGGCCGAGCCGGTTGAGGCGGCCAGGGTGAGCGACGGATTCTTTCGCACACTGGGAACAACCCCAGTGCTGGGCAGAGACTTCTATCAAGGCGAAGATCTGCCCAGCGCACAGTCAACCATGATCTTGAATTACGCCACCTGGAAGCTGCGCTTTGCAGGCCGGATGGACATTGTTGGCCAGGTTGTTCAACTGAGTGGGGAGCCCTACACGATCGTTGGTGTGCTACCCGAAGACTTCCACTTCGCCCTCGATGGAGGCGCTGAATTTTGGGTGCCTTTTCACGCCAAGGGCGAGTGCGATTTGCGGCGCAGCTGCCATTCTCTGCACGGAATCGGCAGATTGAAAGATGGCGTTACAATTCAGGCGGCACAGTCCGAGATGCAGTCGATAGCATCTCAGCTTGAGCGACAGTATCCAGGGGACAATCGCGGCCAGGGCGCGACGATCGAGTTACTCTCTGAACTGATTGTCGGCGACATTCGCCCCATTCTGCTTACCTTTCTCGCGGCTGCTGGCCTGCTGTTGGCGATAGCTTGCGTCAACGTGGCGAGTCTGCTCCTGGTGGGCTCCGAAAGCCGCAGCAGAGAGATCGCAGTTCGCGGCGCCCTTGGAGCTTCGCGCGTGCGAATCGTCCGCCAATTCCTGACAGAAGGTCTGATGCTTGTCACGCTCGGATGCGTTCTCGGTCTCGGGCTCGCGGGTCTCGGAATGCGCCTGCTTGTCTCACTCATCCCAAAACACTTCTTCGAAGGCATGCCGTTCTTCCTCGACCTGGGGCTTGGTTGGCATGCGATTGTATTTACGGGCGTAATCGCGGGAATGGCCGGCGTTTTGTTTGCCGTCACACCGTTGCTGCGCCTGCCACTGACTGCGTTGCGTTTTGGTCTAGCTGAAGGTTACCGTGGAAGCACTGGAACCGTGTGGCGGCGATTTGGTTCCAGCCTGGTGGTGCTGGAGTTGATGATTGCGGTGGTATTGCTGGTTGGTGCGGGGTTGCTCGGCAAGAGCCTTTACCAATTGCTACACGTCAATTTGAGTTTCAATCCGGATCATCTGGCGATTCTCACTGTGGAAGCGCCTCCATCGCTCTACCCCAAAGACGAAAACCTGATTGCGCTACAGAGGCAGATCATCAGTCGCATTTCAGCGTTGCCTGGCGTAGAGTCGGTTGGCCTCACGAGTGTCGCGCCGGTCAGTTTCAACGGCAATACAGACTGGATCCGCTTTGTTGGACGGCCCTTCAACGGTGAGCACAACGAGGTGAATCTGCGCGATGTCAGTGCGGATTACATCAAGATGCTCCAGGCTAAATTGCTTCGCGGAAGGCTGTTTTCGGATTCTGTCGATGGAGCAAAGCCTAAGGTCGTCGTCATTAATCAAAAGCTGGCTGAGATGTATTATTCCGGGCAAAATCCGATCGGCCAGCGGTTCGGCAACGGCAGTCTTGATCCGAATTCGATCAAAGAGATTATCGGCGTTGTAGACGACATTAATGAGGGTTCTCTGGGGTCCCCCATCTGGCCCGCGGTCTATTATCCGATCTATCAGGATGAGGACAACTCCTTCACGCTGATGGTGCGCACTTCGCAGTCGGAGGCGTCGATTTTGCCGGCGCTGGTAAGTACGATTCATTCGATTGATCGCGGTGTCGGGACGCGGGGAGAAAGCACCATGTCGACCTACATTCACGATTCTCCCGCAGCTTATATTCATCGATCTTGCGCGTGGCTCGTCGGCGGATTCGCTGCTCTCGCGCTGGTCTTGAGCATGGCGGGACTCTATGGCGTGATTGCGTATTCGGTCAGCCAGCGGACGCGCGAAATCGGCGTGAGGATGGCGCTTGGTGCGCAGCGAAGTTCCGTTTATCAACTCATCTTGCGCGAGGCCGCCCGATTGACACTGGTTGGAATTGTCCTTGGCTTGATCGGCGCTGTGGGCGCGGCAACGCTGATGCGCACGCTTCTTTTTGGAACCGCAGCGTGGGATGTCGGCACACTCGCGTCTGTCGCGGTCGTGCTGGGCGGTTGTGCTTTGCTGGCGAGCTATATTCCAGCGCGGCGCGCTGCTTCGGTAAATCCCGTGGAAGCACTTCGTGCGGAATAGTATCCGATCCCCGATATCTTAGCCGGCTCTCCCTGTCTTTGATTGCCAGCGAGAGCCAGTGTGTTTGCCTTTATTCGCAACGCAGTACGATCTGCGGATCGACCCTGGCCGCTCGCCGCGCTGGCAGCCAGCAAGCTGACAACGCGACGACCGCGAGAAAAACAGGCACGACGGCGAATGTCGCCGGATCGTCGCTGTGAATCCCGTACAGGACGCTTGTAAAGAGCTTCGCTAAAGCGAAAGCCGCAGGCAGACCGATAACTACCGCAATCGCAGTAAGAAACAGGGCCTGGCGAACGATCAATTGTTGGACTTGACTCGCCTGCGCTCCAAGCGCCATCCGTATGCCGATTTCGCGAGTGCGCCAGCTTACGGAGTAGCTCATTACGCCGTAGAGACCGACCGCTGCGAGGATCAACCCAATCGCGCCGAAGACACCAAAGAGTGTTGCGGCGAGACGAGGCAGGAAGAAGGCGTCGCGAAGATGTTCCTGCATGGTTTGAATATTGTAAACAGCCATCGCCGGATCCAGGGCACGAATCTGATTGCGCGCCGCGCTCACGATCTCCGCGCTGTTGCCTCCGGATCGAACAACGAACGTATAGCCCATGAAAGCAGGATCAGATGCGACGGTTTGATCGAGGGAGCGGAAGAGCACAGGACGAGTCTCTTCACCGATGGAGCGCGCTTTGATATTGGCCACCACACCGATGATTTGATAGGTCACTCCACCGCCTGAAACACTCTGGCCGATGGGATTCTCTGAGCCGAAGATTCTCTGCGCGAAGGCTTGATTTACGACGGCAACTTTGGGACTGTTGGTCGCTGCTTCGCTGGTGAAGTCTCGGCCTGCAAGGCGAGGGATGCCCATGACATCGAAGTATCCGGGTGTGACCATATAAAGTTCGACAGCAGGATCAGGCAGCCCAGGGGCAGAGTTGCTGGATTTCGGCTTCACAACCGCGTGGAAAGAATCGCTGCGGTTGCCCCCATTGAGCGGAATGCTATCGGTGGTAACAACTGAGATCACGCCAGGCAGCGCGGCCACCCGCTGACGGGCTGTTGCGAGAAACTGTACTGTCCGTTCTGCGGAGTAGCCGTTGACGCGCGGATCGACCTGAAGGCTTACAATTCCATTGGTGCGAAATCCGATGTCGATCCTGGCGGCCTCTTGCAGGCTGCGTAAGAAAAGACCTGTCGCACTTAAGAGAACGACACACATCGCGATCTGGGTGACGATGAGAATGCTGCGCAAGGTCACACGCCGGCCAGGACGCGCAAATGGATCTTCGCCCTTGAGTGCGTTTGAGAGCATGGGATGGGAAGCAGCCCATGCAGGCGTGATGCCGAAGATGAGGCCTGCCCCTACGCTGAGCACAAAAGTGTAGGCAATGACGCGCCAGTCAACGCTGAGAGTGAGATCGAGCGGCACTGGCGCCGGCAGTCGGAAGCTCGAAAGAGCTTGCGTCGTCCAGAGTGAAAGCAGAATGCCGAGTCCTCCGCCGGCGAGAGCGAGAAGCACGGATTCGAGAACCATCTGGCGCAGAATTCGATAGCGCGTCGCTCCGAGAGCAAGGCGGACTGCCATCTCCTTTTGACGACCAATCGTCTGCGCCAGAAGTAGATTGGCAACGTTAGCACAGGCAATCGCGAGCACCAGCAGAACAACTATCGAGAGCGCCGCAAGAAAGAGAAGCACAGATGACTTGTCTCGCGGTGGCAATGAGCCGGCTTGTTCAAAGCGGAAGTTGTTGCCCTTGTCCGTGGCCGGATAGGCAGTAGCGAGCCGCTGCGCGAGCGTGCTGAGTTCTGCTGCGGCCTCGCTGCGGCTGACTCCAGGTTTAAGTCGCGCTATCACTTGCAACCAATGCATGTTGCGAGAGTCACGGTCTTGCAGGTTGGTGACCAGATCCGTGACGTGGCCAAGAGGCACCCAGAATTCGGAATCAAGGATCAAATCGATTCCACGAAAGCCCGCGGGGGCCACGCCCACTACGGTGTAGGGGTGTCCTGACAAAGTAACGGTCTTCCCTGCTATCAAAGGATCGGAGGCAAAGCGGCGCTGCCATAAGCGATGGCTGAGAACAATGACCTGATTCTGTTCTTCGCTTTGCAGGAAGCCACGGCCAACCGTCATCGGAATCTGCAACACGTCAAAGAAATTTGCCGATGCAGCCTGACCCCAGACTCGCTCCGGCTCTCCGCTGCCTCCAATTGAAGCAGGGACAAGCTCGTTGTAAGCGGCCACTCCTGAAAATGATTTGGCTTGCTCTTGAACGTCTTTGAAAACCGGCTCGGGGAAGTTGTTGCAGCACTGGTCACCATCATG
>Ga0302227_10002725_pt1 | contig 11952 bp, 16 predicted proteins | sample II_Palsa_N1_1_FD_193525 | JGI IMG/M metagenome (GOLD analysis project Ga0302227, IMG submission 193525) | Peat permafrost microbial communities from Stordalen Mire near Abisko, Sweden - II_Palsa_N1_1 | ecosystem: Environmental > Terrestrial > Soil > Palsa > Peat permafrost | place: Sweden...
GCAACTGCACGTTTCCTTTGCCGAGCAGCTCGTGCTCATGAAGCTGGTCCACTGGGCCGTCTTTGTGAGCCTCCATCTCGAGGACAGTGACCACCGTGAACATTTCGTACGTATTCCTTCTCCCCCCTCTTCCAATAACATCAAATTACAGGTGCGGTCACTGCTGCTTCGCTACGAGATCGAGCCTCACCAGCAAGAGTTTCTGACGTCGACTCTCTGTGTCCCGATCACGTGGATCGCCGAGGGCCAAGCCTACCGTGAGCTCAGCATGGGCAAGTACGAGACGGCCGTTCAGCTGTTGCTGGACGCCGAGCTGTACCAACAAGCGCACGATGTCTTCCTCGAGCACCTCGCGCCCAACTTTGTTGCGGATGAGCGCTACGACGACCTGCTCAACCTGCTGGAGCGTTTCCAGCCAGACCTCGTGCCCGACTGGATGCACGGCGGGCTGATCTACTTTGAGTACGCCGGTGTGTGCAGCGGGATGCGCCCCCTGATCGACGAGTACCACCGCAACAATCTCGACGAGCACATCATCACAGAGCTCGTGTCCCTGCGCGACAAGATGCTGGTGGCGCTGCAGGGCCTGACAGACCTGCTTCCCCGCAAGACCACGGCCATCGCACACGTCGTGTGCCGCGAGGAGATGGCCACCAACCTCATCACCATGCTCGACAGCGTCAGCAGGGAGCTCTCCTTTAGCGACACCTACTCGCACCTGCTGACCAACCTGCCCCTGGCCGAGGAGCAGCGCCTGCACGCCCAGACGTTGTCTGTCTTCTCCCTTGGCCAGCTCATCGGCGGTGTCTAGAATTTTTGTTTTTGTTTTGTTGTCTCTAGAGAGAAAAAGTTACAGTACTCGATGCCAATTCATCTACAAGAAGCTTTGCTTTTTCTTTTACTTATTTTAAAACATTGTCGACACGTGCGAGTTGCGGGGCTTCTTTAGGCGGTCGAGGTTCTTGGTGATGAGGTCGTACATGATCGCGTACGCATTTCGGAGGTCCTTTACAAACGAAAGTTTTCAGTTGCAAGTTTTTTGCGCGCAAGGGAACTTACGGCAGTAATCATGCGGTAGTTGAGGTACTCCTTGTAGTCGAGCGTGTAAATCGATCGCTGGTAGTCCTCGACGTTGGGGTACTTGATTACCTTGGCACACACTGTTAAAACGCAAAGAAAAACAAGGAAACAAAAAAAAATGTACCTTGGTCACAAGCTTGGCTCGCACCAGGTGGTACTTGTTAAACGTGTCAAGGATGGAAAAGGCGTTGTCCTCGGCACGGGACAGCTCTGCCACGGTCTCCTCCTCTGCAACAAAAAAGAATACAAATTAATTTATTAAAAAAGAAAAAAAATCATAGTTACGAATCTGCACGCCAAAGTCACCACCCGACTCTATTTTGGGAATGTTCAGCTGGATGCTGATCTTGACCTTGTTGGAGATCTCGATGAGCTGCAGGGCCTCGGCCTTGAGCTGCTCGCCCAACTGGCGGATCTCCTTGCTCGAGTTGACGTGCTGCGGGTACGAAATCTTTCCGTTTGGCAGGGTGACGCTGGGGACCATGTTGGGCTGGTTCTGGTCGAGCTTGATCGACTCGTCCAGGGACACGACGAGAGGGTTGTACGTGTCGGGCAGGGTGCGCGGCAATGCCTTGCAAGAGTGTCTGTGTGAGTACGTTGCACCTGTTGGGTGCACTGAACTTGTACCTCAAACATCTGGTTCAACTGCATCATCTTGGTGGGCATCGTCTCGTGGATGAGCTGGCGCGCCTGGTGCTGCATCTCCTTGCGGAAATCGGCCACCTTGTTCTTGAGTTCCTGTCAAATGGCAATCGGTTTTTGAGGGTGGGCAGCCAACCAACCACGCATCACGCACCATTTCCTGGTCCGTCACGGCATCGAAAGGGGCCTCCTCATCCTCGACGGCCCTCACGCGCTTTCTACGTGGGAAAGGAGCAAGATCGAGTTCAAAACCGCCGGGCGCGCGCGTCGAACAGCACTCTTACCTGGTCGCGTCAGTGCTCATTTTCGGCAAGCAAAAAGATGGTTGCTGTCACGAGTGCGCTCGCCGCTGTTTTGCTGGCCGCCGCCGCTGCCGTGGGCGCCCACGCCTACACCCAGACGACCTTCAACGTGGAGCAGTACCGCGGCCACCAGGTGGTCTCGTGTGCGCTCAAGACGCAGAAGGATCTCGAGGTAAGATAAAATTGGGCACGTGAAATTAACTTATCTCTGTCTGCAAAAAGGCCTTTGTCGTGCTCAAGGAGCAGTTTGACCTGGACGTGTGGACCGAGCACTTTGGTGTGGGCCACAAGGTCGACGTGCGTGGCTCGCGCAGCACGCTCGCGCCGCTGAGGCAGTCGCTCGCCTGCGATGTCGTCGTCCGCGACCTTGCCCAGCAAATGTACGAGGAGAACAAGGCCCGCGAGCGCCACCTGCTGGCCAAGGGCAAGGACGCCGGCTTCTTCGACGACTACCACACCTACGAGGAGATCCAGCAGTACTACATCGATCTCTCGCGCAACTACCCCAACCTGGTCACCTACATCCCCTCGATCGGCATCTCGAACGAGGGACGCGACCTCTTTGCCATCCGCATCAAGTCGCACGCCAACCCACCCAAGACCATCTACTTTGAGGGACTCATCCACGCCCGCGAGTGGATCTCGGGCGCAACCGTCGCCTACACCGTACAGCATATTTCTTTTTTTTTTTTTTCTTTTGCCCAATCGGACACAGCAATCCTTATCATCACATTCTGTGTAGGCAACCAAGCTCGTCGAGGGCTACGGCAACGACAACGACACCACGACCATCCTCGACCGCTTCGAGATTGTCGTCGTCCCGATCACCAACCCCGACGGCTACGCGTTCTCCTGGACCGACGACCGTCTCTGGCGCAAGAACCGCCGCGTGAACGAGGGTGCCACTTGCATCGGTGTTGACCTCAACCGCGTGCGTCTTTTTCGCTGGTCGTTCTTTCGTTCCTTCACTTACGCAAACAATGTGTAGAACTTTGACAACCACTGGGGAGAAGGTGGCAGCTCAGCCCAGCCCTGCGCCGCCGACTTCCGCGGTCCCTCGATCGCCTCGGAGCCCGAGACCGTCGCTGTCCAGAACTTTGCCCTCTCCCTCGACAACCTTGCAGCCGGCATCGACTTCCACGCCTATGGCCAGCTCGTAAGACCACGAAAATTTTTTTTTTTTTGGTGAAGAAAGAACAACTATTTTAAAATTTACGGCAGATCCTCCGCTCGTACGGCTACACCGTCGACCCCTCGCCCAACGAAGCCCTGCTCAAGGAGGTCGGCGACACTATGGTCGAGGTGATCGATGAGTTCTCGGGCAAGCGATACACTTCGCAGCGCGCCGCTGAGCTCTGTAAATTATTATTTTTTTCCATCCTTTTTTTTTTATTCCTCGGTTATAGACCCCACCACTGGCAGCGCTGACGACTGGCTGACCGAAGGTGCCGGCGTCTGGGGCTGGTGCATCGAGCTCCCCAACCTGATCACGTTCCAGCTGCCCCCGTCCGAGATCATCCCCACGGGCGAGCACATCTGGGTCGCCTTCAAGTACTTTGCCGAGCAGGTCTGGCTCAACGCCCCCGCCAACAAAAAGTAAAAGGAAAAGGGACACAAGCGGCACAGAAGTTATCTTGATGTGTTGTCGTACTTTTTTTTTTTACACAGATGAATTATTAGGAAAATCTAGGACGCAGACATTTTCGAGATAAAAGAGTCCAGGTTGTACTCTTCCTTGTACTGGTCCTCGTCCCAGAGCTTGTCGAGACCCGCGAGTACAGCCGCAAGGCCGGTGGGCTTCTTCTTGCTGCTGCTGCTGGCAACCTCGCCGTGTTGCTCTGCGTCTGCTTCCGCAGAGGTGCTTGCAGCGGCAGCAGCGGCGGCGGGTGCGCTACTGACGGTGAAGAGATCGACCAGTTGATCCGTGTTCATGGACTTTAGCGACGAGTTCTCGCTGTTGATGACCGAATTGGCGATGCCGATCTTGAACTGCTGCAGGCTCATGATCTTCTCCTCGAGCGTGCCTCGCGTGATCAGACGGTACACGTTCACCACACGCTTCTGGCCGATGCGGTGCGCACGGTCCATTGCCTGCAGGTCCTTTTGCGGGTTCCAGTCGTGCTCCATAAAGATGACCGTGTCCGCGCCCGTCAGGTTGAGCCCAAGGCCGCCCACGTTGGTCGTCAGCAGCAACTAAGACAATATTCCATAAAAATAAAAATAAACAACATAAAATAAAATGGCCTACCACGCCAATCGACGGGTCGTTGTTGAATTTGTCCACAATACGCTGACGCTCGAGGACGGGCACGGAGCCGTCGATGCGCAGGAACGAGACGTTGTCGCCCATAGGCTTGAGCAAGTCCAATTCGATGATGTCGACCATCGCCTTGAGCTGGCAAAAGACAAGGGCGCGGTGGGGCGATGTCGAGTCTGCACTCGTTGGGCATACTTGAGCACAAAGCAACCACAAAAAAGACAATCGAATAGTTACCCTTGGACTCGGGAATGCCGATCTCGCAGCTGTACAGGATTTGCTGCAGGGCAAGCAGCTTTGGTGCGACGACGACAGAGTGCAACAGCTGGGTGCGGCTCGCATTTGACGGGACGGCCTCACCAGAGAGCTCGGACGAGCACGACATCACAGACGCCCAGGCCGCGTCATCGCGCATGAGCCTCTGGTACTGCGGGTGCTTTGGCGAGAGAACGAGCAGTGGGTGGTTGCAGACTTTGCGGAGGTACTGGAGGGCTTGGAAGACGTGCACTGGTTTGCCCGCCGAGTCGTCGTCTAGCATGTCGTCGCTCGTCATGGGGAGGTCATCGTCGGCTTCAACCTCCTGCTTGATCGATTGCAGTTGCCGCTTGCTAAAGTCCTCGTAGAGCCACGCTTGCAGCGGGCTCAGCTCGCAGTACACGTCCTGGATGATCTTGGGGGGCAGGTCCGCAAGTACGTCCTCCTTCATTCTCCTCAGCATGAACGGGAGCATCTGGCGATGGAGGTTTTCGAGTGCGAGACACCCTATTTTTATTTACCGTCAAGACATACTTACAAAGGGGGGTGGGGGAGGGTGGGGGGGACAATACCTTGCTCCTGCTCCTTGGAGGACGCCTTGGCATCACGAGAAGCGAGGATGGGCTTGCCGTACCGATCGTGGAACTGCTTGGCCGTTCCAAGGAAGCCGGGCATGAGAAAGTCAAACAGCGACCACACCTCGATCACGTTGTTCTGAATGGGCGTTCCCGAGAGCATGAGGCGGTGCTCAGCACGCACCGTCTTGACGGATTGCGCAATCTTGCTCTTGGCGTTCTTGATGACGTGACCCTCGTCCAGAACGCAGTACAGAAACGAGCGGTTCTTCAGGAGCAGCTCGGCGTCGCTCCTGAGGATCTCGTACGAGCACACGACCACGACATCGCCCGCAGCCGCCAGCTGGGACAGAAGCGGTCGACGCTCGCCGGGTGCACCCATGTAGAGGAGCGTGCTCAGATGCTTGCCCGCAAACTTTTTGATCTCGTTGACCCAGTGCATGGCAACGGTTGGAGGGCAAACAACAATCGACGGATTCCGCGAGTGCCCGGCGCGCCGTTGGTCGTCGTGGGCGGCAGCGAGGATGCAGATCGTTTGCAACGTCTTGCCCAGTCCCATGTCTGGTGTACTTTCTGTCAATTATTATTAAATAGGTAATGGATGTACCGTCGCAAAGAATCCCGTTCAAGTGGTACGTGCGCAAAAAGTTGAGCCAGCTCACACCATCACGCTGATATGACCGCAGCTCGGCGTCGATCTTGACCGGCAGGTCGTAGTGCTCGGCGTTGGCGGGGTTCTGGAGCTGGCGAATGAAAGACCGCTTCTGCTCACGCTTGTCTTTGAGGGCCTCGCTCAGACCGGGCGGGTCCTGGCAGTTTGGCTCCAGCGGCAAAAGCTTGACCAGCTCGGCAAAGGCGGACGTGCACAAGTTGCGGACGTCGTCGTCCTGGTCGCTGAGACGGTTCATGACGGGCACAATCAGGAAAACCAAGAAGGGCAGCACGACCAACTGGAGATTTGCGCTGATGTCTGTTTTATTTTTTTTTTTCGTTCAAAACAAGAATAAAAGAATAACATACGGAAGAGGATCTCGGCTGCGCCTCGACGCGCAATGACATCAGTAGAGTCGGTCAAAAGGGGCACCGTGTGCTCGACGAGGAACTCAAACGTGGCACCGGGCTCGACTTGACAGAACGACGCCATCGTGAGCGCCGTCGCATAGCGGCTGAGGGGCTCTTTGCACTGCATTGTCAGGCTCAAATGTGGCAAGAGTGTCAAAAGCTGCGAGACAAGAAATATTTCTTTCAAAAAAAAAAAAAAGGGGGGGTCTTTTTCATTGAGATACCTGGGAACGCAGGCCCTGATGGATACTGGGGAAGAGGCCTGACATGATCTGCAGAGAGACGACAATGTCCTCGATAGTGACATCCTGCGGAAGGGTCGTGGGGTCAAATGCAAGTGACCAGAGGGACGGCAAATGATTGAACAGGTCGGCGCCAAACGACTTGGCGAGCTCAGTGAGCACAAACCGAGAGCCCCGGTAGCCCGTGTCCTGGGCAAGGGCACCAGCAGTCGGAGGTGCCTCGAGGACCTTGAGGGTGATACAGCCCTCGGTGGCCTTGAGAATTTCGGGGGCGATCGGCAGCGTGAACAGTGGCGTGCACGAGTTCTTGATAATCTTTGGTGCAGGCGACTTTTCGCGGCTCCGGCAGCCTTTGAGGATGAGACACAGAGTTGCGGCCGCCCGTTTTTGGCGCAGCGAATTGTCGTCCAACTTGATTTGATCCATCGTGGCTCGCACAAGCGGGGTGATCTTGTCGGGCAATGCACCGGTCGCGACGTAGGCGGATGATGCACTTCCGAGGGTGACGATGTCCTGCTGCTCCGACTCGACCACGTCCCACAGCTTGGACCTCAGTGCCTCGGAGACACGTGCTCGATCTACCAGTCCCTATTTGAAATTATTAGAAAAATAAAATAAGATAAGAACAATCAGTTTAAATACCCATTCTTCGGCCAAGGCACACGCGAGCTGCTTCTGGATGGGGACGGCCGAGTCCAGCAACGGCATGACAAACGGCTCCATGGATGCTCCTAAATTGGCACAAGCGACCAAATAGCCCAGGGCTTGAGAGGTGTAGATGCGATTGAGAAGTAGCAGTTCGCAGGCTAGCATAAAGTGTTAAAAATAACAATAGAGAAGAGGAGAGCGTACTGGCGGGCGGACGTATGACAATCACGCTACAAGAGCGCTGAATCCAGCTGGGCAACATTGCCGTTGCCGCACTCCCACCAAATGTGTTGAAAACCTCCTTCCAGAGGGCGAGCGATAGGTCGCAAATGGCGGCATCATCCTCCAGGAACAAATTGTCAAACAGGCGATTGTATGCTTCAGCGACCGAGGAGCTGCTCCAGGGGACAGCGGCGGTGGTCCGGAGCAGGTTCTTGAGCATGTCCAGGACGGCGCTGCGAACCGACGTTATCGGGTTCCGAAAGTAAGCCCAGAGGCTCGGGGTGAGCTGCTGGGTCGTCGCAACAAGCGCGGGGGACGTCTTGCTGGAGATCCACTCTGTGACATGCGGCAGCGAGAGAAGTGTGCCCAGGAGGTTGAAAATCGATGCCGTGGACGAGTCCAAGTCATCGAGCTCGTCGTGCTGGGCGAGGCAATTGGACAAGATTTCCACAAGGCTCTCGACGTCGCCTCGGGGCAGCTTGCAGAAATACGACGACACGGGCAGATACGCGCTCGCCGCGACCGACTTGACATCGTCGTTTGCGGGGTCTTGTAGGCTGTTTTGCGAAAGGCGTGAGTACAGGTTTTCCTCGACATTAAGCGTACGTTGCGGTGATCAAGGGCAGAGTCTTTGTAAGCAGAGGGACAGCGTGGTCCTGACGGACGGCCATGAGGTACTTGAGGCCGAGGAGGCCGCTGAGACGCACTTCCCAGCTCTCGTTCTGGGCGAGGACGAGGAGTATGTCGACGACCCTGAAGAGCTGCTGTTCCGACATGTGTTTGCCGACGGCGCCGAGGACCTGCGCGCACGTCTCGCGCACCGGGGCGACGGTGTGGTCGCCGCCGAAATCGTTGAATCTGTCGAGGGCAAAGACGCAGATGAGCCGGATCGCAACGTCGTCCAGCCACTGCTCATGCCTTGTGGAATTCACCGAATCATCAGAGTCCAGGCGCATGCCGGCCGTGGAGCCGTGGAGCTTGATCACCTCACGGAGGGCCACACCCGCGCCGTGACGGATCTCCCAGCGTGGGTGCAAAAGGTCGTGCAGGAGCTCATCGCAGAGAATTTGGAGGGGCCATTCGACACAGTACTCCATCGTGCTAATCTTTGACTTGACAGCCTCCACCATCATCGAGCTGGCACCCGCACCGCTGCTGCTGCTGCTTGTGGTGGCCACATTTTGGTGCGCCTGCTGGCTGAGCTCACTGGCCCTTGCGTCCATAGCCTTTGAACTGCAAAAAAATATTTTTGTATCCTTCAAAAAAGATTTTTCTTCTTCTTTTGTGGTTTGTATACGTTTTCCGATCCGTCGACCCCTGCTTGGAGGACATGCGCGCCTTGCGCTTGAGGGCTGCGCGCTCACGTGCAGACAGATTGTCCGCCTGGACGAGGTCCTCTGCGGTTTGTCCAGAGTCCTCCTCCTCGGTCATTTCAGTATGCCTTGTTGTATTCATGATGAGGGTTGTATAAAATCAAATGGGGCATACTTTCGCTTGGGTGCTTGAGCTGTTGCTGCTGCTGCTGCTGCTGCGGAAGACGATGCTGCCGCCGTCGTTGACACGGCCATCAGGTCCTCGTCTTGCACATAGTCGATGGACCCAAACAGCTCCTGCAATCACGCACACCTTTTGCAAACTATTCATAATTAGTGTGCAGCGTACGTCCTGTCCCAGCCGCTCTCGCAACTGCTTCCGTTGCATCGCCAAGCGTTCCTTTGGGTCCATGCCGCCAAAGTCAAGATCAAAGTCCTGCGGCATTTGGTTCGCTCAATCGTCACAAGTGCCCACGACTCATCTTATTTACCTTGCCCTCTGAATTGAGCAGCAGCTGGCCGTTGGCGAGCACTCTCCCGAGCTGAAAGTGCGCAAATTCGAGCATGGCCCGTTCTGCAACACCCATTTTAAGCACAGCCAAGCAAGAAACAGCGACCGACCTTCCACCGCTGCCATCTCGCCGTGATCGTCATCAGCTGCCGACGATTTCGTGCGGTGCGCCTTGGGATCCCACGACGGCATGTTGGCCACGATCGCCTCGATGGCCGCACCAGCGGCAGCGCGTGTGTCCCAGTTCTTGCTGCGGAGGAACGGATGCACCTTTGTTCATGGCAAACGTTGATATAAAACGTGTGCTGACATTAGAGCGCATACTCTCGCCAAAAGCAGGTAAAACTCGTGCGGGTGCTGCTTCTGCAGCTCACCCAGCTGGGCAGCAGCCATCTTGCGCACCGATGCGCTCGAGCCCGTGTCCAGCAGCAGCAGCAACCGGTCCAACCTGTGCGATGCCGGTTTGAGGACGCAGTCCACAGTGTGTCTCCCATACCTGGTGATTGCCGCCATTTATTAAGTGTGCGGTCCCTACCGAATGCGAAGCCCAACGACCTTGTCCTTTGCGGCCGTCTGCCTGGTGGCGGCGGTGGCGCTGTACCTGCCGTCTGCCGTGCTGAACCTGCGTGTGGGCTCGGGGATCACGGCCAAGCTGGTGTGCTCGGGCGTGTTTGCGAGCGGGCGCGAGGCCGAGGACGTGTTCCGCCAGGACGTCGACCCCATCGCCCACTACATTGTCACGTACACGGTCGACCACGAGCACAAGCACGTCGACGTGGTCTCGTTGCCGCGGTGGCTGCCGGGTGGCGCCTCCCTGGCCGCACGGGCAGTGTACACCGGCAGCACCTACGGATGCCGCCTCGTGTACGACGACTACCCCACCGTCCCGCTCCCCGCCGCAGGGCAAGGAACAGCCGACCCCCAGGAGGCCACCGCCACCACCACGAGCTGGCCCCAGGGCGACGCGGGCGCTAGTGATGGCGTCCCCGCCGAGCTGCTGGCAAGGATCGACGCGATTGTGCAGGGCCAGCTCGCGCGGGACCCGCAGACGATCAACACGCGCGCGGTCGTGGTCGTGCACAACGACCGGATCATCGGCGAGGGCTACGGCACAGGCGTGACGAGCGCGACGCGGCTGCAGGGCTGGTCCATGACCAAGTCGTTCAACAATGCCGTGGTGGGCCGCCTGCTCAAGCTGGGCAAGCTGGACCCGGCCTTCCTCGACCAGCCCCTCGGGAGCAACGTGCCCGAGTGGGCCGCGCCGAGCGATCCGCGCGGCAACATCACGCTCAACCACCTGCTCACGGCCACAAGCGGCCTCGAGTTCAACGAGATGTACGGCGGGTCCAACGACCCCGCGACCATGCTCTTCACCCTGCCCGATGCGGCCGCCTACGCCGCGCAGAAACCGCTCGCGCACCCGATCGGCTCGGTCTGGTCCTACTCGTCGGGCACGAGCAACATTATTTCACGCCTCGTGCGCCAGGCCGTCTTCAAGGGCAACGACGCAGAGTACTGGCGCTTCCCGCATGACGAGTTCTTTGGCAAGATCGGGGCCAACAGCGCCATCATCGAAACGGACGCGTCGGGCACGTTTGTCATGTCGTCCTTCTCGTACCTGACTGCCCGCGACTGGGCCCGCTTTGGGCTGCTGTACCTCCACAAGGGCAACTGGCTGGGCGAGCAGCTGCTGGACGCGGCCTGGGTCGACGAGAGCGTCCAGCCCGCCAACAACTCGGGCAGCGTCTACGGCAAGCAGTTTTGGCTTGCCAGGAACAAGGCCACGGCCGATGGCGCCAACCACAACTGGGGATGGCACAAGGACGTCCCCGAGGACCTCTTCCGCTCGTCCGGCTACAACGAGCAGCACGTCTACGTCATCCCCTCGCACAACCTCGTCGTCGTCCGCCTCGGCTTGACCCCCGGTGGGTCGCCCGCGTGGGACCCCGCTGGGTTCCTCAACGCGATCATCGATGCTTTGCCTGCGTCGAAACAGTAAAAAAGTATCTTCTTTTTTAAGAAAACAGTGTGTCAGAAGAGCACCTCGCTGAGGGCCCAGTGGCTCTTCTTCAACCATTGGCTATCCTTTTCTTTCACAATTGTAAACATACACATATCTGCATCTGTTGTTGCACTCGGGGTTAATACATGTACTGCTGTTGCTGGGGTGGTTGGACAGGACGGCCCCACGGGTCCCACTGCTGCTGCTGCTGCGGCTGCTGCGGCTGCGGCTGGGGTAGTGGTGCCGGCTGCCTGACGCCAAACACGGACGGCTGGTAGAGCTCATCGGGGCTCTTGAAGACGGCGTATGGGTCGCTGAGGTTGATGTAGGCCGTGTCCGTCTTGGTCGGCTGCATGACAGGCGCCATGGGCACGTTGCTGCCGTAGAAAGCCGACGAGCCATTTGCGCTGCCGGGGACACTCTCCATCGACCGACTCGGGATCATCCCTTGGCTCGGTGCAGGAAACACGGACGGCTGCTGCTGTTGCTGGGCCACAAACCCAAACGGCGTGGCAACTTGAGCCGGCTGCTGCGGCTGCTGAAGGAACGCAGAGGCAGTCGGCATGCCAAAGGCAGACCTGCTCTCGATCGTGCGCGATCGGCCACGGGGCTCGGGCAGGAATGTAGCCGTTGTCGTCGCCGTTGTCGTCGTCGTCGATAAAGAGGCAGCGGTCGACGAGGACGAGGAGGCCCAGGTAAAGGGGTTCGTTGGGACTGCAGCGGCCGGTTGGGTGGCTGTCGTTGTCGTCGGTGCAAAGCCAAACGGATTGCTGGGCGTGGCCTGATGCCAATCAGCACGAACTGTTGGCTGGGTGACCTGGAATTGCGCCTGGTCAAAGGA
>Ga0302227_10002732_pt1 | contig 11933 bp, 13 predicted proteins | sample II_Palsa_N1_1_FD_193525 | JGI IMG/M metagenome (GOLD analysis project Ga0302227, IMG submission 193525) | Peat permafrost microbial communities from Stordalen Mire near Abisko, Sweden - II_Palsa_N1_1 | ecosystem: Environmental > Terrestrial > Soil > Palsa > Peat permafrost | place: Sweden...
GTTCCCGGCTGCACTCCAGCACTAGGATTTCTTTCTCGTTTACTGCACGAACCTCCAGGATCGCGACCAGGCCGGATGGGTCGTAGGCTTCGGCATGAACCAGCTGGGTTGCTTCGCCGATCCACTCATGCAATTCCTTCAAATGTTTGAGCTGCTTCGTGGCGCCGTCCTGACCCTCGCCTGTGATGACTTGTATGTGCATGGTGCTTCTCCTTTGGGTGGCAGACGTTGCAGCGCCTGGTAGGTACTGCTGGTGCCCCGTCAGGCCTGGAAGTGCCAGCACTTCACGATGGGCTGCTTGGTGACGGTGGCATTGCTGTTCTTGGCCTGGTGAGCCCGTACCGCGCTGTCTGTCGCCTTGTTCACGTCGAGCAGCTTCCGGGAGCGGGAGTCCTTCAACCGCTCACGCAACTCGCTGACGTCGGCAATTTTCTGGCGGTGCTCGGCGGCGCACTTCACAAAGTCGTTGAGGTTGATGGCGATGACGTTGTCTTTCTTGCTGTGGTTGACCACTGGGCCATCGGCGTCGAGGCCTTCCAGGTACTCGTAGACTTCCCAAAATTCAGCCACCACCGGATGGTCAGAGCTGATTGAGGACTGGCGCTCGATAGCCATGCGAATAATCTGCGTGCGGGTGTGACTGATCTGCGGTTCAGTGAGCGGTACCACCATGCGCAGGCAGTCGAGCAGAGCAAGCATCTGGGCGTGGTTCTTGTTGATTCGCTCCACGCGGATGTAGCCGCGTAGCTTGTTGCCGCAATGGCTACAGTCGCTTTGCTCGTCCTTGAATGGGGTCTCACAGGCAAAGCAGTGGGAGTGCAGGTTGCGCAACTTTGCCTCGTAGCCGGGTATGCGCTGGGCGAAAAGCTCCATCACTTCCAGCTCTTTACGCACGGCCTGCAAAACAAAATTGCTGAGCGTCGAGCCTTCCAGTGCGTTGAGCCGATCTGCCGCCGCGCGGCTTTCAGCTGTCACGTTCGGCCGAACAAAGTGCAGTTTGACGATCCGGGTCATGATCGCCTCTGACGCCACAACAGGGGCGTTCTGACTGATAGCAATGGTGCCGCGAAACGGTGGTTCGTAGGTTTCGTTGCCGGCGGTTTTAACGCCCTTGGTCGCCAGGGTGCCACCGCCGTAGTAATCCTTGAGTTCGTCCCATTCGAAGGTTTTGGCGTGGGCCTTGTCGTCGCCGCTGCGGTCTGACTCCAACAGCACGATTGGCATGCCGGATACCTGGCCCATTAAACGGCTGCGGCCGGCCTTGGTGGATTTGGACGGGTCAAACCCTTCGTAACCGTCACGGCCTTCGAGTTTCCACAGAAGTGTGAGCAGTGTGGTCTTGCCGGCGCCGGCTTCGCCTGTGGCTTCAAGGAACGGAAACGACTGGTAGCGGCCACGGATCTGCTCGGCGAACAACGAGCCAAACCAGAAGGTGAGAGCCACGATGCCTTGGGCGCCGAAGCACTGCCAGAGCAGGCCCAACCACTGCGGATCGTACGTTTTACCGTCTTTCTCCAGTTCGATTTTTACCCCCTTTTGCAGTGTTTTGAGCTTGAGCTTGCCCATTTCAAAGAACTCCTCTTCGTTGATGTTGACGACTTGGCCTTCGCGAATAGCGACGTCGTTGAATACGTAGCAGCGGTACTCCTTGCTGTACCCCACGTAGTCGATGGTCTGAACGGTTTTAATGCCAAAAAGCTGGTCTTTCATGAGTTTGTCCAACTGTTGTCCACTGCCGGTGAACACGGCCCCGGCGCCCATGCCGAGAAGTCTTTTTTTGAATTCGCTGGCGGCGGCAACCTGGCCACCGGTGAAGGTGTTTTTCACCGATCCACCGTCGTGCGGAAAGTCGACGCGAAAGAAGTACCAGGACTCGTCGGTAATCTCGTTGCGCTGGAAATAGAGGGCTTTGGGATAGCAGTTGGCGATTTCGACGACGCACCCGGCCACGTTCAGTGCTTTCTCCCGGAGCTGCTTGTCGTTCAGCACCTGGGTTTCCTGGTCATCGCTCTTTTCCAGCGCTTGTTTGGCGCTGTTGTATTTCGCGAGGTCCAATTTCCACCAGTACAGGCGAGAGTCGAAACAGAAGTGAAATTCCTCCCGCTCACGCCACTGGTACATCAGCAACGCTTTGTCGCTGGCACTCTCTGCGATCAGCAGGGCGCCCTGGTGACGGGCTTCTTTCAAGTCCTTTTCGATGCGATCAGCGCGGGCCTTTTCATCGTCGATGAATGCCCAGCGCTGATGCAGATCGTTCCAATCGACCTTGCGGGCATCCGGCTGTGACACCAGGGCAGCGTCGCAAGTAAAGCCAAGTTCGCGGGCACGCTTCACCCAAGTGCGGGTGTACTTGTGAGCGCCTGGCTCATTGTCCAGAGCCCAAACCAGCTTGGGCGTTTTGCCGCCGCGTGCGGTGATGAGCGCCTTGAGTGATTCTTCTGGAAAGGCGTTTGAGGACAGCGCCGCAACCGCAGAGATACCGTTTTGAATTAGCGCGATGGCGTCGAAGATGCCTTCAACGATCCACAGCTCTTTCACTTCAAGCAGATCCAGGCACGGCGGGCACCACCAATGCCCCCTGTAGCTCTTGAGGGGTTGGAAACGGGCCTTCTTCTTGCCGAAGCGGGAAGGCTGGTCAATCAAGCGCTCCCAGTACCCGCCGTGCTCCAGAGGAAAGCGGACGGTTGCAGAGCCGATTTCCAGCTCTCGGTCGAAGTAGCTTTCCTGGGTGTACCAACCCTCAATCAACTCAACGCGGAATCCGCGGGCAAACGATAGGTACGCTTTGGCGCTGGCGGCAGGCTGGTCGCTGGTGGCCGGCGCGCGCTTGCTCCAATCGTCAAACAGATCGGGATAAAGCTCTTTGACCGGCGCCATATACCGGCACTTTTCTTCGCGGCCACAGCGGATAAACCAGGGCTCATCGTGGCGCGAGAACAAACGTTTCTGATTGCACTGCGGGCAAGTGCCCTTGCGCATGTAATGCGTGCCTTTCATGTGCTGAAGGCCGTAATCAGACTCCAGGCGCTGAAGTACATCAGCGCGGATCTTGTCTTCCATGGGCTTGCGAATCACTGCACATGCTCCGTGACCGTGACAACGAGCTGCTTTTTCAGCTCGGTGCGCGTCTTGCAGATGCCTGCCAGGTAGGGCAAGTCCTCAAGTACCTTCGGCGCCCGCTGACCACTTGGCACATTCCGGTAGCGGTCGGAGTACCAAATATCAGCCATCGTGACTTCGTACTGACTGGTCAACCACAACAGGTAGTGCTGCGCCTGTTGTTCGTCCAGTTCTAGTTTTATGGTGATTTTGCTCATTTCGGCCACCAGTAAGTTGCAAATTCCCCCTACCCACGCGGTGCGGGCATCAAACAGGGAGGGGTTGGGATTAGTGCGGGAGGTTGCGAGTCAGCAGCAGGCGTGTGGGGAGCAAGCGGGCTGAAACGGGATGTCGCTGTTGAGTGCAGTTGTCGAGCAGCCAGATCACAGGGCGGAACGGGCCGCTGGTGGGATGAATGCCAAGCCAGGCGACACGCTTGCAGGTCATGCTTTCAAACTCGGCGACGGCCAGTTCAGCAATGCGTTGCACCAGGTGCGGAGGCACCTCAAGCGACAGGGTTAGGTAGTGAACGCAGTTATCCAGCAATTGGCTGTCACCGGCCAGATGCTGAGAGCGGTGGCGGTACAGATAGGCTACCGCTGCTTGCTGCATGGCGACGCGGTAGTCACTGGCTGGGTTCGTAGTCAGGGCGATGGTGTTCATACGGTTGCGGTCTCCATTTCCAGTTGTTCCAGCAGATCGGGTTGATTGCTGGCGGTTTTCATCGCCTGTCGGCGAATGACCACATCTGCTACTGGCAGGCGTACAGCCGGATTGGGCATGCCGCTGGGACTCAGTTCGTGGGTCATTTGAAATTCAGCACGCACCGCCCAGCCGCAGGCTTCGTTGGTGCATTGCATGTAAGTGATCCGTAGGAAAATGTGCTGGCCTTCGCTGGTGCGGATGCGCATGCGGCTATGGCAATGGGGGCAGACCAGCTTGTAAGTGCTCATAAACGGCGTCCTTTACAGCGCTTCCGCAGCTTCGTGGGCAATGTTCAACGGTGTGATTGCGTCACCGATGGCCAGCCGGATATCAGTGCCAGAGCAGTCGTGATTGGTGGTGGCGACAATTTCTTTTAATGTGTTCAGTCGCTGTTGAGCGATCACCAGCAGATCCGATAGATGTTTCCTTTCTTCTTCAAGGATGTAAGTCATGGGTAATCACTCAAAAAGAGAAGTTGAACGCTTGCTGCAACGTTTGCAGGAGCGGCATGAAGCACTGGCGAAAGTCATGTGTGGTCGTGACGCGACAATGCTGACCGACAGGGAAGCGCCAGGACTGGTAGTGAGCGCCGAAGACATCCGCTTTGCTGTTGACGACGTAGCTACCGCGTTGAAAGAGATCAAGGCACGGCTCGGCAAGGGCTGATTGCACGTGCTCACTGGACTGCTCTCTGGCTGTAGAGCTGGATGGTCGCGAACACCTCGGCGTAACGGGCCGACATGTAGGTGATGAGAGCGCTGATGATTGCGTCGGCTTCACGTTTTTCGATAACCCCGTCATCCAGGGCAGCAGACATGATTTGGTCGACCTTGCCCCGCTTGGCCGAGGCCTTGAGCGAGCGGCTGTAAAGCTCCACGTTGTCCAGTCTTTCCGGGAGGCTCAGTGGTACGAACATGCCGCCGTACATTGAGGCGATGTAATCGGCTAGGAATGTGGTACCTGTAACCTGCTCCAGGTGGTGAATGTGTTCGTCTGTCAGTGGGCGACTACCTGCGTTCTCGTAGGCTTGGTTGTCGAACTTCTTAAGCGGCATACCGAGGTCCGCCGAGGCGTACATCCGACCGCCAGGGTAGGCGCCGATGACGGCCATAACGACGCTCTTTCTGCTGTCTAGAACTGGGCGTTTCATCTTCTGGTTTCCCCTTGGAGCCAGAGGCCCTAGTTTGTAATCACGCCGTCTTTGATACCGAGCAAAACAGCTGCCCGGTGTGCTTCACCGCGACGGCCTTTCTTGCGGCCATTGAGCAGGTCACTGACCAGATTTCTGTTCAATTCATACTGACGGCAGAACTCGGCAATGCTGACGCCCTTGCGGTCAAGAGCTGCGCGGGCTTGCTCGGGTGTAAGAGGGGCGGGCATAGTGTTCATGTGTGTTCGTTCGTGTTGGTGTGGGGGTATTTTTGAATAAAAAAATGTTCAAGTCAACGAGGTTTGATCAAAAAAATGTACATTTCTGATGGGGTGGGCGATCGCCTAAAAGAAGAGCGCGACCGTTTGAGCCTGAATCAGACTGATTTTGGGGCGCTGGGAAGCGTCAGCCGAGGGACACAAAAGGCCTACGAACAGGGGACCAATTCGCCGGATTTGCGCTACCTGGCAGCTCTTGAAGGGGCGGGTGTGGATGTTCAGTACGTGCTGACAGGCGTGAAGGCTGCGCTGTCAAAAGATGGGCTTGATAGCGTCGAATCCAGAATTCTTGAAAACTACCGCTCTCTTTCTGAGGGTGACAAAGCGTCGGTCCTACGACTGACCAGCGCGCTGGCAATCCCCACAGCCGTTTAATCCTCTTTCGCTTCAGGCCGATGGCAATCACTCGGCCTTGCTTCCTGTGGACTACACCACCTGATTTCCCTGCCTATAGCGTTCATTGTTTTTTACGGCTTGGAGGGGGTGCTGGCACACCAAAACATGCTGAGAATCGCTCGTTCGCCGGGTGTTTTTGACGGTACTACTGATGGTGCCGGGCGCCCGTTACGTGTTGCAAAGGGAGTAGAACATGTTGGTGAACAGCGATGCAGAGACCAATCAAACCGCAAACGGTGAAGATCAGCGACTGACGCCTGCTGAGCTGCACCTGGTGATGGCGTTCCGGCAGTTGAGCGAAGAGCACCGGAACGACATGCTGCGGTTTATTGATGCGCTCTTGAACGCTCAATAGGAGGAGAGGCCCGGCACGCCGGGCTTTTAATTTATCAACGAGCGCCGTGCACTAATAAAAATTCTCTAGTTGCGAGTGTGGACATTAATGCCTCTTCGCTACCAAGTATTGAGTACAGATTTAGATTGAATTGTTCCAGTTTTATAAGGACTTTCAATTTTTCTGACTTGGGGATAGTGATTTTGTAGATAGTGTCTTGCCGCTCTCCACCGCTGTGGCTTTCATGGGATTTTATATCGTATGGCAAGGCGGTGCGAGCTCCAGAGCTTTTGAGACACATTGTATATTGTGCTTGCTGGAGCGTATGGCGCTTGTGCGTTTTTATATGTGGCCCCATATTTTGAATGAAGGTGCTGTCGCTGGAGTATAGTTTTGATCGGCCTAGGTATTCCTGATATACAAAAATTGCAATACTACCTGCTCCGCCGCAAGCTGAGAATGCAAACAATGATGCTATATATGGAGACCGGGTCCAATCGAGCAACGGTGATGGGAACCCATGATGCCTCAAATAAACGAGGTATTCTGGGGATGGAATGTCCGCATAAATACCAATTGAACTTTTTTCGGTTTGTCTGATTTCACCACCTTTGAGAATTGGGTCCCATGTTGTTTCGGCATGTAATTCAACTTGGTATCTTATTTTCTCTGCGCTATACATATATTTGTTTAAGCTGGTGATGTTGGGGGCGAACCTTTCAAGTGTGGTTTGTAATCCCCAGGTTTCGTCTGCATGCCCGCGAAATAGTAGTTCGGAATATTTTCTTCCTGCGTCTAAACTATCTGAGGCTTGTTTGCTTTTTAGGTCGGTGACCCATTGTTCAAATTCTTCAAATGTATGCAGGTTGATTGTTTTCATGGAGGTATGTCTTGAGAGAGATAGTTTCATATTATGGTCTATCGGTATGGCTTTGTGCTATGTGTGCCCCTTGCCTTAATTCTACACAGCCAATAGCCTATGTTTCCCAGTGACAGTGACTGGGCATCAAGGATGAATTTCGGGGGAAGCTATGAGGTTCGATTTTGTTGCAAAGGCCGTGGTCAGCATGGTGCTGCTGCAGGTGTCTGCAGCGGTGGTGGCTCAGCCTTGCGCAGAGATTTTGAAAGGGCTCCAGCAAGAACGTCACCTCTCCCAGGTCAAACAAACCGACGGCAAGCAAACCACTGAGTACCGTGACGGCCCGAACATCGTACTGTCCCTCAGCTGCGCCACGGGCGCGCCCAACGTTGCTGTCACTTGGGATGGCCCAGCCCCGGATCAGGCGTTCTATGACCTTGTCGGCCGCACCGGCAGCCTGGTGTCAAAACGATCAGCCGCCGACGTCGTGAAGGGATCCAAGCAATGCCGCCAGCAAGCACTGAAAGACGAAAGTGAGATTGCCACTGTCGAACAAACTGGCCTGGCCATCGAGTGCCAGGCCTTTGCCCGCGACGGTGGTGGCACGACCATCACCGTGTTTGGCGAATAACGTCTCTACGCTTTGGCCCCGCTACTTGTAGGGCTTTCTAATTCGGCTTTTTCCGCTTGCAACCGCTTCCACTCCCGATCCACGGCGCGTTTCGCCGTGTTCTTGTTGGCGTACAGCCACAGCAGCCGTCTCGGCTTAGCCTGGTCACCGGCCGTCATGGTTTTCTCTTTCCCGGTTTTCTCATCGCGGTAGTAGGCGATGATTCCGGTGTAATTCAGTTTGTTCTCTTCTGCCAGATCTTCGACGGTGTCTTCTGGCAGTTTGCTCTCCAGCTCCAAGCTCATGGTGTAGCCACTGTCCGGGCTGAGGCTGTGTTGCACGTTGCCGCCGTACCAGATTATTTCGTCGATTTCATCCTTCACACCCTGGAGCGTGTAGGTCAGCTCCGGGATCAGATCGGGCCGCCCGACCGCCAAGGTGTAGCTGAGGGTGGCACTGCCGCGACGCAGGCGGTTGAACTCGGCCCGGGCGGCGCGCAGAGCTGACTGTTTGTCGCTGTAGGTGTGGCGTAGGTCCTTAAGGTTTTCGCCGCCGCCGGCAATGGCCTCCTGTTTCTTCGCGCTGTTCACGTCGTAGAAATAAGCACGCACACCGTCGTAGCTGTCGCGATCGGCTTGCAGGTAGCGGTGCTGGTCGCCATCAATGCGAGTGAGCGTGATGTGCGGCAGGGGCAGGCCTGTTGCGGTCTTGCCGCCGCCCGCCGGCATACATAGCAGGCACCCAGCTTTTACGCTGGCCACCGCATCGAATTCCTCTCCCAGGCGAGTGATGAGGTTGGCGTCTGATTCGTTGGCCTGGTCGAGCTGCAGAATGGGCAGCGTGCCAAGCGCACCTGCTACGGTCGATGTCAGGTTGTTACCCATGGCGATATCGCCGATGACTTTGCCCAAAGTGGTGTTGCTCCAGCTACGTTCGCGCTTGGTCTTCAGGCCTTTACGCAGATCGGCGGATCGAGCGCGGATGCTCAATACGTCCGGGGCGCCACTGTGTTCGGTTTCATCGACAGTGTATGTGCCTTTATCTACCAGGCCTGTGTCGCTCCAGCCCAGCCACAAACGCACTACCGCGCCCTTGGGAGGAATCGCCAATAGACCATCGTGGTCGCTGAGGGTGATGCTGAGTTGGTCGGCCTCGATACCCCGGTTGTCAGTCAGCTCCAGGCTCATCAGCCGAGGGCTGATCAACTGGGCGATGTCGTTGCCGTCGACGGTAAGGCGGAAGGCCGGCACTGGATAAGCCGCATCGCGCTTATAGCGATCGACGGTGTCTTTCAGGAACCCGGTGACACGGGAAAGGGCGGCCTCGATCATAGCAATCTGCGCAGAATGTTGATGCCGACACTGGTACCGGCGCCGAGCAGATCAACTCGGTCATCGTCGATACGTTTGAGGGACAAGGTAAACTCGATACGCCGGGGAGTACCGTCCTTAAAGAAAATGGTCCTGTTCTCACTCAGGCTTTCTATCACCCAGAGACCGTAAATACGGCCACTGCCTTCAACCATCGGCCAGGCTTTCCCTGTATTGGCCATCAGCCGAATCGCGTCCAGGCTGACGGGGCTTCCTGCAAGTTCGGGGAAGATGATGCCCGGCAGGGTGATGGCATCATCCCCACGGCCAAGAAATTGCCGTGCAGGCACCGTGCCTATTCGGCTATTGCTCGCATGACGCCACTCCGTCTGGCGCTGGAGTTCCTGATAGGCGGCGGTGGAGAGGCTGAAAACGAACATTCCGAGGGCAAGCATCATGGGCGGCTACTCCAGATCAGATAGTTTGCTGCGCTTGCGGGCGCTTTTTTCGCTGTCGACGCGGGCCAGCTCGGCACGCACAGCCCTGGCAATCGCTTGTGCGTCCATCCCCGGTGTGGGGTGGATGTTGATTTCATAATGGTCATGGCTGTCATAGCTTGGCGCCGTCACCGGGCTAATTGGAGGACGTTCATCAATGGCAAGTGCTGGTGTCGCTACTGCTCCCAGCGCCAACGTGCCGGCGGTGATGAACTGTTTGCCGAAATTGATCAAGGCGGTCAGAGGGTTGTCATCAAGTGATGTTGCCGGTTGCGGAGTGCTGGCTGCTGAGGGAGTGAACGGCTTGTCTGGGGTGTGTAGTTCCGCGTAGGGCGATTTTTCAACGAGTGGCGGGGGTGAAACCGCAGGCCCAAGAGCCAGCGCCTTCATTTCGGTCATTTGTTTGCCGGGAAAGGTCAGACCTTCAATTGAGCTTAAGTCGATCGCCAAAGGCGGCATCGACAACGGTCCGAGAGTCATAACTGTTGATTCAGGTTTTTGAGTTCCTGGTGCTGTAACGTTTTCAACAGGTGGTCTTTCCACCGCCATGGGACCAAGTGCAAATCTTCTGGCGTCGCTGAGCCGCACGTTTGGAGCCGATTGGATATCAGGGCTCGTTGTGCCGATCAGAGGAGCAGGAACAACCGGTACGGGTAAGGACAACTGCCCGGCCTGGGTGATTTGCTTGCTGAGATTGTTGATTACCCCAACAGGACCTTTCTCGCCGGCTTCCAGTCCTTGGGTCAAGCCAGCCATCGTGAAGCCACCCAGCTCTGCAAATACTCGCGAGGGGCTGTGAATGCCAAGCTTTTCCTTGAACCACCCAATCGTTGAATCGCCGATCGATACGATGGTGTCCTTCACTAGGCCCAGGCCGGACAGCAGACCATTCACCAGCCCGTTGACGATCATGCTGCCAAATTCGGTGAAGCGTGACGGCAGCTCAACGCCCAGGTAACTGAGTACACCTGCGAAGGCCTGGTAGATCAATCCGAGAGGGCTGAAGTTAACCAGTACGGTGATGATCCCGCCGATCCCGCTACTGAAGCCGGCCTTGATTTCAGTCCAGGCGTTGCTGAAATACAGCTTCACTGCATCCCAGTTCCTGTAGATCAAGTAGGCGCCGCCGGCAAGGGCAGCCACAACGGCAGCAATGATCAAAACAATTGGGTTGGCGGCCAATCCCCATAAAGCAATGCCCACCGTCCGTACAGCGGTCAGTAACGCCCCACCCATGGTCACGGCCAGCATACGGACGCCCTGCATCAACATTGGGATTGCGTTTTTGGCTAGCCCCGTCAATGTTGGAAGCATCCTTTGCACCACGGATATGACGCCACCACCCTTTAGGCCGAACAGTCCCATGCCATAGCTGATGACAGCAAACGGGCCGATCAAGCTTGCCAATGTTAAGGCCAGGATGCCGAAGGTACCGGCCAACACTCCCACCACCATCAGTGTTTTCATCATGGCTGCGGCTGCGGTCGGGTTTTCTTTCATCCAGCCCGTGATGTTTTTTATTACCCCAGTGATGCTTTTCAGCGCCTGGACATAGGTCGGAAGAATGGCCTCGCTCATCTCTCTGTAGGCGTTGGCGCGCTGAGCGAGCAGTTCCAACTCTGTGCCTTGAGCCGTGTTCATGCTCTTGTCGTAGAGCTGATCAATGCCATCAGCCCCTGCGTTCAGCTTGGCGTTCTTGTGGATTTGCTCACGCTGTAGGTACATCTGGGCGAACAGGTTCGACGCGGTGCGGTTGGAGAAGATGCTACCGATGCTATCCAGTACCTGTTTCTTATCCGTGATCCCCTTGGCGGCAAGTTGCGGCAACAGGATTTTTTCCATCCATTCAAACTGGTTTTCCCGGAATAGCTCGCTGCCCTTGATGGCTCCAACGTCGAGAAAGGCGATTTGTCCGGCCTTGTCGTGTTCGACTTTGGCAGGATCGACCAGCCCCAGCTTCTCCATGTTGTTGGCGGCGCGCTTGGTGGTCTTGCCCTGGTAGATGTTGGAATAGGCACTCATCATGGCCGTACCCACGCGGTGGCCACCCATCTCCTGTACCAGTGGTTCCATCTGGTAGTAGAACGCCTCGTCCTTGATGCCTTTGGCCGCAACGCCACCTGTTTTGATTACGTTCAGCCATTCATTTGGACCGACGCGGCCGCCCGTAGCAGTGAGGATGCGCTGCACGATATCGGCCTGGTTGATGAACGCCTCTTTGCTGGCCAGGCCGCCGCGCAGCTCGATCACCTTGAGCATATCCATGAACTTGCGTTCGTTCTCGGAGCCTTCTTCCTCTCCGTACATGGCATGGTTGGCAAATTTCATTTTTGCCAGGGTCGGCGCGACCATCTCCGCTTCATGCTCATCGGCGAACACGGTCATGGCGTCTCGGACCAACGTCAGGTTCTCGGTGACGCTGGTACCGTAGGTTTTCATGCGCTTGGCGAAGTCGATCGCTTTGCTGGTGTCTTCTTGACCCAACCCCAAGGCTGCAACGCGGTTTTCCTCGAGCGCGAAGTTTTTGCCTTCTTGTAATGGGGCATATAGACCGCGTCCGATGGCGTAGCCAGCACCCATACCGGCGGCGCCACCGATGGCAGCATTTCCTGCGAATTGTTTGTGCCGACTGTAGTTGTTGTTGATGGCAGTGCGGGCTTTTGCCATCCGTTCCTGATGAGCATTCAGCGCACGC
>Ga0302227_10002733_pt1 | contig 11931 bp, 12 predicted proteins | sample II_Palsa_N1_1_FD_193525 | JGI IMG/M metagenome (GOLD analysis project Ga0302227, IMG submission 193525) | Peat permafrost microbial communities from Stordalen Mire near Abisko, Sweden - II_Palsa_N1_1 | ecosystem: Environmental > Terrestrial > Soil > Palsa > Peat permafrost | place: Sweden...
TTAGTCGATACAAGCAGTTAAGCTTTCGACTAAGCTTTATGCTGCGGCTGTTTGGGGTCCTAAGTTATGGCCGCCAACTCATTACTCCACTCCCTCGTGCTTCTCTGGCGCATGCCACATCGTTCCATCGACTTCTCTTTGTGTGGTCTCACTGGATCGTTCTGTCGCCTTCCCCGTCCAATCGCTCCAACAAACTGAATTCATCAGGCACATATTTTTAATCCGATTTCTTTCTTTCTTCTTTCTTTCTTTCTTTCTTCACTGGTGCAGTCGACTAAGATTTGGCGAGGTTACTAACCGACGCTCTCCTAGTTCTTGAAAAAACTCGGAGATGCCTCCTGTGCCTGTGGGTCTATTGACCGGTGTCAAGGACATTGAGGTACGGCTGCCGTGCCGGTTCATTCACTGATCCCCTCCCCCCCTCCTCTGTCGCTCGCAGGACCTTGCGCAGCACCCCCAGGTGCACACGTCAGCCTCGGTTCGCCCGACCACAGACACGCGCAAGACCAAGCAGCACTACAAGCGCAACATCCCCACCCACGTATACGTTTTCTCTTTTTTCTTGGTTCACCGACCGTCGCCCTCGACCAAAACAGGGCACCGAGTACAAAAAGGACTTTACCGACGTCAAGCCCACGACGCTGACCGAGCGTGCTGCGCTGGCCGAGGCCGCACGCTGCCTCAAGGTGCCTTTTTTCTTCTTTTTTCTTTTTTTGGCATTAAATCCCTGTTGTTGTCGTAGTGTGCTGATGCCCCGTGCCAGAAGGGCTGCCCGACGCAGCTGGACATCAAGGCCTTTATCTCGAGCATTGCCACCAAGGTACTGCCCCTTTTAAAACACCACCCGGCTAATGGGGATATAATAAATAAATAAAAACAGAACTTTTACGGTGCAGCAAAGATGATCCTGAGCGACAACCCGTGTGGTCTTTCGTGCGGTACGTATTGTGGCACGCCCCCCTGCTCCTGGTTTATCATGCTTGTTTTTGTTTGAAAGGTATGGTCTGCCCCACCAGCGACCTCTGCGTCGGCGGGTGCAACCTCGCGGCGGTCGAGGAGGGCCCCATCAGTAACAGCAACTGCGTCCAAACAAGCACTAACAGGTGGGTGGACGAATAGACATTGGCGGCCTGCAGCACTTTGCCGTGGAGACGTTCAAGAAGATGAAGATCCCGCAGATCCGCGACCCCTCGCTGCCGTCCCACGACCAGCTGCCCGCGTCGTACAAGGCCAAGATCGCCCTCGTCGGTGCGGGCCCTGCGTCCATCTCGTGCGCAACGTTCTTGGCCCGCCTCGGCTACCAGGACGTGACCGTGTTTGAGAAGCGCGAGTACCACGGCGGCCTCTCGGCCTCGGAGATCCCACAGTACCGTCTGCCCTTTGACGCCGTCGACTTTGAGGTCAAGCTCATGCTCGACCTGGGCGTGAAGCTGCAGTATGGCAAGGTGCTGGGCCGCGACTTTTCCCTCGAGTCGCTCAAGCAGGAGGGCTACCAGGCCGTCTTTGTCGGCATCGGAAACCCCGAGGCAAAGATCGATGCCGTGTTCAAGGACCTGTCGATCGCCCAAGGCTTCTACTCGTCCAAGGACTTTTTGCCCCTCGTCGCCGCGGCGTCCAAGCCAAAGATGGCGTCGGGCGGCGGCTGTGGCGGAGCCTGCTCGTGCAAGAAGGACGACCTGGTCCTCCCAGAGCTCCGCGGCAAGGTGCTCGTTCTCGGCGCTGGTGACACCGCATTCGACTGTGCTGGCTCGGCGTTCCGCTGCGGAGCCTCGCGCGTGACCATCGTCTTCCGACGTGGCTTTTCCGACATGCGCGTACTGTGGTCTACGGACTTGTTATTTTTTTTTTTTAATTCAATTTATTTTAAAGGCTGTCCCCGAGGAGGTCGAGCTCGCCATGCACGAAAAGTGCGAGTTCCTGCCCTATTGCACGCCCAAGCAGGTCATCCTGCGCGACGGCAAGATTTACGCCCTGGAAATGTACAAGATGGAGAAGGGCGATGATGGCCAGTACTTCAAGGACGAGGACCAGACAATCAAGGTCCGCTGCGACTACATTGTGTCTGCCTTTGGCTCGCACGTGGGCTCTGAGGAGACGATCAAGGCGCTGGCCCCCCTCAAGCTGACCGAGGTCGCTCTCGCCTCCTTCCACCCCAAGACCGGCCAGGCCAAGGACGCCCCGTGGGTCTTCTGCGGCGGCGACATTGCCGGCTCGTCGCTCACGGTGGAGGCAGTCAACGATGGCAAGACGGCCTCGTGGCACCTGCACAAGTACATCCAGGAGCTGCACGGCCTCACCGTGCCCGCCAAGCCCAACCTGCCCAACTTTTTCACCCCCGTCGATCTGGTCGACATCTCGGTCGATTACGGCGGTCTCAAGGTAAAGTAATCGCTTATTACTTTTTATTTGAATAATATTTCTCCTAGTTCCCCAACCCCTTTGGCCTCGCCTCTGCCACGCCGTGCACGACCGGCGACATGATCCGCCGCGCGTTCGAGATGGGCTGGGGCTTTGCCGTGACCAAGACATTTTCGCTGGACAAGGACCTGGTCACCAACGTGTCGCCCCGCATTGTGCGCGGCACCACGTCCGGCGCCAAGTATGGCCCGCACCAGGGCTCGTTCCTGAACGTGGAGCTGATCTCTGAAAAGTCGGCGGCGTACTGGTGCCAGGTCGTGAAGGAGCTCAAGGCCGACTTCCCCAAGCACATTGTCATTGCATCGGTCATGGCGTCCTTCAACAAGGAGGACTGGCAGGAGCTCGTCAAGATGTCACTGGCGGCGGGTGCCGATGCCATCGAGCTCAACCTGTCGTGCCCCCATGGCATGGGCGAGCGTGGAATGGGACTCGCCTGTGGTCAAGATGTACGCATAGAAATAATACCATCCATTTATTTAAGAGAAAAAAATAAAAAATTATAGCCCGAGCTCGTTCGCGAGATCAGCAAGTGGGTCGCCGAGATCTGCACCGTGCCCTTCTTCCCCAAGATGACGCCCAACATCACCGACGTGTCGGAGATCGCCAAGGCCGCCAAGGAGGGCGGTGCCACGGGCGTGACTGCCATCAACACTGTCAGCGGCCTCATGGGCCTCAACCCGACCACGGCCCAGCCGTGGCCGGCCGTGGGCGACGCAAAGCGCACGACCTATGGCGGCGTTTCTGGTCTCGCGGTGCGGCCCCTCGCCCTCAAGGCCGTGTCGTCGATCGCTCGTCGCCTGCCGGGCTTCCCCATCCTGGCCACGGGCGGCGCCGACTCGGCCGACTCGGTCCTCGAGTTTTTGTACTGCGGCGCCGGTGTCGTGCAGATCTGCTCCGCCGTCCAGAACCAGGACTTCACCGTCGTACAGGACTACATCTACGGCCTCAAGTGCCTCCTCTACATGCAGTCCCGTGCTGATCTCCAGAGGTGGAGTGGCCAGACTGCGCCCGCCGTCAAGGGTTACCTCGACGCGAAGGCCGCCGGTGCAGGTCTGCCACGATTTGGTCCCTACGAAATGGAGCGTCGACAGGTAAACAAGAAGCAAGAAAAAAAAAATTTTTTTTTTATTTATGTACTCTTTTTGTGCAGAAAAAAGCCCAAGTGCTCGCAAGTGTGCCCCTGCTCGATCGCGCCGAAGAGTTTGAGTTTGACTTTATCAAGCCCGTCCTGCCCACCGGCACCATCCCCAAGCTGAACGACCTCATCGGCAAGGGTCTCCAGTACATTGGCACGTACAACCAGCTCAACAACAAGCAGCAAGTCGTTGCCCTCGTCAACGACGACATGTGCATCAGTACGTCTATTATATAATTACTAAAATGGATTTAAATAAATAAAAATAAACAGACTGCGGCAAATGCTACATGACCTGCAACGACTCGGGCTACCGCGCAATCACCTTTGATTCGCACACGCATTTGCCCACCGTCACTGACGACTGCACGGGCTGCACTCTGTGTCTCTCGGTCTGCCCCATTTACGACTGCATCTCGATGGTACCGCGCACGACAGAGTACGTCCCAAAGCGTGGCATCGACCCCGTCCCCGTCGCTGCCAAGGGTCCCGCCGCTGCATCTGAAAATGGCGTCGTCACCCTCGACCTCTGATCGTGCAGTCCTGTTTTAACTTTCTTTCTTTGCTTTCGTACCACACGATTACCACGATACTCAATAAATAAAAATTCAGTTTTAGGCACTTGTAAAAAGAAAAAAAATCCAATGTTTTTTTTTTCTGACTTGTTTCAAACATTGCAATGAAATTTTCTTGTTGAAGAGTCAGAAACAGGATCCTAAGAGAACAGCTTACTTGACCTCGTTGACCCAGCTGCAAAAAGGCAAAAAGCGACATTAAATATAAACAAGGCCTTTTTTTTTCTTACTCAAAGATCTTGGGGTCCCAGTCGCTGATCTCGGCATCAGTGAACCAGAGCTTGATCTCAGCGGCAGCGCTGTCGACGGCGTCACTGCCGTGAATGGCGTTGCTGTTGCAGGAAAAAAAAATAAAATATTAAAAAAGAAATCACAAACAATTTCAAACGTACCGGCCAACGGTGAGGCAGTAGTCGAAGCGGAGGGTGCCAGGGGCCGCGTCGGAAGGGTTGGTGGCGCCGAGGATGGCGCGGCCGACCTTGACGACATCGTTACCCTCCCAGACCATGGCCACGACGGGCGTGCCCGACGACATGTACGACACCAGGCCGGGGTAGAAGGGCTTGCCCTTGAGGTCCTCATAGTGCTTCTCGACCAGATCCTTGCTGGGTGTGAGCAGCTTGAGCGCGACAAGCTTGTAGCCCTTCTTCTCAAAGCGGGCGATCACGTCCGAGATGAGGCCACGCTGGACACCGTCGGGCTTGATCATGCTGTTTGGTTTGGTGGGCAATTAATCCCCAAGGGAATGAGAGGAAGAGCAGCCTACATGAAGGTGCGCTCCTTGAGCGTGCCCTTGGGACCCGAGGTGGCCTTGTTGAGCTTCTCCAGCGGCTTCTTCTCGGCCTCGGTGGCGTTGATCTGGGCTGATTTTTTTCATGCATAGTTTTTATTATTCTGAAAAGACCCCAAGCGGACAACGGGTACCATAGTAGAAGGCACCAGCGGCGGCAGTGGCGGCCATGGCAGCAACGACCGAGTTGACGCCCATGCGAGACGCGGTGGCAGGGCGAGCGGCAACGGTCGACATGGTCGTGGTGGCCGTGCGAACTGCCGGTTGGTGATGTTTTTGTTTTGTTTTTCCTTTTAGGACCATACACACACACACACACACACAAGCAAAAGTACCAGCGGCAGTGCGGGTGGCAGTGCGGGCAACGAGGCGCGAGGCAAACATGGTGCAGATCTAGAACGGACTTAAAAATGGGAGACAAACATTGTGATTATGGTTTCCAACTAAACAAACTTTTAAAAAACCAAAAGATTCTTTGAGCCATCGTGGTCGGACACGGCTGTAACGATGGTGCCGTCGACCGGACTGACGGCCAGTTCAACAAAGTTGCCCTCGAGCCGATGAGTCGAGTGCGCAGTGGAAACGCTTACGTCGCCAGCGTCCCACATCATGATGTCGAGCATGGTACCTGCGATGCCGATCATGAGACCGGACGGACGATCGTACAGTTTGCGTTGGGACGGCGTGATGAAAGGCCTGCCCATGACGCGGCCGTCATTGATCGAGAACTTGAGCATCTGTCGGGGCGGATCCCCGTTCACGTTGAACGCGACCACGACGTAGTCGTCAGTGACCACGGCAAAGTCTTTCCGGTCCTCTGTACGCCAGAAGAACGGCACGAGAGGGTGATCGCCGTTGGGGAGGACTTGCTCGTCGCACCAGTCGGCGTCGCGGCATAGCTCGCCGTCAGCGCTGAGCTTGACGAGCGGGTATCGACGGAACTGCCCCGCCGCCGACGAGACGATCGTGACAAAGATGCAGCCTTTGGGGCTGGGGGCCACGGACGAGACGTACTCGGTGCTGGCGAGCGAAAGGGCCGCCGTAAAGTCGATCGTGAGGTCGATGCGGCGCAGGGGGACGCTGATACGGATGAGACGATCGTGCAAATGGACCAGAACAGCGCCTTCAGCACCAGTGTGGAGGCCCTTGATTCTGCTCATGTCGTCTTCGGGAAAGGGCACGACAAAGCCGGCATCGGGGATGTCGTTCGCGTCCGAGTCGAGGACCAGCACCGTCAGCGAAGAAGGGCCCGGGCCTGCCTGCAGCATGACCAGGTGGCCGTCACTATTAAAGCAGAACTGGAGTGTGGACCAAGGGATAGACTTGCGCGGGGCCTTGACCGAGTAAAAGTCGCGGCCGATGTGGTACACACCAGCCTTCATCGACCCAGCCCCCAGTACGACGTTGGAGCTGTACACGCGGTCGTAGATCATGTTGCGTCCCGCGTCGAGCCCCGGGGTGGTCTCAAACGGTGGCTTGGCCGTGCGGCGGATCCTGGAGCCGATGAGCTCGTGGCGAGCCAAAGCGGCGACACGGAGGCGGATCGGGTTGGACGTGTCGAGGAAGAGCTTTTCCGCGGCGAGGAGGAGGTCACGCTTGACCACGAGGAGGTCGTAGGCGTGTTCGACCTGCTTGATGTTTGCATCGATGCCCTTGCTCAGCGCAGTTGCGACCTCGGGGCTGTCCTTGAGCGTGTCGAGGAAGCGGGCACGGCGCTCCAGAAGAGTGGCCGAAAGGGAGGCAAGCAGATGGCTCTGCTCGCGAAGGATGCGCTTGCACAACTCGTCTGCCGATCGATAATTGCGCTCAATCATCCCAAAGCCAGAGCTGATCGTCACCCAGTCCTGCTCGGCGACGTGCACGCAGCGACGTTGCATGCACTGCCTGCAGCGGAACGCAAGACACCAGGGACAGAAGACCTCGCCTGCAAACGGGCACTTGGGTTCGCAGGGCAGCTCGAAATCCACGGGCGTGATGCCTTTAGTCGCGATCATGCAGGCGGCGTGCTGCACCGCCTGCTCCAGCGGGAACGATGTGCGGCACAGGCCGCAGTTAAAGGTCACGGGGGGCTGCTGGCCGCTGCGGCCCTCCTCGCCGGTGGGCGCGGTGGGCCCGGGCGGCGGGATGAAGATCTGCGAGCGAGTGAAAGGGTTGCCACACGACAGGCCCAAGGCGGTCTCGACGTCGCTTGTGATGACGGCGGGGCATTTGTTGGCCTCGCCGTCTTCCTCGGCCAGGGCACAGTCCCGACAGAGGGTGTGGAAGCAGGGCAAGATGGCGGTTTCGCTGTACGAGGTGATGACGGCGTTGCAAGCGACGCAGGACGTGTCCTTCTTGTGGAACTCGGCAAAGGCATCGCTGGAGTCGTCCATCGCAGAGAGTGTCGAACCGATGATGAAACTGCGCACGACAGCCTCGGTAGTAAGCTCGCGGCTGTACAGGGACGAGTCGAGGATGGTCATGTTCCCTGTTGTTTTCGTGGGTTTCTTTTTTATTTAGAAAATGGGGAAGTACAATAATTTGTTGTCATACTCTTGTTCTTGAGCTTTATGTCGGCGCCCGCCCGCAAGAGCAGTTGTAGGGCTTCGTTTGCTCCTGAGGCAGCAGCCACATGAGCAGCCGTGTCGCAGTCTAAAAATCGAAAGAAAAAAAAAAGGAATAAGTGGAAAACAGTGGGCTAAAAAAAATACCATTATTCGCCAAGTTGACGATATCCTGGCCAGCGTTGAGGAGGTAGTTTATGATGGCCTTCTGCCTATTCTCTCGCTCCTTATCTAAAGGAATATACTCATGAGATCGGGGGAGGGGAAACCTGTGAAAGATTGTGGGGGCTTACCAGCACGTACACCAGGATCGACGTCATGGAAAAGATTCATGTGCGCTGCGAGAATGAGCGGCGTAGCACCATCTAGTATCCGTCCAAGAAATAAAATGAGGTTTTTTAAAAAATCTAGGACCCAAGGGAAAATGCTCGCCCTCACCGTTGGTCCTCGCGTCTGGCCGAGCGCCATGACTGAGCAAGTCTTGGACGTTGGCGGGTATTCCAAAGGCGGCTGCGGTGTGCAGAGGTGTGAAACCATGCTCGTCCGAAGTATTCACATCGGCCTTCAAAAGGAGCATTGCTTGCAAATACTCGATGTTGATCTGACGCGCTGCCAGAAGGAGTGGTGTTTGGACTATTCCGAAATTATACTAATTTAAGGAGAAAAAAAAAGTTCTCTTGCCAAACCTCCTCTCGAGACTGCAACAGAAACGAGCGGCGTGTAGATGACGGACAGGTCGTTTTTGGCAAGCTTGATAATGGCTTTCAGCATGACTTCTGCACACTCCCGGTCCAGCCTCTCATAGACACCTTCCCCTGCCAAAAACGCCCTTGTTAAAGAAAACTTTCATTGAAGAAGAAGAGTCGCAGGCTACCTTCTTTGGGGATCTTCATCAACTTTGTGGAATGCGAGTACAACAGCTCAACAACCTTGGCGTCCCTGTTTTTGATGGCTTCGACCAGGGGCCAACTGTATCCATCTAGAAAGAGAGAAAAAAAAAAAAAATAAGACACACCAAGGATAAAAAAGCAGGGTACCTTTGTCGATCGGGCTTGCGCCGCTTTGCAGCAGGACCAGAACAACGTTCAAGTGCTTCTGTAAGCAGGCTTGCCTCAGCGCATTGTAGCCTGCGTTCTTGCTTGCTCTCATGATCCCGAGGTCCAGATACTGTTTGAGTCGTGCAGTGCTCGTTGGCTGAACGAGCACCATGACGTTGACAAGCCTTTCCAGCGCGTCCACGCCCGTGTCCTCGATTGCGCCCACGATTTCACCGCCCGATGCCCACATCCATTCATCAAAGGAGGCCATGTCATACGTGTCGAGCGCCTTGAGAATGCAATCGACTGCCGCCTGCTTCTCCACAGGAGTCACCTATAACGAAATTGGAAGGCTTAACAAAATTTTATTTTCTTGCAACGCTCTCGTTGTACAATCCAGGGACGTATGCTGCTCCATTTCTTGGTGGTCATGTTCACATAGAGCGGCAAGCCGCTCACATCCGAACGCTCTTCCCATCCATCGCTCAGTTTCACACGAAGTTGCGTCTGGATGATGGTAGGCCATGTAGAACCTTCTGGCGGCGTCCATCGCGTCTCCTTTGTTTCGTGATTGGCGTAATAAAGGCGCCCGATCTTTGACCAGTTTCGAGTCCATCCATTTGGCACGACCACTATTCGCTTTCGAAATCAGCAAGTTCAAGTGGAAGCCTTCGATTTTTACCTTTGTCGTTGAAAAGATCGACCTTCTGAGACTTGCCTTCCGGTCGTGCAAAATTGCGGATAAGATCCACATAGTGAGTAGAATCTTGTTCAGCGACATCGAGGGCCGTACAGCCTCCTGGTTTCCAAATAGTTTTCTTTTGTTAACCCGTAAGAGAAAACACCACCAATACCAAAGTTTTTGATCGTTGGATCGGCATTGTTTATGAGCAACATTCGAATGCAAGCATGGTTGTTGCTTTCACTGATGGCTCCATGCAACGGCGTGTTCCCCTCTGGAGCAAAAAAAAAAAAAAGGTTTAAAAATGAAAAAAATAAATTTCTTTTCGTTCGTACGCTCATCGACAGAGTTGACGTTCGCTCCCTTGTCCAACAACATCTGGAGGAGTTTTTCGCTCTCCCTCATCGAGGCAGCAAGGAAGAGGGGTGTTTTGCCAGCTACTCGTGAGTACTGACTTCAGAAAAATGGCAAAAGAAGGAAAAAACATACACTTTGTTTTTGCGTCAACGGCTGCACGGCTTTCAAGGAGCAGCTCGGCGCACTGCAATTTTTGTCTATTCGTTACGGCCACATGAAGTGGGGTCTCACCACCTGCCAAAAACATTACAAGTTTGACCAAATGATAAAAACCGTACGATCGTTGACTCTGTCAACCTGTACTCCAGGCTGGTCCAGTAAAATCTTGATGCCCTCAATGTTGCCGAGAAAGCTCGCACGATGCAGTGGTGTGTCGCCTTCTACGGACGGGGTGGGGTCATAAACAAAGGGAAAAAAAAAAAGGAAGTACGATTTGTGGTGGAGTCTATGTTCGCCCCACGTTGAATGAGCAGCATGGCACATCGACGGAGCTTTGGAATCGTCAATGCCGCGAAAAGCGGAGTTTCGCCGTCTAAATACGTCAATGCCATGGGCAAAAAAAGCAAAAAAGGAAAGCACAGGCGCGCACCATTGTTGGCCTGGTCAATGTGCGCGCCTCTGTCGAGCAGGATAAGTACGCACTCGAAACGATCCTTCAAAGCGGCAATGTACAGAGGGGTGTTTCCGCCTGCCGTCGTGTACTCTATCATCAGCACAGAAAGGGTGAACGCCCGTTCTTTACCTTCTGAGGTCCTGTTGACATCTGCACCATTGTCGAGGAGCAGCCTGACGCACGCGAGATTGCCGTGCAGGACAGCAAAGTGCAGCGCCGTCCCTCCGAGCGCCTCGTCTTGTATTGATTTGCCTCTTTTTAGGACCTACGTGGTTGCCAAAATACAGCATACGCTTCTCCTCGTCCGTCAAGAGAATCGTGCCCCGACCGACGAGCGGGACGTTCACGTCTGTGTTTTTGTCCAGCAGCATCTCCTTCAGCCGATCCACGTCGGCTCCTCCGACTGCGGCAAACCACGCGTCCACGTCCATAACCTGACGACGGTCTTCCTGAGAGTCGGACATGGACGCCACCTGCGCAAAGCCGCCAGACTCCATGTAAAAGTGACGCCATTTTAAGCATACTCCACCACCGTTTTTTGAAAGCTGGCTGCTACTCCCCCGCTGGCGCTGCTGTCGTCCTCGTCCTCGCCCTCGCCCTCGTCGTCGCCCTCGTCCTCGTCGTCGTTTTCGCTGCCCGTCGCTGTCACCGCTGCGTCTCACCACAGCAGCACCAGCGCCGCCACAAACAGCAGCAGTCCGCCCGCCGAGTCACTCCAGCGCCGTTTCAAGGTCCTTCTTCCGGCGGACGAGGTCGTCGTTGCCGACTACGCGGCTGCCCTTCAGCGAGAGATCCTCCTCCAGGGCCGCTTCTACATAACACAGCGACACGTGTGCTTTTACTCCAACATCCTCTGGAACACCACCGTACGCTTCTTTTGTTTTGTTTTTTGTGTGTGTGTGCTTTATCCGGTAACACGGCGCACTCGTTGCCTTCTTTGTGCAGGTTGTCATCCCGTTTGACGACATTGTCGCGATCGAGAAGCGCACCAACGCCTTTTTCATCCGCAACGGGATTCTTATCACCAGCTTTCACGGCCGAGTACGTCGGGATTCTTCTTCTTTTCTTCCTATTTAATCTTATTTATGTCGGTGTTTAGTTTGCATTCACGTCGTTCCTCTTCAGGGACCACACGTACAACCGCCTCGTCCGCTTCTGGCGCAACCATCGCTCAGGCAGGCCGCAAAGCATCGAGGAACTGTTGAAGGAGGACGAGATCGCGTACAACACCGAGGCCGAGTCCCTGTTCCACGACGACGAATCAATGCTCGAAATGGACGGCATCGATGACCAGCAGCAACAGCAACAGCGGCAGCAGGGCGAGATGGCTGCGGCAGGGTCAGTGGCCGCCGAGGGCATCCGAAGGCGCGCAACAACCCTGGACTCGTTGACGGAGAACGACGAGGGTTACGTGGACGTGGCCAACATCCCCATTGCTTCCATCCGTACGTTTCGACGGGCGTTCTTGTTCCTTCTGACTTGGATTTTGACAGCACAACTCAATCAGCCGAAGCCCGAGCGCGCTGGCTCGCTGCACTTGGACAACAACTCTGCCTCGTCGTTCCTCAGCAGGAGCAAGAGCTCGTCGTCCAAAGTGGTGATGGCTGGAAAGGCGCCCTCGTCGCCCGTCGTTGGCACACCGCCGTCACCGATGATCAACTCGTTGCAAAACTCCCAGGCTTTGGGAACCCCGCGTTCTGCCTCGCCCGATCTGCTGGGTCCTTCGCGTCTGTCTGCCATGACTATGCCAGTTCGTACTAGAAATTTTTACAGTAAAGATA
>Ga0302227_10002737_pt1 | contig 11909 bp, 21 predicted proteins | sample II_Palsa_N1_1_FD_193525 | JGI IMG/M metagenome (GOLD analysis project Ga0302227, IMG submission 193525) | Peat permafrost microbial communities from Stordalen Mire near Abisko, Sweden - II_Palsa_N1_1 | ecosystem: Environmental > Terrestrial > Soil > Palsa > Peat permafrost | place: Sweden...
CATGATCATCTTAATGATCTTGTAAATGTCGGACGGACCACGATTGCCTCCGCTCGGCCCGCCTTTCCGGCCGCCCTTGCCGCCCTTTGCTGGTGCGTCCTGGACCATTGCCTTTTTTTTTTTTTTCATGTTAAAACAGCAGCATGTTTTGCAGCTTCATACGAGAGCCTTGGTAAAGTTGTCCTCGCGCAACTTGCTGCGCTCGTCCATGACGAGGTAGATGCCATCGCCGCCAGAGGGGAACATGTAGTGCTGCAGGGGCGTGGGACGGTAGTCGGTGTAGACGACGTGGCACGGCTGCTCGTGGACCTTGCAGATCCACTCTGCAAACTCTCGTGCGTTCGGGATCGTGGCCGAGAGGAAGACGTGGTGAACCGTCTTTGGCAACATGATGATGCTCTCCTCCCAAACGACACCACGCTCTACAATTATCCCATTCAATGGCTATTCTATCGTAACCAGCAACCAAAAAAAAAAGGTACCTTTGTCGCGCATGTAGTGGATTTCGTCAAACACGACCCAAGCAACCTCTCGCATGACCTCGGAGCCGCGGTATAGCATGTTTCGGAGAATCTGCACGTCAACAAATAAGACATCAGAGGGATGGGACAGGTTGCGGCATTTACGAGTACCTCAGTGGTCATGACAAGGCAGCTCGCAGTGGGATTGATTGTGACATCTCCCGTCATGAGGCCGACATCCTGGAAGTCCTCGTAGAGCTCGCGGTACTTTTGGTTGCTGAGGGCCTTGATGGGCGAGGTGTAGATCACACGCTGCTTGTTCTTGAGCGACAGGGCGATGGCGTACTCGGCAATGACAGTCTTGCCGGCGGACGTGTGTGCCGACACAAGGACAGACTCGCCACGCTCGATGCACGCAATCGACCACTTCTGGAAGGGATCGAGGGTGAACGGGTACTCGCGCGCCGGCTTTTCCGGGGGCTAGTGGCGAGTGAACAGATTAGGAGGAGGGTGCTGCTGCTGGTACACAGCACGTACAACATGGTCGGCCAAGGGTTTGAACGGGTAGTTTGGGGGCACAGCCACTTCGTGGCGCACCTCCTTGGTGTTGCTGGCGGCAATCTCCGCGTCCGACACAACCGGCAGCGGCTGTCCTGCGCGTCTATTGCCACAGAAGCGTTCACAACCAAATGGGGGGGAATAGCCGGTGCATACGCTTTGGGCTCGTCTTCGCCCAGTGTCTTGGCACGCTTGCTGCTGCCGCCACTGCTGCCACTGCTGTCTAGCTCAGCAGCCTTGGGGGCGGGCACAGCAATGGGCTCGCCCACGTCGTCGTCGTCGTCGTCGTCGCTCGGGCGCTTCTTCTTCTTGGAGGCCTTGGTGATGATGGGCTGGGCCATGTGCTTCAAGCGCTTAGTCGAAATAGTTATTTGCCCACTATGACGCAAAGGCTTCCATCGAGCGCGGATGCCCTGCTGCGCATCAACTTTGCGGCCCAGGCGGCCGTGCTGATGGCAACAACACTGGGCAGCACCGCCAGCAAGAGTGACGACAGAGAGGCGGACAAGGTTCTCGATCGAGGCTGTTTATTCAAGTCTGATCTACTGGCCAACTAGGTCAAGAGGAAGCGCAGGAAAGACGAGGAGCCCCAGGCGTCTGTGGATGCCGATGAGACGGCGGCGCCTGTAGCAGCATCGGGCAATGCGTCATCCCACGACGCTGGTGTTCGCACAGCAAGGAAGGAAAAGAAAAAGACCAGGAGGAAAAAGAAGCCGTCAGCACTGACAGAGCGATCCACGACATCGGTAAGACGTCTTCTGCCTGGAGATCATTTTTTTTTTTTAACACTGTGCACATGCAGCTCAGTGGGTTCTACGGTACGGTCGCATCTGGCGTAGCCGAGAAATTTGTGCTGCGAATGTGCGTGTTTTTTTTTTTTTTTTAATCTCTATTTGATCTAACTGTTGCTCACATAAATAGGGACACCGACTTGAAAAGATCGCTGTGCAAACACTGCAAGTCCCCTCTTATCCCCGGCGAAACAGCACGAGTCCGCATCCGACGTAACTTCAGCTTGATTGAAAATCGCCCATTACTGACTAGACTATAAAACTACTAGCTCGGCGCGAACGACATCTCAACATAACGTGCCTCAAATGCGGTCACTGTCGGCGATTGCTGACACGCCCCGGGCACTCTCTCGCGTACGATCTCCTGCCGATCACAAGAGTTCCCCAATCCGGGGCCGATGACGAGTCTCCAAAAAAGGATCGCATTGACGATGCTGATGCAACTTGTACTGTTGATGCATAATGGGCCTCTGAGCTGCAGGACCAGCTCAGGCTTCAATAAAAGAATTTGCGCTGTTTGAGTCTGGATGAGATAATTATAAAAATGGAAGACGACCGCGTGGCCGATCTGAACAACGAGGACGTTTTGCTCGCGGCCCGCTACGGCGACCTGGACGATCTGAAGCAATGGCTCGATGGCAGCCAGCCGCAACTAGTATGTGTGCGTGTCCCTGTTTGGTTTCGTACTGATTGACGGGTGGGCGACAGGACGTGAACGCAGTGGACGCAAACGACAGCACGGCAGTCCACCTGGCCGCGGCTAACGGACACGCGGACGTGGTTTCGTTCCTGCTGACGCGAACACGTCAGGAGCTGATCAATTCGCAAAACAAGGGCGGGAACACCGCTCTGCACTGGGCCGCTCTCAATGGCCATCTGGCCACGGTCAAGGTGCTGCTCGAATTTGGGGCACTTCCTCAGGTACGAACGAGCCCATGCGAGGCCCTGAAGCGTGTGCCCTAACCTCCCCCCCTCGCCTCCCTATGGCTCAGATCAAGAACAACAGTAACAAGACACCGCTGGACGAGGGGATGCAAAATAACCATGACGAGGTGTGCGTTGCCATAGTGCAGTCGTCAAAGTACAAGGCGGACGAGGACGACTCCATTCCCGAACTCCCTCCAAACACAAAGATCATCGAGGACGAGGAGGACGACGACGAGATGGATGCCAGCGACAGCGTCGCTGGCAGCAGCAGCAGCAGTAGTTGAGATTGTATTTGTAAACTGGATTTCGATTGGGGGCATTACAACCATCGCTAAACTTAAAACTGAATAAGAAATACAGCAGCGCCTGTTACTGAGGAACCACAAAGAGCAAACGGTTGGGGGTGCCCTCGGGAACATTTCGCAGGACATCCTTTGTGGACGCATTGATAAGAAAGGTCTCCACCTCGAGAGGGGTGTAGTTTGGATACATTGAGCGGACGACGGCCGCTGCACCTGCGACATGACCCGCGCCCATGGATGATGCTGGAGCATGTTTTTTTTGATTTTTAATAATAATAATAAAAAAAGGAAGTGTCAGTTCACTCGGAAACGAAATTGAACGTACATGACATGGTCACATTGCCGCCACCATTGCGAGCTGTCGTGATGGTGACACCGGGGGCGACGATCTTGACGCAGGATCCACTGTTGGAGTTGGAGGCAAAGGTGTCACTGTCATCCGACGAGGCAACAGTGAGCGACTCTGGGGCACCTCCAGGTGAGTACTGGCACGCATTGGAGCTCGATCCTCCCGCTGCCGCTGTCACGACAACACCAGCCGAGAATGCACCGGCCACCGCTCTGTCGAGGACCTCGGACTTGGATCCCCCGACCGACAAGAGAGCCACGGCGGGGTTTCCGCGCGATGCTGCTGTTGCAATCACATAGTCGATCCCCGCAATCACGTCGGATGTTGCCCCAAAACCGAGGTCGTTGAACACCTTGACCGCAATGACATTGGCTCTAAATGATTGCATTGAGACTAGTACCACTTGTCCACTCCCGCACACTTACAGTTTCGCTACGCCGAACGCAGTTCCGGCCGCCAGAGCCGCCGTGGCTGTCCCGTGGCCGTTCAGATCCCGGTCAACGCCGCCATCGACAATGGTTTTGCCCCACATCGCTCGTCCGCCGAAATCGACATGAGCCACATCCACGCCCGCATCGATCGAGTAAACGTCCACACCCTGGCCGGCAACGTCGGGATACTACAAAAAATATAAATATATATTTAAAAAAAAAAAATTAGCCCCTGGCTTGGCAAGAGTGCAAGTACGTAGAAAACGGCGTCAAGGGGGAGGAAGGGCTGGTCGATGCGGTCGAGGCCCCAGCTGGGCGGATTGTGCTGGATTCCGCGGCGTTTGTTCGCCGAGAAGCGGCGGTGTCGAATGCCAACCGCCGCAATTGTCTTGTCACTTGATCGCGGCTCGTCCTCGTCCACGACGCCAATGTCGCTGTCAGTGGTGCTGCCGCTGTTGTCACTGCCACTAGTGTGGTGGCGTCTTCCGTCGTCCAGAGTAAGAAACGAATCTGGCTCGATGCGCACGACCTCGTCTCCTCGTCGGCGTATCTCCAGCAAAAAGGCGTCGGAGCATCGAACGGTGTATCCGTGGAGTGCGTGTCGGTACACAAAGCGCAGACGTGGCTCTTTCGGGTGCTGCTCGTTTGACGGCGACAAGTGTAAGCCCAGGGCCGCCAAGTGTTTGTCCACGTCAACGTCCCTTTGCAGCAGCACAATGTACTAGAGCGAGACAAGGTCGGTCAGCCCCAGGGTTACTTGCAGTATTACCTGGTCGTTTGCATGGCGGGCATGGGCCACCGCAACAAGTGCCAAAACGGCGGCTGCGACAACAGCAGCAACAGACAGCAGTTTCGGCATCGGAAAATGTTTTCGCCATTTTATTTTATTTTTTATTTTTATTTTTATTTTTTTGAATTCTTCGTCTACAAAAGTCGGAGAGGGGGAAAACAATGCGCTGCATTGCAACAGGGGAGGGTACACTATGTCAGGGAAGGTGGCGTCATCAGGCAAGGCAAAAAAGAAAAGAAGGAAAATAAATTTGAGGGGATTGTGTCATTGGGTCTCATTTTGTTTTCACGTTAGGTCTGTGCTGGTGCAGCATCCCCGCCGGCGCCACTGCCACCGCCGCCATTGCCACCACCACCACCACCACCACCACCACCACCACCACCACCGGCGCCCAGCAATAGCCCGAGCTCCTTCTCCCGTGACTTTACCAGCCGAGAATGCTTGAGTCCGCACGCATTGCACAGAGATTTTCTCCCATCTGCACCTTTCCGCCACTCGAACGACTTTGTTACGCCGCACAATGTGCACGGAGCCTTTTGAGGAGATTCCTTAAGAGGGCGCTTGCTTTCCCCTTGCGTCGCAGGAGGCAGCTAAAAGGAAAAAGAAAAAAAGTGAATAAATTGAGAAAAATTGCCAAAAGGCATACGCCGACAAAGACGCTCGAGATCCCGGCCGGTTGCGCTTGCGAGACCAAAGGCGATGCCTAAGTTGCAAGTACAATATTACACTATTTCCCCCCCCCTTGTTTATCGGTTACCATTGCATGCGTCAAGAGATATTTCGGTTTGCCATCGGCGGCCGCGGATGCATCCGTATTGTTATCCCCTTCCATCGAGATCCTCCGTTTCTTTGGCGTCTTTTGCTGTTGCATTTTATTTCGTCAGCATACGGTGCGCTGAGCTAAGGAAACGTACAGTGCTGGCCCAGACAAGCTCGCTGGTGGGAGTCTGTGGCAGGTGTTTGTTTGTGTAGACGTTTTGCATGATTGCGGGGCTATTTCCAGTGGCGACAGGAGCGCTCGTGCTGGGACCAAACAGTTGATGGTGCGCCAAGTTGTCGTCCAGTGGATTTGCAGGTGCAGGTGCAAGCTGAGGGAGCTGCGGTATTAGGGTTGCAGTTGTTGAGATGGGCGAGACAGCCGGAGTTCCCGCTGTAGCCGACGTGTTGGAGATCGGCGAAACTGAGGGGATCATGCTGCTGCTGCCGCTGCCGCTGCCGCTGTTGTTGCCGTTGCTGGCGGCTGAGCCGGAAAGAAGGTTTGTTGAACTGCCTGGCGTGAAGCACGGAGGTGCACCCAGCATGCCACTCAGGTTTGCAGCAATCATCGAGCTGACCTCGGGCGCGTTGTTGGACGAGTTGATTTTGCGCGAGATCGCGTTGACGTGCGTGATTTTGCCGCCCAAGGAAGCGTTTCCAACGGGTGTGAGCTGGACTTGCTCGGTGCACAAGGACCCGTTTTTACAACGCCGACGCACAAGGAACGGCTTGGGGACTTGCTTGGTAGTGATCGCCGATTGGAACTGGGGGGTAAAATAGAAAAGGATGATCAGACTACCAACGATACACCTTGTGTTGTGTGTTCTTTACTTGTTGGTTGACATTGTTGGCATCTGTCGTTATGATCATCTCCCAGCAAGGCTTGCCCACGAGCTCGTGAGGCATGTAGCCCCAGTGCGCATAGCAGGCGTACGAGATCGTCTCAAAGTTGCCCTGGACGTCCAAGCGGTAGAAGATGTCGTTTTGGTTCTCAAACAAGTGCCTGCGCAAACCAACTTTAACCGACCATTGTTTTAACTGCGTACTTGAACTGTTCGTATTCAGCGTGGGCCTTCTGGGCCCGCTCATAGTCTTTTGTAACGTCGTTCTCGATCAAGGATATCTGCAAAACGAGCATTTGTCGATTCTCTCCTACTCCTTCAAGCTGCGTACCTCCGTGACTGGTTGCCCTGGGGAGTTGAAGATGGCTGCCGCTGCCGATGTTGTGAAGTACATCTTGCCAACAAACCATCCGTACTCGGACGAGTGGAAGTCCCTCCTCCGTCGATAGAGCACCTCCTCAATCTCATCTGGGTTGTTGGATACTCTCTGTGTACAAACGGGTGTTGTTTAGGGCAGTCGGAAAAATACAACGCGTACATGGAGGCTCGCAGCCAGGCCGTCCAGGTCGGCCTCGTGCACAAACGAGGCAAAGGACGCGTTCACGAGGGGGCTGTCAATAAGCGCCTCGACCTTGCCGGTGTTGGTGTTGCGCGTGTGCGCAAGGACCTATGTGAGGGTTTAGGGGGAAAACAACAAGCACCTGCTGAAGGGGGGCAAAAAAAAACGGTGCCTTGAAGTCGGGCGTGAGCCGAAAGGACTGCTCGACCTCCTCATGCGTCGTCGACGTCACGGACCCTGTGGGCGACTGTGCTGGCGGCTGTGGTGACAAGACAAAGTGCTGGGGCTGCGGAGACAGTTGGGGCTGCAGTTGTTGGAGCTGGAGCAGCGGTGGCTGCGGCTGGAACGTATGTGGCGCGTGCGGATGCTGGTAGTGCGAGTGCTGGTGTGGGAGCTGGTGCAGCTGGTGCTGGTGCTGGTGCTGGTGCTGGTGGTGTGTCACCGGTCGTTCCATTCCCTCGTTGTCTGAGACGCACACACGCACACACAAAAAAAAAAAACAGAAAAATTTCCCTCGGCGGCAAAACAAGTCTCGAATGTGCAGCGGGGCAGCGTGAAGTCGCTTTTTTTTGTGTATTTTTCTTTATTACAATCAGCTTCTGATGAGACTACGCGTTCTTGCTTCGCTTGCCCTTTGAGATAGTCGTAGCTGAATCGGCATTCTTCCGCTTGATGGACGCAACGAGTTGCGACAAGCTCGTCTCCTTGGCAGGCTTGATGCCACTTTCGGTCTGCGCCTTGGGTTTGCCGTTGCGCTCGACAGGAGCAGCAGTGTTGCGGTCGACTTGGATGCGCTTCTGACGTTCCTCAATGATCGCCTTCATGCCCTTTGTCTTCTTGTACCTGCAAAAATAAATTCTTTTTCAGAAAGCGACTATTTTTTTTTCCTTACGACGTACTGGGGCGCACTGGGATCGATCGCGAAAAGATGCGAATCGTACACAGCCGTGAAACGAGTGTCATTGACGTCGACTGCAAAATTCTTGTCTGTTGCTCCGACATCCTTGTCGTCCTTGTCGCTCGACTTGGACTTTTTCTTCTTGTCCTTTAGTTTTTCCTCCTTGACAAGCTGGCGAAGGTGAAAGTGCTTTTTTTTTTTATTTAAAAAAATAAAATAAAAAATCCCATCGATATTATTATTTTCAAACAATACCTTGCCAGAAGAACCCTGCTCGTCCATGAGAAGCAGATCAAGTTCGGCCTTGCGTTTCTCCTCTGCGGCTGCGTCGGCGTTCTTCTTTGCCTTCTTTGAAACCTTGACCTTGGGCAGCACTGGCTCGTCATCGTCAACGCCCTCAAAGGCGTCATCATGATCGTTGTCTTCTCCGATGTCGCTACCATCTTCGTCCGGAGCAGCGGCAGCCTCGGCCTTCCTTGCCTTTTCCAGCTTCTTCTCCTTGCGCTTCTCCTTGCGCTTGTCCAGATACGACTCCCACACGGTCTTTTCGGCAGCTTCGTTCTTTTTCTTCTTTTTCTTCAGCAAGCCGCTGGCGACATCCGCGAGACCAGAGGTGAACGTAATCTCCATCTCTTGCGCTGGCTCCTCCCTCGGTATGATGTCGTTCAGTAGGGCGCGGTACTTGGCCCGTCGCTCCTCTCGTGACAGCTTTTTCGGTGGTTTTGGTACCTCTGCCGCCACGTTGATTTCCTCGTCATCGGCCTCCTCGTCGTCTGCATCCTCGTCACTGTCGGAAGCCAAATATGCCTGTACAACGGAGTAAATATTGTCAAGAAAACGAAACAAAAAAGAATAAATTACGTTGAAATCCATGTTTTTCAAGTCGTCCTTGGTAAACTTGCGGCGGGTCATGCGGACACGCGCTGGATCGTCTTCGTCCCAAGTCAGATCGGCCTGGAGTTAAGCGCAGGGTAAGCTCAACGACATGATTATAAAAAGTTACATTGGTGTGCTGGAGTGCCTTGGTTTCAAACGGAATGGGCTCGTATGACACAATGACATTCGTGGCGGCGTCTCTAAAGAATAATACCTACTTTAAAGTTTATCTCAAAGGACTCTTTTTTTTACCTGGGCTCGTCGTCAAACGTCTCCTCGTCGGGGATGAAGCGCATGTCAATCATGTTGGCGCTATTTTCGTACTCGAGGCCATCGCAGTTGGCGTAGAGTGAGGTTGCAGTTGCAACAGAGTCGCAAACAACAACAGCGTAAAAGTATCGCAATCGCTCAACCTGGTACTTGCGGAGTTCGACCTGGCTGATGTCCTTCTTGGCATCGCCGAGTGTGTGCTTGATGCCGGCATCGCGTTCCTCGGATTCGTCGGCTTCGACTGCTGTCTTCTTGAAAATTTGCTTGGGCGGGCCGTGTTGCTCCTCGTACTGCAGGCGCTCCTTTCCAAACTGCGAAGGGTAAATGGTAACCGACGTGATCGACCCACTCGCTGGCTTGAACGAATCCAGCAGTTGCAGCAAGTCTTGGGCCTAGATACAGTTCTTAGAAGAGAGAAAAAAAAAACAGCGAGATTTTCGAAATTGTACGCGAACGTGGTCCCAGTCGAGATTGATCACGGCGAGACGGTTTGTTTGCTCGCCGACGGGCACATCGATGCGATCCTGTTTCAAAGGATAAGAGAAATGGTTCACATCATGGCATCATACCAGCGTGCGCTGCTCAAACTCGGTCAGGTCCTGCTCCGCATCCGAATCTAGCTCATCGTGATACTCGTCCTCAGAAGACGACGACGACACACCCTCACCGCGCATCGGATCGTACTGGTTTCCGCACATTAAAAACGCAGCCGGAACAAACAAACACAAAGTACCTTTGTCGCCTCTTCGTCCTCTTCGTCCTCTTCGTCGTCTTTCTCGTCTTCCTCGCTTTCCTCTTCCTCTTCCTCTTCCACGTCCTCGTTTCCAACGTCAGCATCCTCGTCCTCCTCCTCGTCCTCCTCCTCTTGACGATACAATCGCTTCAGGCTCTCACCGACACCCTTTTGCGCGACCCTGCGGCCGTACTTGTCGACCGTGCCTGGTTTAAGCCATTAATGCACTCGAGACCAGTCATCCCATACCCTCGGACGAAAAGCTCGAGTCGGTAAACATGCGCTGGAATCGGGCGTCCACAGCCACCTTGGACACGGCCTTCGGCGGCCGTTTGAACCGCGGATCGCGCAGCAGACGCGCCGCCAAGCCAGTTGCCACGTGGTTCTTTGCTTTGGTCGCCATTTCCGCAAGTGTAGACCCTGTTTAAAAAAACGGGTTCGCACCCTTGCACACTACCCGAGCACTCACGACTCGTACACACACACACACACACACGCAAAAAAAAAAAAAAAAAGAAGGCACGAGGATGAGCAGCAGCAGCAGCAGCGGCGGCGGTGGCAGCCAGCCACCTGCGCTGGACGTCATCAAGGCGTACCGCGACTACATCTCCAAGATGGTGACCGACGTGGACGGAATCAAGGTGCTCTTGCTGGACGAGGAGACGGTACGTGTCACAAGGCAGGCTGGCTGGCCGGTTCCCGCCCGGCCGACCAACAGCCCAGCAAATAAGATAAAATTAATTGCCCCGCCACCAAAAATAAGGTGAGCATGGTCAGTCTGGTCTATTCCCAGACCGAGGTCCTCCAGAAAGAGGTCTTCCTGGTCGAGAGGCTGGACAAAGCGCGGTCCAAGATGAGGCACCTCAACTGCGTTGTGTTTGGTGTGTGGCCGACCCTGTCTGCTTGCCGTTTCAACTAAAAAAAAAACCAACATGCAGTGCGTCCAACGGTCGAGAGCGTCAGCCGTTTGAAGGAGGAGCTGCGCGACCCAAAGTACAAGAGCTACTACATCTGTAACGAACGAACGATATAGGAGGAGGAGATGTGCGCAGTTACTAACCCTCGGAAAACAGACTTTAGCAACATTGCACGCATGGCGCACATCGAAGAGCTCGCCAAGGCCGACGTGCAGTCGGTCGTTGTGGAAGTGCAGGAATACTTTGGCGATTTCTACGCCGTCAACCGCGACACGTTCACCTACAACATTGACAAAATGATCGCAGAGCCAAGGCACAGTCTGGAGGCCGGCAAGTTTGAGCGCATGACTGAAGGTCTTGTCGCGCTCTTGCTCGCCCTCAAGAAGAAGCCTGTCATCCGCTACGAATCCAATTCGGACCAGGCACGCAAGCTTGCCAAGGAAGTGCACGTACGTGGGGAACCAATCAAAGGGAAGCGTGTCTGACTGAAAAGGTGGATAAAAAAAAAATAAAATAGTACGTGATGCAGCAAGAGAATTCGCTGTTTGACTTTCGCGTGCCCGACTCGCCACCGCTTCTGCTCGTGCTCGATCGACGCAACGACCCGGTCACACCGCTGCTCAACCAGTGGACCTACCAGGCGATGATTCACGAGGTCCTCGAAATCCACAACAACCTTGTGGACACTGCGCTCTTTGAGACCAAGAGCAAGGAGGACAAGCCAAAGGACGGCGTATGCCTGCTCTCTGTGTGTTTCGCAATTGGCCAACCATTTTTTAATTCTTGTAGCAAATCGTCCCTGGAGACAGCAATGTCGTCTTGTCGCCGCACCAGGACACGTTCTACCAAGCCAACATGTACCTCAACTTTGGCGACCTCGGTGCCAATATCAAAAGTATGCCTGTCATTCGAGACGTGAGCGACTTTGATTGATCGGACACTATCTATAGCGTACGTCGACGAGTACAAGTCCAAGACCAAGAGCACAGCAAGCATCGAGTCGCTCGAGGACATTAAGCGATTCGTCCAGGAGTACCCTCAGTTCCGCCAGCTCGCCAGCAATGTTTCCAAGCACGTCACCCTCGTCTCTGAGCTCTCTGCACGCGTCGACCATGACCTGTTGTTGGAGGTGTCAGAGCTCGAGCAGGAGATCTCTTCGACAGAGGACCACAACGCACATGTCGGCCGCGTCTACCAGATCATCACCAACCCCAAAGTGAGCAGTATCAACAAGCTCCGCATCGCTATGCTGTACGCCCTCCGTTACGAAAAGTCCCCTCAGAACGACATTCGCGGTGTCGTCGACAAACTCGTCGTCGTAGGACTGCCTCAGGAGCAAGTTTCTGTACGTTTCAAAAAACAAAAGTATTTTTCTCCTCATTTTTCTCCGTTTCCAAAAAAAAAAAAAAAAAAAAAAAAAAGGTTGGGGGGGGGGTGGTGGGTTATGCG
>Ga0302227_10002746_pt1 | contig 11877 bp, 11 predicted proteins | sample II_Palsa_N1_1_FD_193525 | JGI IMG/M metagenome (GOLD analysis project Ga0302227, IMG submission 193525) | Peat permafrost microbial communities from Stordalen Mire near Abisko, Sweden - II_Palsa_N1_1 | ecosystem: Environmental > Terrestrial > Soil > Palsa > Peat permafrost | place: Sweden...
AATGATGGTCTTGGCTCTATCTTCGGGATCGTCTCCGGCGTCTCGGGAGCGACACTTGGTAACAGCCACTTTGTTCTCATTGCCGGCTTGGCCGGAATGGTTGCTAGTGCGCTCTCCATGGGATCTGGCGCTTACCTTGCCGCGAAGAGCGAGCGGGAGATCTTCGAAGCAGAGTTTGCAAGAGAGCGGGAGGCCGTTGAGGACAACGAAGCTGAGGCGCGCGAGGTACTTTCTCTCAGCTATCAGATTCGTGGTCTGCCGGAAGAAGATGCAGAACGCTTTGTCGAGCATTTAGCGAAGAACAAGGAGCAACTCATCAAGGCGCTTGCGCGTGAGCGTCTGAATACAACCGAAGAAGGACTCAGCAAACCGCTGGTCTCCGCTGTCTCAGGAGCGCTCTCTACTGCGGTAGGAGCGTTGATCCCGATTATTCCATTCTTCTTCATGGCGGGGATTCCGGCAGTGATTGTTGCCGCGATCGTGTCACTGATCGCACATTTCGCCGTAGGTGCTGCGAAGTCTCTGATTACCATTCGCTCCTGGTGGAGTAGCGGTCTTGAAATGACGATTGTGGGGGCGGTTGAAGGCGTCGTAACTTACGTAATTGGAATCGGCATAGGCAGAATTGGAGGGGCCCAATAGAACTGAGAAGGTCCGTTTTGACTGGACCCGATTTGGTTTAGAACTTAGGTTGACGCGGAGTTGTCGCCAAAAGGCGATATCTTCCGCGGATGTTCTTCATGAAGTTCGTGATGAAGTTCATCGACCTTCGCTTTGGCCTTGTCTAAAGCCTTCTTGCCGACAGGCGTGATCTTGTAAATCCGTCGCTTGCGTCCTCCGACATTCTTGAGAACAGACTTCAACAGGCCGCCGCGTTCCAAGCCATGCAAGAGCGGGTAGAGAGTTCCGGGGCCAATGCGATATCCGTGATGCTTAAGCTCCTCCATCATGGCCAGTCCAAAGATTGGCTCGTGAGAAGCGTGCACAAGCACATGAATCCGTATGAGTCCGAAGAAGAGTTCCCGCTGTTGTTTCAACACAAGATAAATATACTGCTGCTGATCGAACGATGAATTCGTAGTATCGAATTTCGATATAAGATGTTTGAGGTAGACATTTACCCAAAAGGGACATCATAAATTTTGCAAGAGGGCGAGAGCGTCGATGAAGATCAGCAGCAAATGCTCAGACTAACGCCCCTTCTCATCCTTATGTTGCTCGCCTCAAAGCTGTGGGCGCAGGCGGGTCCCCCCTTCCAAACGGACGACCCGACGCCGGTTGATCTTGGGCACTATGAGGCCTATGTTTTCGGCACTGTGGACGGCACGCCGGCAGAACTTGACACGATCAGTCCCGGATTTGAGTTCAACTGGGGCGCTGTTCCGAATATTCAACTGCATGTGATCTTGCCCCTTGGGGTTGTTCTCCCGTCGAATAAGCCAGTCTATGCTCCGGGCGGCACGGGGCCCAGCGCCTTCGGGGTGCAGGATATGGAACTAGGTGTGAAATACGGGTTCATCAAACAAACGAAGCACCGCCCACAAATCGGCTCCTTCACCATGTTCGAGATTCCAACGGGAAGCTACTCCAAGGGTCTAGGCGTTGGCAAGGTGTGGTACAAACTCCCGATTTGGGTGGAGAAGGAATTTGGATCCTGGAGCCTTGTCGGTGGACTTGGATATACAGTCGTCCCACAGTATCAGTATCGGAACTATCTCTACGGTGGCTACCTGGTCAAGAAGGTAGTGAGTGAAAAACTAGAGCTGTCAGCCGAAGTCTTTTCTCATGCAAGGGAAGGTTTCGCAGCGGCTCAGACGCAGTCTTCGACCTTGATTGACGCTGGGGGCTATTACCACTTCAAGTCGCCGGGCCTCCAACTGCTGTTCGCATACGGGCACTCCGTTGCTGGACAGACAGAGAACTACGCGTATCTCGGACTTTATAAGACGTGGGGGAAAGACAAAGACGCAGACAAGAAAACCACAGGAGATGCGATGCTATCCGCGCAGCCCCACAAGAACGCGTTTTAGGAATGCGTAGCTTGCGACGTGCTTCGACTGATCCTCTTAAGGAGAAATAGCAATGGAAATCACGGTGCACAGTCTTTGGACACTGATATGAGCGTACTTAGCACTTGCGTTACAAAACAGACCGGAGACATGGTTTACAGCGAAGCGCGACGGCTACGGATGCTCGGTATTTGGGCACACACGACGATGTTGTATGCCCCAGAAAGAGATTCGGATCATGGATCAACGCTTGCAGTTCTTGTCGAGTTATCAGAAGGAAGAGATGTCGGTAGCGGACCCTAACATGGCCGCTTTTTGCTCTTGCTGTGGAGCACAAATTACCCTGAAACCCCAGGCGTGTCCGGTGTGTGGCACTCCTCGCCACGGAATGTCGCAGCCTGATACTGAGACCGACCCTCAAGAGATGGGCGAAGCGTAAGTAGCAACGAATACTCCACAGCAGTGTGTGCGAGATAAGTGCTCCTATGGCACATTGGAACAAACATTCCCCAGAATGACGTCGACAGCGGCGCAAGCCCACCGTTCGAGCTCGGCCTCACTTTCTTGCTTACCGACTCCTGCTAGCAGACGGTACAGGATGTCTCCCGTCAATGAGTCGTGAAGCATCACCGCAATCCGTTCAATCGGAACAGATGGCTTTCGCAACTCCTTCCTATGACTTTCCAATAAAGATTGGATGAAGGAAGCCGTTCTGGCGGGACCGTGTGTGTACCACGCCTCACCTACTTCGGGACAATTCGCTGCCTCACCGATGGCAAGACGATGAAGGTCCACGGACCGTTTTGCGGTGATGAGCTTCAGGATATGAAGCGAGAGCTTCTTTAAACTCTCTTCAAGGTTCAGTCCTGTGTAATCGATCTTCGCGAGCGGCTCATTCGATTCGCGGCAGAGGTTCTCGATACTGCTGATGAACAGCCCACATTTCCCACCGAATTCGCTGTAGACAGTGCTCTTCGAACCGCCAGCTATCTCAACGATCTTGTCGATAGTGACACCTTCATAGCCGCGCTTCAGAAACAGGTCCGCTGCGACTTTTTGAAGCTTGCCGTTTCGAAGCTCTCCTCGCGACCGTTTGTTAGCCATTCATCTCCCCGTCCTAAATGCAAAAAAATATTCAATGCAATCCACCTCTTCACTTCTCCTGTAGTAACAGCATTTTATGCACTCTTTTTTCTTCCGCACCTCTAGATTGCTTGTGCATCGAATTTGCCGCTGGGTGCATCTTATATGTACTGTACTGTACAGTATGCTTTATTTCAAGCCGATCATCATCAGCTGGAGGGCATATGAGAAGCAGACTTAATGATTCGACGATTCACTCGATAGCTGACGAGGTTGCAATTCAGCGGGGAGTCGCCATTCGGCCGATGTCTCAACCCGGATCAAATTCAGCGATCAGTGTTGTGCGTCCTGCTGAACTGAGTAGCGAGACCAGACAGACACCCGGATCGCTGAGGATGTCTGCCATTGCAGCGATGCATGGCATCGTCTCCTCGATATGGGCAGGCATATTTGTGGTCGAGCCTTTAGCTAAGACAGGCATTCATCACCACGGAGAACAGGACACCGTCGTTTACGTCCTGGAAGGAGAGGCTTGTGTGCGGTGGGGAGACCTCGGGGAACATTTGGCCACTGTTAGGGCGGGTGATTTTCTGCATGTGCCGAGCTGGCTGCCGCATCAGGAACTTAACCCTTCGGAGGAGCACGCATTTCGATGGGTAGTCGTACGGAGTACGCCAGAGCCGATCGTTGTGAACTTACCGGACGACTTTTGGCCGACCGTCTGAGCACAATCGGTAGACTTGTTGTCCATTTCACTTCGCAACACCACGAAGCTGTTCTCACTAAAGTTATCTAACCCGAAGGAGACTTATGGATCGTCGCAGTTTTCTTTCTTGCTCTCTCGCGGTTTCAGTCCTCTCACTTGCTACTGCTGGTGATCTAGTTGCGCAGGCACGGTCTACTTCGGACAAATCTGTACCGGAGTACATGGATCTGCGTCGGTACCATCTGGCGAGTGGACCGGGCATAAAGCTCACCAGTGATTTTTTTGCCGATGCTTTAATTCCGGCACTGAACCGGCTCGGCATCGGGCCAGTTGGTGCGTTCTCTGTATATTTCGGACCGGATAGCCCATCCTATTACCTTCTGATGCCAAGTTCGAAGTTGGAGACATTAGTTACAGCTGACCTTGAGTTGGCGAAAGACGATGTCTTTATGAAGGCGGCTGCGCCGTTCTGGGACGCTCCAGCCGCCACTCCGCCCTACATTCGGATCGAGAGTTCATTATTGCGGGCGTTCCCGGGATATCCCAAGGTCACTCCACCAGCCTCCGCCGCAACGAAGGGAAAACGCATCTATCACCTTCGCCAGTACCAGTCGCCGACAAACATGGATCATGTCCGTAAGGTGGAGATGTTTCATAACGGCGAGTTCGGCATCTTCTCTAAAGCTGGAGCTGCTGGAGTTTTCTACGCCGATACACTGATCGGACCGAATCTGCCGAATCTTACCTATATGCTCAGCTTTCCTGATATGAGGTCGCTTGAGGCGGATTGGGAAACGTTTTCCGCCGATCCAGATTGGAAAAAGCTCTCTGCCGATCCGAGGTTTAACTTAGACCCACCAACGGTATCAAATGTAACAAGTCTCGTGCTGCGTCCACTGGCTTGCTCCCAAGTGTAACGGGCTTAGCAAACGCCAAAGGAACCTTGACGCGCACCCTAAATTCTCAACACGAAAAGGAGCATCTTTATGAATAAGGAACAGAGTTTTTCAGCTGCAGCTGCCGGAACGTTCACCATTGGTGGCGATACTACTGTCAACCGGATGGGCTATGGCGCCATGCGCATCACAGGGACAGGTGTGTGGGGACCTCCCGCAGACAAAACCGCTGCTCTGGCGACTCTGCGGCGTGCGATTGAGCTCGGCGTAAACCTGATCGACACAGCCGACTCCTACGGTCCTGGCACCTCGGAAGAATTGATCGCAGAGGCCCTTTACCCATATCCAGCTGGATTGGTGATCGCAACCAAAGGTGGATGGGAGCGTCCGGGTCCCGGCCAATGGACACACAATGCCAGTCCGAAACATCTCATCGAAGCACTCGAGGGAAGCCTGAAGCGCCTGCGTCTTAGCCGTATCGACGTCTATCAACTGCACGCTCCGGATAATGCTGTGTCCTTCGAGGCGTCGGTAGAGGCATTGGCCAAACTGCGCGAGCAAGGCAAGATTCGCCATGTTGCGCTCTCGAATGTAACTCGCGAGCATGTGGAGAGGGCCCGTAGGATCGTGCCGATTGTCTCTGTGCAGAACCGCTACAGCTTCGCCGATCGGGAATCGGATTTCATCGTCGATTATTGCGAGCAGAACAACATCGCTTTCCTTCCGTGGGCTCCCCTCGGTCAAGCGAAGGAGGCACATGATGCCATCAAGAAGGTCGCTAACGATCTTGCTGCCAGTCCTTTACAGATCGCATTGTCTTGGCTGCTCAAGAGGTCCAACGTGATCCTGCCCATTCCCGGAACATCCTCGATCCAGCATCTGGAGGAGAACATCGCGTCTGCAGGTCTTGACCTCTCTCAGGCCGCGTATGACAAGTTGTCTACGGTAAGCCATCCTCCCGCAAGTCTACGTGGTTGAAGCGTTGCCAAAGCTAACCCTTTGCACGATCGACTTTCGCCAATACAGATCTGGAGATAAGAATGATGAGACGTTCACGCTTCGCAAAGTTCCACGTATTAGCCTCTCTCGCCTTTACTGCGCTTCTTCCGTCTGCGCTCCATGCCCAGCAGACAATCACAGGTCAAGCTGCTTTTGCAGACTACACGCAGCAGAAGCCGGGCGTCCGGCGAAAGATTACCGTAGAAGACCTGCCAGAGCCGAAACCGTCCGAGTCTGTAGACAACGGTCCTTCTCTCGTTCAAAGGCCTGAAGGCGCGTGGCCCATTGCCCCGGCCGGTTTTACGGTCCAGCTGTATGCGGGCGGAGACGCAGCCACTCCTATGCAGCGATCCGAAAACAAGAAAGAGACGCACGCGCCTACCTCCGGCACCTTCGTAATGCCACGCATCATCCACGCTGCACCCAACGGCGATCTCTTTGTAGCGGACTCGCAAGCCGGCTCCATACTGGTGCTGCGCGGCGTTACCGATGCCGGGAAAGCAGCTACTATCAGCACCTACGCCACGGGCCTCGATCATCCCTTTGGCATAGCGTTTTATCCAGCTGGCGCTAGTCCTCAATGGATCTACGTCGGAAATGCCACGACCGTCGTCAGGTTCGCCTACAAGTCCGGAGATCTTAAGGCTACCCGCACCCCTGAAACAATCGTGCCCGATCTTCCCGGCTATGCCCAACTGCGTGGTGGTGGCCACTGGACACGCGACGTTGTCTTCTCCGCCGATGGCAAGCATATGCTTGTCTCAGTTGGAAGTGGATCGAATGCCGACGATCCTGACACGCATCCCAGCGAGTTCCATCGAGCGGATGTACTCGAATACACTCCTGATGGAAAATTTGTTGAGGTCTACGCTTACGGCATTCGCAACTGCGTCGGCGAAGCGATCAACTCTATTACCGGCCAGCTCTGGTGCTCCACAAACGAGCGTGACGCCCTCGGAAACAACCTCGTTCCAGACTATGTGACTTCAGTGAAAGAAGGCGGTTTCTATGGTTGGCCCTGGTTCTACATGGGGGGCCATCAGGACCCCCGCCTCATGGGCACCCATCCGGAGCTCAAGTCCAAGGTCATTACACCCGACGTCTTGGTTCAACCCCACATGGCGTCCCTCGGAATGACCTTCTACCCAACTAGCAAATCCACCTTTCCCTCCCAGTACGACGGCGACGGATTCGCATCCGAACACGGCTCCTGGAACCGCGCGAATCGCGGAGGTTACGAAGTTATCCGAATTCCCATGAAGGACGGCAGAGCCACCGGCGAGTACGAGGACTTTCTTACCGGATTCGTCACCGCTGATGGACAGGTCTGGGGCCGACCCGTAGGAGTGGCCGTGGGGCATGATGGAGCTCTTTACGTGACAGATGACGGCTCTCGCAGCGTTTGGCGCGTATCTTACACCGGCAAATAGCCATGCTGCGGTTCCAGCAGACCCTTAACTCAAATGGAGACAACCAACATGATTTTCAAATATCACAGCATTGCAATTGCCGCTATCGTCACCGGAGCATCTCTGACGGCCGTACTCGCTCAAACCCGTGCGAGTAGCGTTGCAAGCGGTCACCGCGAAATCCTGCTGCAGACAACCCAATCGTGGAACGGCAAGCCCTACACGCACTACCCAACGGGTCAGCCACAACTCACGACGATTAAGCTGACCATCGCACCCCACACCGTCCTGCCATGGCACACGCATCCATTCCCAAATGTCGTCTACGTGCTTTCGGGCACGCTTACGCTGCATGACAAGGCCAGCGGCAAGACACAGGTTGTTCATCAGGGACAAGCGGTAGGAGAGTCAGTGGACGATGTGCATCGAGGCGAATCGGGTGATGAACCCACCGTGCTGCTCATCACCTATGCCGGCACCCCAGGCGTTCCGACCTCGGTTCCTGCGGCAGGCGAGAAGGCGGAGTACTGAATCATCTCTGATCAACTAAACCGTTATTGAAAGACGGTGGAGGCGCTTATGCCATCAAATGAAAAGCAAGAGTCAGCAGCGGCGATCGTATCGCGCCGGTTTTTTCTCGCAGCCGGTTCAGCAGCGTTGAGCGGGATTGCACTCACAGGAAACATGGAGGGGCAGATGACACAGACGAAGACAGAACCCTGGGGATGTATTCTCCATGGGAGAGTGGCTGTAGTCACTGGAGCGGCACGCGGAATTGGGCGTGCAGCCGCGGTGGCCTTGGCCAATAGCGGAGCTCACGTGGTAGGAATCGACATCTGTGCCGTCGTCGATCCACGTTCGGGAGTCGAACCTGCCAACCGTGCCGAACTCGATCAGACCGGCGAGATGGTCAAGAGCGCGGGCGTCCAGTGGAGGAGCTTTGTGCTTGACCAGCGCGACCTTCCTGCACTGCGCACCGCTGCAGAGAAGATCAACGCTGAGTTTAGCCACATCGATATCTTGTTTGCCAACGCCGGTATCCAGGCGTTCCGCCCTCTGCTTCAGATGGAAGATCCTGACTGGCACATCCAGATCGACGTCAATCTGACGGGTACAGCCAACGCCCTCCGCGCCTTTGCGCCTTATATGGTGCAGCAGAAACACGGCCGAATCATTATGACGACATCAACGCAGGGACGACATGGCACCTTGAACGGTTCGGCTTATTCGGCCTCGAAGTGGGGCATCATCGGCTTGATGAAGTCTGCGGCGATGGAACTAGGACCGCATGGCGTCACCGTGAACTGCCTCGTGCCAGGACTCATCGACACACCACTCACGCGTCATGAGGAGCGATATGAGCAAGCTCTTCAAGTGGCCGGGCGCACGCCAACCGGCGACAAAGCCATAGACGAAGAAGCGGCTCGGAAGGTGCTACAGAACAAATCAATTCTCGGTGTGCCGTGGATCGATCCGGCAGAAATGTCGCCCGTCGTGGTATTTCTCGCATCCGACGCGGCACGAATGGTATCAGGCGCAACCTACGATGTAACGGGTGGGGACAGTGCCAATAACGTTTAGCTGAAGGGGGTCGACGATGATCTTACGTATTGGACCTTTGTCCCTCGCAGACCTCAGCAATGTCCTGAGCGGAAGGAAAAAGGTGCAGAATGGGGGAACGTCGTCCTGCGTGGCGAGTCTGCCACATTGCACTGAGTGGCGGCATATCGGTTTATCCAGCATTGCCGCTGCGAAAAGCAGGCCATGGAAATGACAGAGTATGGGAAGGGTGGAAAGCCATGAAGCCGGCTTCCCACCCTTCCCACACTCTTTGGAAATCTCCCAGGGATTCACTACTTCTGAAAAATCAATAAGATATGCCAGTGATAGGCGATGTTCCCCATAACATTCCCCACACGAGAAAATATTTCTTTTATCCCCTGATTTCCGGCGCACTTCGTCGGACTTTTTGGGACCGCTCGGGGGGTCTACGACCCATCCCTGCAATTCAGCGATGCAGGCCTCTCGGGCGCCCTGATGTCCACGCGCGATGGCCTACAGGCTCTCCTCAAACCAATCGAATCGGACAAAACGAAAAGCTACCACGATTTTCTGTTCGATGACACCTCCCGCCTTGGGCGAAACCTCAGCGAGGTTCTGCAATTCTGCAAACTCTGCCAGTTCCACGGGTCTTCCTGTAATTCGTCAACCAACAACTCGATTCTCGCGACCCGAATTTTTATGAGCTAATCAAGAATTACGCTTCGTCGGACGAAACTTTCCTGAAATCGTTGGGCCTATTATTGGCTGCTCAGCGCGGGTGGGAGATATTTCCTCTTCTGCAAAAGCCGGTTTGCGGTGCGACAACCACTCCTGCACCACGCCACCTCCCATGAAGCGCAGATATGGCCGATGCTGCCATCAGTTCCATAGAACGCGCCTGCAGCTAGGATCGATTATGGATTGACGCATTATCGCCAATGCACTTTTCCAATCTGCCCGATCTGGAAACGCGCATTGCCCTGTTCTCGCCAGTCGACCACTTAGTTTCCGAATTGCCCGTCACTCGGGAGGAATCCCAGTATTTGGTTCGAAATCTTTCTTTACTAGACCTTCCGCTCCGCGGCTGCTACGCAACGATTTCTCTATTTCGATAGCTCAAGAGGCAAGAACAAGGAGAAGGCTGTACCACTCCTGCCGAGACGCATCGTGCTCGATACCCGCAGATCGGCTTGCAGGCGTTCGACAAGTTGAGCGGACACCCACATCCCAAGCCCGGTGCCGGTCTCGCCTTTAGTCGTAAAGAACGGCTCGAACACCTTATGGAGCGTGTCCGTATCCATTCCCGTGCCGGAGTCGGCAATTGTAGTGCGTATGCCGCGTCGTTCTTGATCGCGCCAGTCGAACGATGCGCTTACCCGCATGGTCAGTGAGCCTCCCGATTTCATCGCATCGACCGCGTTCGAGATGATGTTTGCAAAGATCTGCCGAAGATCTCCTGCCAGACACAGGATCGGCGGTCCTTCTCTATATTGGCGATGGACCGCGATGTTATTGGCCAGCAGCTTTCCGTTGTAGAGCACCAGCAGAGAATCCAGGATCTCAGAGACCTGCACTGACGACGGAGCGGTAGATTGCCGGTAGAACTTGAGCGTCTGCTGCGTGATGTGGGACACGCGGCCTACCTCTTCGAGGGCATGGGCTGCAAATGATTTTGCGGCCGCAGCATCATCGCCGGTCGAGGCGAGATAGAGAAGATTCGTAATCGCCTCCAGCGGGTTGTTGATCTCATGAGCGATAGTCGCCGCCAGACGGCTCGCAATAGCCAGCTTCTCCGCTTGAATGAGCGCAGCTTCGATCTTCTTGCGTTTGGTCATATCCGTGAGCGACAAGAGAATCAGGGGTGCCGTATCCGACTCCTGCACCATGTAGCGCCCACTGAGCATGAAGGATTTCCAGCCGATACCTGGAAAATCGTATATCACTTCATGATTGAAGAAGTTTCTGTCGTGCGGTAGCACCTCTTCCAGCAGAATTCGCAGGTCGGGTTTATTCCACTGCCCATCCCCCAAGCTATACACGAACCGGTTCAATGTGGCCTCTGGCCGAACCTCGAAAGCCTGATAGAACGCATGATTTGCCATCAGGATATGCAAGTCGGCGTTCAAGACCAACACAGGCTCCGGCATGGTTTCGATGATGGACTTGGTAAACTCGCCCGCAAGAACCAGTTCCCGATTACGCTTCTTGATGACATCGATGTCCATTAGGACCAGAACCGCGCCATCGATGCGGTTATCGAGCGTTTTGTAGGGTTTTATCTGCAGCCGATACCAATGGCCATGCTGATCCTGCACCTCTCGTTCGAGGTTCACCGCATCCCGAAGAACGGTCGTAAGCAAGGGTTTTAAGTCAACGTCGAGGTCCGGTCTGATATCGGTGATGGGGCGTCCAATATCGGATGCAAGTACCTTAAATATGGCCTCCGCCGTAGGGGTCATGCGGCGTATACGCAGGTCGTTGTCCACCATCACAATGGGGATCACGGTGCTTTCGAGCAGATTCTTTAGGTCATTGCCGAGCAGGTGAAGGGTTGAATTGTTGCTATTCAACTCGTCGTTAACCGTGTTCAGTTCTTCATTGGTAGCCTGCAGTTCTTCTTTTGAGGTTTCCAGCTCTTCGTTAGTGCTTTGCAGCTCCTCGTTCGCGGAGAGCATCTCTTCGTTTGCAGACTGATAATCTTCGCGGAGTGCTTCCTGTGCTCCCAGGTGTTCCTTGAGCAGAGCGCGTGCGGCTTGCAATTCATGCTTCTGCTCAAGAAGCGCTCTTCGGGCAAGAGCGCCAGCCTTCAAAGGCAGGCGCGAACCCGTTTTGTCATGCGGCTCGATCGGAAGGGCTGCGTCCTCAAAGAGGATGAGATAACACCGCCCCATCCCGGAAGCCACTTCGTCCATGGGAATCACGGACAAATGCACTGCACGCTTTTTATCATTGTGTTCAAAAACAACATTCTGCTTGACTGGAACAGCCCTTTTCCTGGCCAAGGCAATGGTGGTACGCAGGGCGATGGCAAGCTCTTCGCGGACCATATTCAGGATGTTGAGGTTCGCACGTCCGGATGCAGGCTCCAGGTAGGGACTAGTTCGCCCGCGAAACTGAAGGATTTCGAGGGCATCGTTAACGATCACACCCGGTGGGGCACACTCCTTCAACACGATTCGATCTGCGAGTTGCTGCAGCTCCGCTTCATTCTGGCTGGCGCGACTGATGGGTTG
>Ga0302227_10002748_pt1 | contig 11872 bp, 6 predicted proteins | sample II_Palsa_N1_1_FD_193525 | JGI IMG/M metagenome (GOLD analysis project Ga0302227, IMG submission 193525) | Peat permafrost microbial communities from Stordalen Mire near Abisko, Sweden - II_Palsa_N1_1 | ecosystem: Environmental > Terrestrial > Soil > Palsa > Peat permafrost | place: Sweden...
ATAAGGTTATAAATGGGTTTAAATATTATATAATCAATAGTATAATATATATATTAATAAGTATATCTTGTTTACCATTAATTTTAAAAAATGAAAATACTAATTATAATATAATACAAATATATTCCTATACGAGTATATCTCATTTAATAATAAAAATAATTATGACTTTAATACTAATCTTAATTATCCCCACAATCTATAAAAATTTGAATAAAAAAGCAAAATACATACCTAGGTCATATATAATACCTATTATAATAATATTAATAATATTTGGCCCATTGGCACTAGAGATACAAATATTAATCAAAATAATAATAGGAATACAAATATATTTAGAAATGAATAATATAGGCATATTATGGGTAAAAAATCGAAAATTTTAATAAAAAAAGTAAGAAAAATTTAAATAAGAAAAGAGCCGAAAAAAGAAAAAAAAAAGTTAACGCTAAAAAGAAAAAAGAAAAAAAGAAAAAATAGGTACAAAAAGAAAGAAAAGAAAAAAAAAATAAAAAGAATTAAAGTCAAAAAAAAGATAGCAAAGTAAGAACCACAAAAGAAAAAAAAAGAAAATTGTGGATGGGTTTGATCCTGGCCCAGAATGTACGTTAAATAGATACTTAACACATGCAAGTTAGAGTAACGCGAGAAAAGCGAAATTCAGCGTCAGGGTGAGTAAAAATTAGGTATTTATCCCTCAATAGGATATAAAAAATCGAAACCATAGACAAAATTTGTCAACGACAAGTGAAACTTGCTTAAGGGTTGAAGGAGAAGCTTAATTAGGATTAGGTAGTTGGTGATGTAAGAGACCACCAAGCCGAAGATCCTTTGCCGGTTCGAGAGAATGATCGGTCACAATAGGTATGAAACGACCTGAACGGGGTAGCCCCGGCAGCAGTGAGGAATACTGCGCAACATGTGAAAACGTGGCGCGGTGATCTATTTAAGAGTTAGAAATAGCTTTTTATAAAATATTTTCATGATGAGAAATTATTTTTAAAGTCCTTGCAAAATCTGTGCCAGCAGCAGCGGTAAGACAGGTAGGGCAAACGTAATTCAGATTAATTGGGTAAAAAAAGTTTGACTAATGAATGGAGTTTAAACAGGGGATAAACGAATAGCAAATGGAAGAATGAAAATTAATGATATTTGTTGGAAGATCAATAGCGCAAGCTTTTATCCTTAAAAAACTAACATTATAAAACTAAAGTTTGAGGAGTAAATGGGATGTGCGACATGATGTTATTATTTATATTAAGCAGTTACTGCTTCTTCTTAGCCATCTAAGATGAGTTCAACTAGATATGCATTTTTGGTGACAATTTTGTATAAAGCTCTGGTAATTTAGGTTTACCTATTTTAGAACTGTTTCCTATGGTTAGAGTAATCGAATCAATGTTTTTACATCATTTAAATTTAGTAAAGAATGTGTCCTAGTTTCTTTACAGATGGTTATTTAATTTAAATGGTAAAGTTGAAATCTAAGGGAGACTATCGTATATTTAATGGAACATGGGAACTCTTTTATTTTGCATGAAATTAAAAAATTTATGCTTAGAATATCGCGAGGTATTCCAATAAATAGAAGAAATATGACAACGTAAAAAGCTAATGCCAGTATGTAATGTATTGGATAGATTTATAACGGTTTTTCGTTAATAAATTAATGTGAAAACATGCAGACTTACGTATGGGTGATATAAGTAAGTGTTAAAAAACTATGATTAAAAAAATAAAATTAATAGAATGGTTTATCGGCTTTTGCGATGCTGAAGGGAATTTTCAAACCACTTTAGCTTCAACTTTATATGTAAAATATGGCTTTCATTTAAGTTTACATATAAGAGAATTACCTCTTATAAATTATTTAATTAAAGAATTAAATTAACCTGGTACTGTATATATTTATGAAGATAGAAATGAAGTAAGATTAACAAATTTTAAATTAGATGAATTAATTTGGTTAATTACTGAAATATTTGTTCATTATCCTTTATTAAATGATAAACAAAGATTAAGATATTATAAACTTAAATAAGGTGTTATGAATCACAAATAGAAATTCAACTCAGAAATAGAATTTAAAGAATTTTGTGAAAAAATAACACCAGATTATATTATGCAAAACCAATTAAAAAATTTAAATCTTTATAATAACTCTTATAATAATTGGTTAGCAGGGTTTATATCTGGAGAGGGTTGTTTTTCAATAAAAAAAATAAAAAGAAAGGAAAAAATATATATAGTAAAAGAATTTTGTATGGAACAAACGGAACTTTTAGTTATGGAATTAATAAAAAAGAAATTTAATTTTACTCCTAAAATAAATATAAGAAATAGAGTAAATAGACCAAATAGTCAAACAACTTATGAAATAAAAATATCATCTAAAAATGATATTTCAAATTTAATAATATGCTTAAATTCAATAGAAAATATAGGTTTATTAGAAAATAAATTAAATCAATATACTAAATGGAAAGAAATAGAAAATACCGTAATATCCAATACATAAATTAATGAAAATTAAATAAGAGTTTACACTGTAATAAATAACAAAATAAATATTTTTTATAGGAATATCATACTTATATTGCTTGAGCCGTATGCCATGAAAGTGGCACGTACGGTTCTGAGGAGGGGAAAGCCTGAGAGGGCCTACCTATTCCAAATAGAGACCCCAGTAATTCAAACTATCAATGACGAAAGATATAGAAAATATCTTTTTACCTGGGAACTACGATCGCAAGATTAAAACTCAAAGGATTTGACGGGGATTTATACAAAAGGTGGAACATGTGGATTAATTCGAAACTACACGCTTAAACTTACCAATTCTTGAAAAACTAAAAAATACTAAATAAAGAAGACTCTGCGATCCACGTTTAAAACCGCGGTTTGAATAAGTTTTCATAGCGCCCCACGTGCTTGCACGTGGGGCGTGTATTTAATTATGTTAGTGAGCAGGTGTTGCATGGTTGTCCTCAGTTCGTGTTGTGAAATGTTTGGTTTAGTCCTTAAACGAACGCAATTTTCAAATCATATTAAAGAATTATGATTGACTACGTGCAATAAGCACGGGGAGGTGAAAATTATGTCAAATATTCATGACCTTTATGAATTGGGCTTTACACGTGTTACAATGATAATCATAATAACGAGAGGACCATAAGGTCTTCGGAATCTTAAAAATTATCTTTGTTCGGAGATTGGTCTGTAATTCGGCCAATTGAAGAAGGAATCTTTAGTAATCGTTTAAACTTTATCACGGTGAATTTGTATTTGAATCTTGTACACACCGCCCGTCACATTTTGGAATTTATTGAAATTTTTTAGCTTTTCGACTTTTAGGTTGCAACCGCCGTCCTAGAAAACCGGCGGTTGCAATCAAGGTTTACCTATTGGATTGGGTTTGTCCTAATTTTATCCTTTTAAGTTCGAGATACGGGAAAATGTCACTAATAACTAAAATGAAGTCGTAACAAGGTAATCGTAGCGGAAGCTGCGGTTGGATTAATAATTAATTGATGATTTTTATTAAAGAAATTGGACTCCACTTTAACTCGCTTTAATTGTTTTTTAGACAAAAGTTATTCGAACCCACGTGCTTTCACTTGGGGATCTATCTAAAAAAAATAACTCATATGTCCTTTTATCTAAGACCATTTCTTGGTTTTATTTACTTTGAGCCCCACGTGTTTTCACGTGGGGGGCGAATGGTGATACCACGTGCTTTGCACGTGGGTCCTTTAATATTAACATCAAATTTAAGACCCAAGTCCACTCGGACTTGGCGTCCTCGGACTTTTAATTTTAATATTGATTCCATAAGTTCTCATTTAGCACCCCACGTGCAAAGCACGTGGGGCTAATATTTTTATTTTTGCAGCTATTCTTTTTGTAGCTGCCCACTAATTTACACAGCATAACATTATTCAAGTTATGTTGTGTTTAATCCATTTGGCGGAATGGTATACGCGATAGATTTAAAATTTATTTTATTTTGGGTTCAAGTCCCAAAATGGATACAAATTAGTGACTCTTACTCCTCTTGCAACCGATATTTACTCGACCCACCTGTTAACAGGTGGGTCGCAAAGAAATCTAGATTGCGCTAGTCCCGAGTACTTTTACTCGACCCACCTGTTAACAGGTGGGTCGCAAAGAAATCTAGGTTGCGCTAATCCCGAGTACTTTTAATACCGCGCGCTTAAGCGCGCGGCACCTTAAGAGCATTTAGCACGGGAGCTAGCGCGATAGGGGTGAAGAAAATATATTAATAACCTATTTATTAAAATATCTACCGCTCTCTCAAATCAAGGGATAATTTAATTAGAATAGAAATCGCTCTCTCAAAACCCCCTAGTTAGAAAATTTTATTAAAAATATAACCCATGGGGGCAAATCATAGGGATGAATCTAACCTAAGCGACCCGCGTGCTAGCACGCGGGTCGAATGGGATTAATAGAACCTATGGGACCCGCGTGCTAGCACGCGGGTCGAATGGGGTGAATAAATGAAATTAAAACCCTATTTATAAGAATATATACCGCTCTCTCCAAATCGGGTAATTAGTTTAATGGTAAAATATGGGTCTTACACACCTTTGAAATAGGTTCAAATCCTTTATTACTCAACTTTAGTGGTCCTTATCTTAGGGCGCGCTCATATGAGCGCGCGGAGATGGAAAATCCCATAGATTTACTGCTGATCGGGAGGGGTCCTACTTATTCGGTAAATTATATTTGTAGTTTAATGGATAGAACACCGGACTACGAATTCGATAATGAAGGTTCGAGACCTTCCAAATATAAAAACCTGAAGTAATAGCGCCCACCCCCCGGGTGGGCGAATGGAATTTAGAGTGATATTAAGAGGGGATGTAGTTTAATTGGTAAAATTTCTATTTTGCATGTAGGCGTAATCAGTTCAAATCTGTTCATCTCCAAATTTCTGTAAATAATATTCGCGTGGTGTCGCCAAGAATTAAACGTTAATTTCAAAAGGTTTGAGTCAAATTTCTTGATCCACGCTTACGCGACATGTATTAAGCGTGGTCCACTAATTTTAGATTCGATAGCGCCCGCCCAACTAGTTAGTTGGGCGGGCGGGCGAATATTTTTATTAATTAAGTAAATTGACCGTCTCTCCACTATTCGCCACATGTATTAATACATGTGGCGCAATTCGACCACGCGCTTAATGCGCTGGGTCGCCAAGTTAGCTAGAACCTAGATTTATAGAAATAAGGTAAATAGGCCGTCTCTCAACTAATCTCTCTGTTACACTCAACTAATCTCTCTGCGAGACTCGACTCGAACTTACGCGACCCGCGAGCTAGCTCGCGGGTTTAATAAAGGTGATCACTTTTAAAAATTTGAGGAAAGGTAACTACTCAGCCCCTCGGGGGCTCATTATTTGAAGAAAAAGTAAAGCACGAGAGTAACGCAACCGAGATTTATAAATCTCGGTTGCAAAAGATAACTTATCAGTCCCAAATCCCGAGGGCTTTGTGGTCTTCATTTGGGATCCGGCGGACTAGCACGTGTATAGAATGCGGCCCTCGGGACCCCTCCTGTTAATAGACGGGTCGAAAAGAAAATATCGCAAGATAGAGTAAAGGTAACTCATCAGGCTCATAATCTGAAAAAGATTGGTTCGATTCCAGTGCTTGCGTTGAATGAATAAAAAATTTAAACAACGTAAAGATCCATTTAAAAAATCTAAACGTCCAGCTTTAGATAATAATCCACAATTAAAAGGTACTGTTTTAAAAGCTATGATTATGAAACCTAAAAAACCTAATTCTGCCAATAGAAAAATTTGTAAAATTAAATTAAGTAATTCTAAAATTGTTTTAGCCCATATTCCCGGTGAAGGACATAATATTCAAGAACATTCTATGGTTTTATTAAGAGGTGGTCGTGTTAAAGATTTACCAGGTATAAAATATCGTGTTATTAGAGGTAAATATGATTTAAAAGGAGTAGAAAAAAGAAGAAAAGGTCGTTCTATTTATGGTACATCAAAAAATTTAAGTAATTAAAATACACGAATTTATTTTAATCCCTCACGCTTACGTCGTAAGCGTGGGGGATTTCCATTAGTCCTAATGAACCAAGTCCACTTGGATCTGGCTTCCTTGGGACTTTTGTGTTTTGTCTTAATTCGTTTGCACCCCACGGGCGTAGCCCGTGGGGTCATATTTTTATTTCGGGATCTCTTTGCGCCCCACGGTTTAAAACCGTGGGGCTAAGAATTTAGAACCGGATTTGGCCACGCTTGCACGTGGTACTTAAATAGAAGAAAAGATAGTAGGTATAGGACTCCCTTACCCTCACCAGAATCAATTAATGAATTTGGTGGGAACTACACATATTAAAGAAATTAAAAAGTATTTAATATACAAAATAAAATGTTAGAAAGTGCAAAATTAATAGGTGCAGGTTTAGCCACAATCGGATCAGGTGGTGCAGGTGTTGGAGTAGGATCAGTATTCGCAGCTTTAGTTCAAGCAACTGCTCGTAATCCATCTTTAAAACAACAATTATTCGGATTTGCTATTTTAGGTTTCGCATTAACTGAAGCAGTAGGTTTATTCGCGTTAATGATGGCGTTCTTAATATTATACTCTTAAGAGCATTGTAATAAATAATTGATGGCGGTTCCACGCGATTTATCGTGGGGTCTCTATCAAGTATAGATTAGCTCAGAAGAAATGGTTTTTAGAATTCAAATCATTTAATTAAATATGTACTCCAAACCCAGCAAAGCTGGGATATAAAATTACCGTGTGAAAGCGGGGGGATTAAATCAATTTAATCCTTTAAAGATGGAATATTCAGAGGTTAAAAGTGTTAGCCTCCAGATACCCCTGGTTTATCTAAAACTAAGTCATAGAAAGGGAGATATGGGTTCAAATCCCATAACATCTAAAAATGAAAATGAGACTAAATCAACTAAATATAAAACCAGTTAATCAATATTTGGAGAATAGAAGTACATTAATTAATTCTTATTCCTCCTTAAATTCAGCTGCTAAACATATAGGATGTACCATAGGGCATATTACTAAATGTATATCAGAAAAAAGATTGGTACAAAACAAGTAGTGGTTTGAATTTAGTAAAAATGAAATCCAAATATAAGAGCGCAAGCTCCGCTCCGTCCAAGGAACGTAGGTTTGAATTATGGAATTAATGTTAAGTTATAAGATTTCACCCATAGATATTACCTAATTATTTTCTAATATTTTCTTATTCTAGAACTGGAGAGGATTTTAAATTCTCTTAAAGCCTTAACAACCCTTAGGGTGGGGGAGCCGACATATTAATATGTCGGCTCCCTTTAAAGATGGATGACTGAGTGGCTTAAAGTGTTAGTTTTGAAAACTAAAAAGAAATACAAGTTTCTTCATGGGTTCGACTCCCATTCTATCTAGATCTCATATAACTAAGCGCCCCACGGGTTAGCGCCCCGCGTGCTAGCACGCGGGGCTAAAAGCGCTTTGCGCCCCGCGTGCTAGCACGCGGGGCTAAAAGCGCTTTGCGCGGATACCTATGTTAAACCCACGCGAGCTAGCCCGCGGGGGCCCAATATTAGATGTTGAAATAAAGAGAATTAGTGAATTTGTAGTTGATTCACACCAGTTAAGAAAAAGAAAAATATTTCTTTGGAGATGTAATTTAATGGTTAAAATATCGACTTGTCATGTCAATTAGTGTGGGTTCAAGTCCCATCATTTCCGTTAAAGGGGTTTTAATTGATTTTAGATCTCTCCATCATTTCCTTTTGCAACCGACGTCTCAGACGTCGGTTGCAATAAAGTGATTTAGAGCCCGCGTGCTAGCACGCGGGGTTTCGATACTCGAGCTACCCCGCGTGCTAGCACGCGGGTCGCTTACTACTTTACCCTCTGCGGTTGCTCTGCTCTGCTCTTGTCTTTAATTTATTTACTATTTTCAGTTACCCCTGCTAGTTGGTCGGGGTAACTGTTTTTGTGCTTAGCGGACCTCTTGTTTAGCGCTCTTCCTCTTTGTTCCTTATAGGAGTTTCGCTTTATTTGCCTCTCTTTCGTCATTTTTTTATTAATGGGTTCTACCTTGGATTTACTAAATTTATTTTTATAAACAGAACTACCAGATTTTAAATCAGCTTATGATGTGCTTAATTAACATTAAACTCTAATATTAGTATAACTTGATGCCCCGCTTATAAGCGGGAGCAAATTAATAACAAATCGGTTTAAACGATTATAGCATTTTAAACAATGTGGCTTTAAATTAAGCTATGTCATTTAGAAATAAGAAACATAAAAATAAAAAAACATTTTTTTTATAATACGCGGCCTAGTAAACTTTGTATTATTAAATTTTAATATTATTGATAAAATTTAATCTATAACAATACTATTTAGTATTGTTTAGGCTTCGAAATTAATTTAATTTATTATCAATTCTAACAAGAGGATTTTAAAGTCTTATCATTATAGATGATTTAAAAGGGTCTTCTACAAATACTTTAACAAGGGGGTATTCAGGTCTTATCATTATTAATTTTGTAATATTATTATAAATTGGGGGAATAGTGTCAATCCATAACTTTTAATTATCAAGAAATATATCGACCCACGCGAACATTGTTCGCGTGGGTCAATATATTTTTATTCTTTTTTGAGTTATTGTGCATTAAATAACCTCAAAAATTACATTAAACTCTCGTATTTTATCGACCCGCGGGTCGAGTAGCTTCATGTGCCGCCTATATCTTCTTTATTCCTTTTTAAGGTTATTTAAATAATATATTATTTAAACTTATTTTTAATAATCTTAATAGGTTTATATGGAATTGAACCAAAAATTAACCCGTTATGAGCGGGTAGTTTTAACCGTTAAACTATAAACCCTTTCATTCCTAGTTTAGCGCCCCACCGCTCTAGTGCGGGTGGGGCGAATATCACGTGGGGTTAATATTTATAAGGGATAGCGCTTTAACAATTATTTAGATAATTAAAGTGGATAATGGGACTTGAACCCATAAGCTCAGTTTGGAAGACTAAAATTTTACCATTAAATTATATCCACATAAGAATAGAATATATTAGCCTAAGTTTTGATAAGCATAAGCTATAAATAGCTAAAAGCATTTTGCTTTTCTACCATCAACCTTTTTTAATTCATCCTAGTCTAGGATGGGCATTTTATGGATCTTCTAGGGGAATTCTCTTATAATGATAATTTCAATGATTATACCATAATTAATTTAACTCATCGAAAGAACTTTATTCCTTCGATACATCATTGATTAACTCATATTAATCCTCTCGTACTAAATATGATCCTAGGTTCCATATTTTCAAGCAGAAGATAGGGACCGAACTGTTTTACAACGTTCTAAACCCAGCTCACGTACCATTTTTATGGACGAACAGTCCAACCCTTTGATTCATGTACAAATCTAGGATATGATGAGCCGACATCGAGGTGTCAAACGGTCATGTAGATATGAACTCTTGATGACCATTAACCTGTTCATAATGTTATCGTAAAGGCTCTTTATCCTTTACTTCAATTAGTTTCCTAATTGGTCAGACTATGTCTTCAACTTGAACACAAAGTTAAAAATAGAGCGTTAATTAAATCTAACGTATTCTATGATTATTAGTATATTGCTAATATATAATGTGAGGGGGCCGAGTTCCACTCGTATTTTGGTACCTCGGAACTTAGAACCCCACGTGCAGGCACGTGGGGCGAGTATTTTTTAATTAAAAATTTAAACCCTTCAATGAAGCATTTAGAAGATATTGAAGGGTTCCAGTATTATCTTTAAAGTTTTATAGGAGTTGGTAATTTATATTTCATTTCTTCAATAATATATTCATTACATAAATCTATAAATTTTTCATAATCTTTACCTGATAATTTAATAATAGGTTTATTTTTGTTTTTACCAACCCAACAATTAAATTTATATTTTTCTTTTAATTCATCACAGGCTATTTTTACTTCTGCTTCATTAAATCCTTGTGTATTAAAGACTATTCCCTTACCATTATTTTCCGTATAATCTAATTTACCCCCATCATCCATAAACCAATAAGCTAAACTTACTGGTGTTAAATGATTTTTAATTAATAAAGAAGGTAAATGTTTTTTTTTATCAAGAAAAGGTTCAAAAAAAAGAGTATATAAAAAATTTAGTTCTGAATCTGAGATAGTTTGAAACCTCCAAGTTGTATTCAAATTTCCACTTTTAGATAATCTTTCTTTAGGATAAGGTGGTGTAAGTATACGATCCTTAAATAAATCATATAGATGATTAACATATTCAGTTGAATGAATTGTATATTCAAAACGAATATGAATATCACCCAAAAGGGATTGTTTTCTAATAGATAAATCCCCCAAAGCCAAACCAATTAAAGCTTCTTTTTGAAAAGCTGTTAAAGGCAATAAAGTATTTTTATATTCTTTTAATTTTTTACTTAATCCTCTCATGTTTTTTAGCGCACCCCACGTGCAAAACACGTAGGGGTAATATATCTTTTGTTCAAGTTGCCGGATATTCGTGGTCCTATTCTTTTGCAACACGATTATTTATAATCGTGTTGAGTTAGGATCGCGTGATACTAACGCGACGAGATTATTGTTTACAGAACTCACTCGCTAGTCGTTGAACGTTCTAATAACAAACATGGAACCACACGAACTTAGTTCGCGTGTTTCGCTCTTCTGTAATTATTAGCTTCGCTGCAAGTTGGCATGGGATTTCTCCTTTAGCTTTCTTGGGCGTTGAAGATCCATGTGGATCTTCAACGCGTGTCAATTAATCCAGTATCATAGAAAATAAAAAGTAAGAAAATTAAAGCCAAACTCATGGAATTCTTACTAGTTAATTCTAATTACAACAAAGTTCACACTTTGTGGGGACAACGTTTTATCCCTAGAGTACCTTTAATTCGATAAGTGACGGATATATCACACTTGTCCGTCAGATCAATACAACCCACTTGCGTGCCAGTTTGAATTGTAATTCTTACTGTCAATCCATTTTTCTGTGTTTTCAGTTTTTCAAGCCCACGCTCAAGCGTGGGCGCTAATATAAATGAATATCGCACATCTTCGTTACTTTTTTGAAGACAACCGCCCCAGTCAAACTAACCTTTTGATAATTAGCATACATTTTATATAACGGATTTACACGTGTTAACCATTTCACTATGATATAATCAGTATGTTTTCATATCAAATTACAGTAAAGGTTCATAGGGTCTTTCCGTCTATCTGCTTTAAAATCGCATCTGCACGATTATTTCAATTTCATTTAGTTGATTACGGAGACAGTGGGGAAATTGTTACATCCTTCATGCGCGTCGGAAATTACCCGACAAGGAATTTCGCTCAATTGATTTTGGATTATAACTTAGTTATTATTGTCATTATTTTTTCTTCCTCTATTCATACCTTCTTTGATTTTTTTTATTTTTTCTATTCCTTCAAGTGTTAAATGCTCTTTTTTTCTATTAATCCAGCTACTTTTTTAAAATCTTAGAAATCTAATTTTTTTTGAGTTTTTAATGGATAATTACTAAATAATGGTAATATTAAATCTTTTATAATTGTTATATTTCTTAATCTATTGATATATATTACCTCCATTTTTACCTCTATTTAATTTTATTTCACCAGAATTCTTAAAATAAATTTTTATTTGTTGTAATAAAGCTAAATCTCTTACATGTTGTGTTATAATATAAGCTATTTGTACTTGATATCCGGTTTTCATAGTGGAATTTTTATTTATTTCTACACTAAAAGTGCCTTCTCCATCTGTAAAACCAATTAACCAAAACATAAATTCAAA
>Ga0302227_10002771_pt1 | contig 11820 bp, 10 predicted proteins | sample II_Palsa_N1_1_FD_193525 | JGI IMG/M metagenome (GOLD analysis project Ga0302227, IMG submission 193525) | Peat permafrost microbial communities from Stordalen Mire near Abisko, Sweden - II_Palsa_N1_1 | ecosystem: Environmental > Terrestrial > Soil > Palsa > Peat permafrost | place: Sweden...
CCCTGTTGACGGCACTGTCCAGCCACGAGGTGCACAGCCCGCGTCGCTGTCGCTTGTGCTCGTCCGTGTACTGGACCACGTTGAAGGCGACGATGGCGTGCTGCGGCGTGGCCGACGCGACCGAGTAGTAGCGGGGCGTGAGCGGCAACAGCTGGTCGCACAGCACCGCAAAGGGCGGGTTGCACGAGGGGAACAGGGCAAGCACATCCAGCAGCGTCGGCTCTGTGTTGCGCAGGGCAGAGTAGTCGGACGAGCCGCCGCGGCTGGACAGGTGCAGCAGCATGTTGCGCTCGCCCTCGTCGCGCGCGTGCTGCGCCACAACGCGGAAAAACACCTTTTTGGGGAACTGCAGCAGGTCCAGGCCCCACAGCAGCACATCGCGGACCGTCTTGTGGCGCACCAGGTGCTGCTCTTGGCCGCCTTGGCCATCCGCAAACGTGAACGACACGGCCTGCTCGCCCACGTAGCCCAAGCGGGCCAACAGGGCGTCCACCAACGGGGCCTGGTTGGGACACATGACGCCGATCGAGTCGCCCGGCTGGTACACGGCCGACTCGCTGTCCAGCTGCACGTCCAGCCACAGCGTCCGCTTGAGCGCACCGGGGGCCGTCAGCACCTGCGCCGACACGATGGACGCGGCACTGAGCGCGTTCTGGCTGCTCTCGTTGAACGGGACGGTGGCAACATCGGCTGCAGACGCCGTGTAGTGCACCTGCACGTGGGACGACGTGGGCAGACGGGGCAGCGATGCAGAGTCTGGAGCGCCCTTGTCCTTGGCGGCGAGCGTGCTGGGCGAGAGCGTGAGGGGGAACACAAGGGCCTTCCACTTGGCGTCGTCGACCACCGCCGTCGGGGCAGCAGGGACAGGGACAGGGACAGGTGCAGGTGCAGGCGCAGCAGCAGAGCCCTCGACGGCCTCGGTGGTGGCACTGGTGTCGTTAGGACCGGCAGCAGCAGCAGCAGTGCTCACATGCTTGGCCATAAGCGCGTTGAGAGCGGGCCACAGACCGTCGATCCACGGGTCCACCACTTGCTCCAGCCCGGTGCCGTCATCCGCCATGCCGCGCGGGTAGAACTCGTCCGCGCCCAGGTCCTTGATCCCCTGGGCGATCTTGCGCCCGCCGCCGCAAAAGTTCTCGTAGTTTGTGTCGCCCAGACAGAGCACGGCAAAGTGCACACGGGACCACATGGCGCGTGTGTCGTCATTGCCACTGTTGCTGGCCCCCTTGCTCTTCTTCAGGTACTTGAGGAACTTGGCCGCGTTCTCGGGCACGTCGCCGTCGCCCGTGGACGCGCACACGACCACGGCCACCACCACCACGGCGGGATCCGCTTGCTGCAGCGGCGACAGCAGCAGCGCCTCGTAGCGGTTGAGCTCACCGCTCACGACCTTGACCGCCGCCGCGGCCGTGGCCGACGACGGGGGCACAAGACGGACACGCGCGTCCTCCACGAGGGTCTTGGCAATGTGCGTCGCGTTGCCCGTCTCGCTGCCACTCAGGAACGCCACGTGCACGACCATTTTTATGGTGTGTGTGTGTGTGTACCACGGGTTAATGAAAGACTATGGGTGTGACACGAAACTGGTTTACTTAGGGATTTTTGCTCTTTTTGCGGCCGATGTCCGGCACAACGCGTTTTCTCGTGCGTTTCTGCGTCTTTTTTCGCGGGGTTTGAACGTATGCATAGAGTAGGTTGTACCCTTTCTAACGACCTGCTTTTCGCCTCTATATGATATGTTTTACGGTCTGAGCGATTTTTTTTGTGCAGCATGTCCTTCCTGGTGTCGTCGCGTCTGGACGGTCATTGAGAGGCCTTTGTCAGCCATCACGCGCTCGCGGATGTATAGATGGTAGCCGTCATCTGGTCGTCCGGGGACGCGGCTGCCTTTCTTGGATCGAGACATGGGATTCGGCTTCAAGCGCGGCGTCGACGCAGGTGCAGGAAAACAAAAAACATTGACTGGGAGTGGGACCATTTCCTCATTTCCTCATTCCCTTCTTTTTGAATTGATTTTTGGTTCTAATTCTGTATTTCTGCATTGCTTTTTGTCATTCTGCATTGATTGATTTCTCACCTGATGTGCACCCACCTGATGTGCACCCCCGGTTATTAATATTTATACTTAGCCCTTTGACGTCAAGGCCGAGATCCAAGAGTACATCACAGCAGAAAATCCCTGCGTCGTACGTCCATCCGTCGGGCTTCATGAGAAATTATTCCTCGCCCCAGGCCCAAGCCGAGCGCGGATGGCCTCTCCTACGACCTCTCGACGTACATCCCGCACGGCACCGGAAAGGACTTTGTCTTTATCGACGTCGAGGCCGGCCTTGGTGCGATCGTCGTCGCCATGCTCAAGAACCCTGATAAGGTGCTCGGCAAGAACGTCCTCGCGACCGTCCTCGCCACGATTGAAGAGTTCGCCAAGTGAGCCTCAAAAGGTATATTATTTATTAAATTTTTTTTTTTTAAAAAAAAATTAAAATTAATACGCACATGCAATAGCTCTCGGCAAGCCTGTGAACTGCATCCACGTGCCCGTGCTGGCAATGTTTTCTCCCGGAAATCCGTTTGCTGCCGTTTTGTCTGAGATGGTCGATTACGTCGAGGAGTTTGGCTACTACGACCCCTCGCGCGACCTCAACCTGGCCAGCGAACTGATCGGCCGTCCGCTGATCACTCCAGAGCAGTACTTTGCTCGTCTCTTTGCCAATACTCCCACAAAAAATTTTTTTACTGGAGAGGATTTATTTTCATTGTTCAGTTCTAAGGCTTTTCCCGATTGCAAAATAAATTACCATTTCTTTCCTAACCGTAAAACAAAAACTCGTTTTTTTTTTTGAAAGCAAGGATCCATGTCTGCAATTATTTTACGTGCAGCGACGAAGTGATTAAAAAAAGAAAAAAAAGAAAAAAAACGAATAAAAACGACTAAAAAAGGGAGAATTTTTTAAGTTGTTTGTTGGGTCCCTAGCGATTTACAAACCACGCGACCAAGCGGGCAAGGACTCCTTGGTGCTCTTGGTCAAAGTCCTTCTGTGCTTGCTCCCAGGTTGCATCGTCGATTGCAGGCGAATGAATGGGCTCTGGTGGTCCCATGCGAACAGCAAACTTGGTCGGGTGGTAGATGACTGGAGCTCGCAACCAGCTTGCCTTCTCGGTTTCCATATCGGATGCGAACTTGATGCAATCGGTCGAAGGGAGGCTGGTGATGTGCTTGGAGAGCACATTGAGAAGCATTTTCGCCTCATCGACACTGTTGGCAGTGAGCTTGATCTGTAGGAACGGCGAGACGCCTTCCATGACGGCGACATGCAGGCTTGTTTTCATCGCTGCTTCGGCCCACTCCCTGTCCGCGGCACTAGCAATGAGGGCCGCAATATCATTGAGGAACTCTCGAGGACTGGACTCGGAAGCGTTGGGAAAAACCAGAGGCTCCACAGGCAGCTTGCGCACTTTGTCACAGTTGAGCTCCGCAGCCTCGTCTTCATCGTCGTCGGTGTCGGTGATCTCATAAGGGAGGCAGCGCAGCTTCTGTTGTTTGGTCTTGGGCGTTTTCTTGTCATGCATTGCGCCGTTGGAGTTGTTGCGCAAGTGCTCAACCGTCTCGCACGGAGAAACAGTGTCCACCATTGGGGTGTAGTCTAAAGGTGCAATAGGTTCAGTCCTAATAAGTTCGTAGTGGTGCTGGTGTATAAGTACTCGAGTGGGTACACTGAAATGGACTAATAGAAAAAGGGACAGCAGCGGCCTGGCAGCGGTCGGTTTGGCTTACTAATTGCACACAAACTGACAAACAGTCAAAGAAAGAGATAGAAAAAAGGAACTCTTCCCGGGGACGGGGAAGGAGAGATAAAGAGAGCTCAAGCCTGTGGCCTCAATCACAAGACCCCGTGTTGCCCAAGAGGTTTGCAAATATGGACGTTAAAGGTCAGTTTACCACCCAGTGATCACTTGCCGAGTCAGTGAAGGGTTCTCATTCGTCCCTCTCCTTTTTTCTTTACGTGTACACGGTATAGCGCGCTTCATATGCGTGCTTTAATATCATGAACTCAGTATTGCTGGTTTACCTGTTTGACCAAGTACGTACTGATTTCCACCCCACCCTTTTTTTTTTTTTCCCTTTTTTTCCCCTTTTTTTTTCCCTTTACTGTAAAGCAGCTGAAGTTCAGGCTGAAGACGATGACAGCTCTCGTACATGCGCAGGCGACCTTTGGCTTGACGGGGGTGTCATTCCAACAGAAAAATCGTGTCACCACCTGCAGAATCGTCAGCACGAAGATCCTAGATGGCCAGAGTTCTGCCTGTCGTGAACAGCCTGGTGAACAGCCATGTCGCTTCCTCACGTCGAATCTGCTCGGTCCACAACATCATCATGTGACTCGCAACTGCGTTGAAGCTCTCAAGACACGTCCCGAATGGCCCAACCGATCAGGATGCAAGTACGAGCTTTTCCTTCAGGCTGCGGCTGCGGCTGCGGTCTCTTCGTCGACTACCCCAGCCTCAGCCAGTGCGGACCCCAGCTCAGCCACTACGACGTCCCCAGCCGACACTGACGAAAATCAGGCACCAGAAACGGCGGCGGCTCAGAGCGTGTATGACGCCCAGTGGAAAGTCGGCGGGAGCTTGCTGGACCGTTTGGTACAAGGAAAGGTATTTGAGAAAGAGTGCGCGTTGTCTTTGGGGATGGTTTGCGCTGTTCCTTCATCGATTCACTCGCAGGGGATTTTTTACAAGGAGGGCAATGTCCATGTCAATTTGTCGCCAGGGTTTGTTGCTTTGGTGACGTGTCCTGGCCGAATGACCGCTGTGCTGTCTACAGCTGGTCATGGCTTCCTCACGAACGGCAGCAAGATCGCAGACGAAACCCTCATTTACAGTGCGGACAACCAGATTATGGGGATCATGAAGCCCGAAAATGTCCATTTTGAGGAGAGGTCGGGCCAAAAACTGCGTGACTGGGCCTTCTTCGAAATGCAGGAACCGCCCAACGTCACTCTGCTTGAACGTTTGTCCAAACGTGGCCAGTTTACTTTCAGAAAGTCGCCAGCTTTGAATACTCGTGTCATGATGATGGGTTGCTCTTCGCACGTTGGAGGTGAGATTGTGAATGTGGATATGTGCAAGGGTGTTGTGGTAGTGAAATGGGATCACGGCTGTTCGAAGGGCGGCGATAGTGGCTCTGGATTGGAGGAAGTTGATGCCAACAACAAGCAGCTGTCGCCGCGTGTGCTCATTGGCCAACTGTACGGGAATGCGTCCCACCTGTGCAAGGGGAGCTTTGAAGGGAACAATTTTTCTGTCTTTGTTCTCGTCAACCGAGTGGTGGCATCGTTACGCTGTTTCACAAAGAAGAGGTTCGGAGATGACCACACTATTTCATATTATCCTTTAGAGCCCTGCCAGTGCGAATCTTTTAAACTCTTTCAGTAAAGGTAGAACTGTACAGCATCCGTTGAACTTCAACGAAGTCTTTTTATTTTATTTATTTCAAAAAATATTATTCACTGACTCTAGCTTTATAAGTAACTACTACAAATGAAAAGAAAAGAGAGAAACGTAACAACGAGTCGGAGAAGAATAGGGGATCATCACCGTTCTCGGTCTCGATGGACTCCAGCTGAGAGAGACGAATGGAAAATTGTGCCAGGAAAGTGATCAAACAGACTCGGAGACAAAATTATAAATTTCTTTTCCGCGTCACTCCGTCGAACTGCTATTGAACTGCGTCTGGGCAAAGGTCCGCAAAAGTGTTGCGTGGACGAATGGTGCATGGTGCGCAATACTGACGTTGGTCTTGCCGGTGACGACGACATCGCGAGGTTCAAAGTGTAGCCGATGGATTGCCTCGCACAAGTTTGGTAAGGCGATGTGAGAGATAAAGTCTGTAAAATATTTTACAGGGACACAGTACTAATGTTTGACTGATAATGACGTCGCTACAAAAGAGGTCTTCCACCACCATTGTTGTAGTTGACACACCATCGTTGTCCATGATCGTTGTCGAGCCACATCGCGTCCTTGGGCCTGACGATATCGACCATCCCGGTGCCCATGGGTGGCAGTTGCCCGGCGATCATGATCGACTCGGAGACGCCACGCATGGGGTCAAACATACCGTGCGCCGCCCCGCCCCACATCGTCTCGACCGTTTTTTTCGAAAGCCGCCTTGAACATGGGACTGGTCTCGAGGTTGGACATGCCGTGGCGGTTCATGGCTTCTATGGTGCCCTTCCAGGTCATGCAGTGGAGCACCCAGTGGAACATCGTCAAAACTCAAAAGAAACCTGGCGTGCACAAAGGACCGTCGAACCGCCTGACCTTATCGAGCTCGTTAAACAGGCACACACAGGCCGCGTCCAAGTGAGAGTCCAACCCCAAAATTTGCCAGGTCTCCATGATATCGTTGGACCTGTCGTCACGGGTAAATAGGGCGTAGCCCTGGGTGTGCCACTACCTTATATTCTGTTAAAGAACAGGAATAATAAAACAGACAGTACAAAGACAATGAACTGATCGAGAATAGAGTGTCTGTGGTAAAGGAACTACCAGTCCACTTCAGATAACACAATGCAGTACCTCTTACCGCACACCAGGCAGTCGTCAGAACAGTTTTCACAGACACGATGATGACAAACAACACACATTTCTGTGACCTTATCATCAATGTCCGGACATCGGTAGCATGTTCTTTCGTAATAACATGAGTGCCACTGCGCGCAATCGCTGCAAAAATACTCGTCGTTTTCACAAAAATCACATTCCCCGCAACAGTCGTTGCAAACCAAGTGGTCGCTTTCCAGACAGTAATGAATATCCTCGTCCAGTACACCTACTTTGTCACACACACAACATGCACAGGAGGTTGCTTTGTCTTTATCAACTCCATCCATTTGCCCGATCCATTTGCCGCTTCTTTTTATGTGCTTTTGTCAAACAAAAGTTTTTAGTCGTTGAAAAAAAGAAAATTTTTTAACAAAATTTTTTATTTTGGAAATTGTCCACTTGTAAAAAGATGTTTCAGTGACGACGCATTCCATCATATAGGAGGAGGTGGCACGTACAACTTTAAATATGGATGGAGAACAAGGACTGTGGTCCTTAAGTAATAACTTTCCAATGGCGAGTGAAATCGATGCTATCATCGCAGGCTCCATTCCTTTGAACCTCGATGCTACCAAGACATGGCCCCAGCCCCGGTTAAAAAAAAAGTACGGTACATTGTAAACGTACATTTAGGTTTTGCAAAAGTTCGCAAAAGAATTTTAAAAGAAAATGATCGGAAAGTAATCAAAGTACGCGCCATACAAACCGCGTTTTTTGGACGCGTGCAATCTGGCACTCAAGGCGTTGGTGCGCCCCGAAGAGATCGATGCGCATATGGCCCACCTCGATGAGATTGCCCAGAACCGTGATACTGTCAAGACTGCCGAACAAGGATCGCAAGCATGGCTCGACTCGCGAGGCGGCAAGATTACCGCATCCGCGGCTGGTGCGGCCGCCGGTCTAGGCTACACTGGTCCCAATGAAACGCCCCTCGACGGAACCGTGCGCCAGTGCAAGAAAATGCTGTATGGCGGCTTTGCCGGAAGCCCTGCAACGCAATACGGACACAAGCATGAGGTGGATTTTCCTTTTTGAAGTGTTCTAAACCATCCAACCAAACAAAGGACCATGCGTGCGAGTTGCTCCAGGCGGTTGCGGCGTGGGAAGAGCGCCAAGAAGGTCCAACCCGCACGCCGTGGTACCAACCGGGGTTCTACCCACATGTGCGCCACGAGGGATTGTACATTGACGATATGCACCCCTGGTTGGGCGCCTCGTCGGATGGAACGGCGTTTTTATGTGTTGTCTAAAGTATTGTCTTTCTCTTTCAATCACTCCAATGTTGTACTGTCAGTTTTATTATTCTCGTTCGTTAACAGTATTAAATCTAAATATTTTTTTTTCTCACTTTGATTCACTGTGTAGTTCTCGAGGTAGCCGATCAGCCCGGCGCCCAAGAGCAACAAAAAAACGCCCCTTCTGTTCTCTCTTCGTCCACATGTGCGAGCATATCTTTATCCAAATCTGCGGGCATGCTCTCGCCTCAGTCCGCTTTGACCAACGATCCTGAAGGCATCGCGCGATTGGGCAGCGTTTGTGTGTTCAAGAGCATACCCCTTCTCGGGATAGCGGCGCCGTTCGATGACATAACATCGCGCCTGTTCATGTCCCACGCAGAAAAAAACGACGGAGGTCTGTCGTCTTTCAATCAAAATCTGGATCGAGTCATCGAGGCGGTCTGCATTATCTCAACGAGGCCGGCAGGGCTGTTTTCAATCCTTCGTTCGGTCGAATCGCTGCAGCGGTTCCATTGAATTCGTCAGAGTTTTCTCGACGGCATAGAGGCATCGTCGAGGAGACCCGTATGGTTATCGTTTCAGAACTCCTTCCTACAATGCTGAAAGCGTGGGACAAAAAAGGCTTGCCTGCAGGGGACGGCAAACCGGAACGCGATAAACTAAAAAAGTTCTTAATCGAGAGTGCATACAAGTATCTGGTCCTCCGTACTGGTGACGCGCTAAACAACCTTGGGAAGCAACGCAACGATCGCACTATAAGTTCTGAGAACAACCAACACCTCAAGATGTCAAGTTACAATGCTCGTTACAAAAATAATGCACCGTAGAACTCTTAGTGAGCGAGCATAAAAAGGAAGTCAGGGAATGAATTATCGGTAAATCGGAAGGCAATAAGAAAAGGAAAAAAAATTCTTAGCGAAGACTGAAAATCGGCGAGGGCTTAACTAATTGAGAGGCCGTTTTGGCCGTCCGGCTTTGCTTTCCGGTGGCAGTGGGTTGCGAATTGGACGCCGCAGTCGTCATTACTTGCTCAAATTGGTGATTCTCCTTGTCATCGTCCCCGTTTTGGAAGCCGAGCTTGAGACGGGGGCGATCGGGGACTGCATGGTGTTCCTTGAGCTGCTTCCTGATTTTTCGCTGACTCACCGGTTGCAAGCCGCTTCCGGCCGAGTGCTGACGCAGGGCTGCCTGCTCCTCTTTGCTGAGGTCGTTTGAGTAGGAGGACTGCGCTATGGACGCGCCTTTGTGGTCGACAGTTAGCCCGCTCAGAATGGACGTGTATGCCCTTGCGTCGAGCTCTTGGCCTCTGCTGTGCATGCACTGGCGGATCTCGCAAAAGAGGAGCTCTAAAGCGCTGCCGGTTATCCGGATGGGCATCAGGAATTTGGCTGGGTGGCGAGTGAAGAAATTGGTGACAAAGAACTTGAAGCCATTGATCATAGTGACGAGCAGGAAGATGGTCTGGTCGGAGAGGAATAGGCGCTCCCTGTCGATGTTGTTTTCCATAGCAAACTTCTTCACTCCTTGGTGCCACGTCCACAGGAAGGCCAGTGTTGAATCCAAGATGTCGTCGTAATCGACACCGTCGACATGCGGCCACTCGAGGAACTCAGCGTCGGCGTTAATTACGGGAGCTGTTGGTGCAGTGCTGAGCTGTGGTGAAAACGATGAAGAGGCCGATGCGGCAGAGTGGGCGCGGTGGCTCGACGCTGGACTTGACTGCGACAAATGAAGAGTTGTAATCGAGTGGTCACTTGTACCGTTGGCCGTTGCAGTTGTCCCCGCCGTTGACTCGGAGCTGATCGTGGAAGACGGGTCAGTTCGCTCCAAGTCCTCCAAAACCATGAGCAACTCGACGTCCGATAGCTCAATCGACACGTTGTCCATCACAGGCGCAGGCAGAGCGTTTGTCGAAGAGATCGCCGCAGACGAGGTCAAGCCGACAGTGGACGGCCGGTGCAAGCCAATCGGATGCAAGTGGCGCTTGGGGATGTTGAGCACTGGGTAAGGAGAACGAAAGCTCGTTGGACTCGTTATCCTGACTCTGGGAGACATGAGACCATCGACGAAGAGGCGACGGAGGATATCGGCAAAAAATACGGTGCCTCCAGCGCGATAGTCGTCGGACGATTCCATGTAAGCCTACATGGAGGCAGACAAGCGATGCTCGACAATTCGAACGGCATTTGGTACCGACACGGTTGAAAAAGCCCTATGCTCGATGATTTCGCTTGTCAACTTGGGGTTCTCGCGGTGCTGGTTGCGTTTCTCGCGGGCGTTGTCGAGTTGCCACATGAGCTTGGGGAGTTGCCACGAGACCTCCATCGCCGTACCCCACTCTGGATTCAAGTTGAGGAGACGCGATCCTCCAGGCTGCGAATGAAAGATTGCATTCACATTAGACTTTAACTCATGACCAGGGCAAATGATGATGGCATGGTCAATTCCTCGGACAAGAAAGTTTTTGATCACTGGAGACCACGATCGAAAATCCTCGCGATCGAATGAGCCCTGTACAACGTTGCGCACAAACGCCTGGTTGCTCGGGGCGCCATCCAAAATAGCGGCAGTCGGACGAACCCACACTGCAATAGAGCCTTGCAAGTTGAACGGTGCGCGTGCTCAATAACTAAGGAGGAAGCCGGGCCGTCCGAGGACCAATAGGGACCGATTACGTCGTAATCAAAGTTGTTAACGAACGAGAATAATAAAACTGACAGTACAAATACTATAGAGTGATTGAAAGAGACAGCGACAGAGTGACTGTGGTAAAGACCGCTAGACCACTTTAAACAGACAATAAAGTCCACGGGCCGTATCAACGTTTGCAAGTAGTAGACGGCTTTGCCCGCGTCTTTGTCTGCAGGGTCTTCCATCTCCGGATCACCCTCCACACCCACAGAGAAGAGGTCTTTCAGCGAGATGAGATCATCCAATGATGCCCCTACAAAGCCAATCAAGGTCCCATTGCTTCGGTTAAGGAACACCTTGGCCTTGCCCTTGATCTCATCCATGATCACAATGACTTCCTGCTGCTCGTTTTCGGCAGACGCAAACCCCAGCGCGTGACGTTTCTCTTCCATTTCCACCCTGGCACGCCTGAAAATCTCAAACTGCATAGGATCCACCCCTGCGCCATGCTTGAAAGCACCCATATAGGACTTGAGCGTACGCTCAGTAGGAAATGAAAAAATTTTGAATGCATCCATTGCACGAAAAGCAGCAGGCGATCGGAGATAAATCGAGCAGGCAATGCGAAGGGCTAATGGTTTGTACCGACGCCCAGTGCCCGTGCCAGAGCTCATATCCATCAGGACCTCTGCCATGTGCTTTTTCCAAACAGTTTCCAAGTTACCAGAAGCGTCCGTTTCAAAGATGTCATTCAGTACTCGCTTTTGATCATCGCATAGGCGCATCGCCTGAACAAAATTTTCTCGGTCCTCCGGTCCCACCCCATCAAGGAAGAGCTCTCCAACGACTGAACACCGATTTTAAGCTTGCGCCTCAACCCTTTGCGCTCCTCGTACAGGTTGTGCGTTCTCAGCGAGATTTCCGTTTTATTGACGTAACGAACATTTGTATGCGAAGAGGTAAGGACCATTTCATTTCCGTCCTCGGCGTGTCGTTTTAGACGTTTAACTCCATTGTCCTTTAAGGTTCGGCAACACTCACAGAGCATTTGTTGTGCAATGTTCTTTGACTCGTAAAAATCGCCACGACGACCAAACATACGACACATTTTGGACATGTGCCAGAGCCCGGAAAAGACCGATTGCTCAGGTATCGCAGTGGTGGAGGCCAGAGAGCTCAACGGCTTGTCGCGACCTTGATCGTCGCACGCGCCAGTACAAACAACCCAGTCTCGTAACAATAAAAGCTCAACAAGGGAACACACCATTACCCAGCCCATGCCCAGGCTCGTACATGTGGTCTCCTTCCGCTTCGTGGCCCGGCCCGGGGGGGGGGGGGGGGGGGG
>Ga0302227_10002774_pt1 | contig 11813 bp, 15 predicted proteins | sample II_Palsa_N1_1_FD_193525 | JGI IMG/M metagenome (GOLD analysis project Ga0302227, IMG submission 193525) | Peat permafrost microbial communities from Stordalen Mire near Abisko, Sweden - II_Palsa_N1_1 | ecosystem: Environmental > Terrestrial > Soil > Palsa > Peat permafrost | place: Sweden...
GGGGGGGGTGGCGGGGGCGGGGGCGGTGGCGGTGGCGGTGGCGGCGACAAGCCGTCCAAAGGCACTGGCTCGACTGCACCAACCAAGAAGCGTCGTATTTAGTTTTTTTTTTTTGGCAATAACCAGGGTGCCAATTGATGAGAAATCAAGTCAATGTGTAAAGCGAAAAGTCTTGTAAACAGTGAGGAGATCAAGTCAAACCTGAAAAAAAAAAAACCACAGTTGCAACATGCTGACATCATCCTCACGTAACTCGTTCGTTGTGCTGGTACTCGTGGCAGCGCTCGTGCTGGTGCTGTCGGGGTGGCTTGCCACGACGCCGTCGGGTGCGCGGACGTCCAAGGACCTGTGGCTTCGGCTGGGGATCTCGGACGGCGAGGGTGGCGGCGGCAGAGGCGGCAAGCATCACGGGAACGGGCACGCTGAAGTGATGCTTGTCCCGTACGACGATAGCGACGAGGAGGACTCGGAGGACGCCGAGCCTGACTCGCCCATGCAGGTGCCGCACCACCACGCGAACGGCGGCGGCGGCGACGACGGCAAGGGCGCCGGCAAGGGCAGCGTGATCAGCAAGCACGAGGAGGAGAACGCAAAGCTGGCCAGCGCCGAGCCCGCAAAGTACCTCGTGCGCAAGCTGGAACGCAACATGGCCTTGACGGCCTCGGGCAGCAAGGCGTTCAAAGAGTACTTTGCCGTGCAGAAGATGCACCGCGACGCGCTGGTGCACAGCGCCCAGCCCGACACGTCTGGCGCGCGGTTCATCATGTACCGCTGCGACAACAACATGGGCTGCGGCGGCCTGGGCGACCGCCTCAACGGGATCGTCACGAGCTTTTACCTGGCGCTGCTGACCGACCGCGCCTTCCTCATCCGCTGGACGCGCGGCTGCCCGTGGACCCACTTTGTGCGCCCGGCCTACTTTGACTGGCGCGTGCCCGAGGAGAAGGTGGACAAGCTGTCGCTCAAAGAGTTCTTTGCTATGGACCATTTCAGGGACGTGCAGCAGTTCTTCTCGAGCGAGGACGTCATCACCGGCCTGCGCGACTTTAGCCTCGTCACGATCAACAGCAACATGCCCTGGGCAGACATCTTCCTCGACAACCCCTACTTCAAGGCAAACGTGGAAAAGTACCGCCTCAAGGAGCTCAACGACCGCGGGCTCCTCCAGGCCTTTGCGTTGCGCGCCATCATGCGCCCGACGTCGCTCATCGAGGGCGTGCTCGAGCACCTCGCCGTCGCCATGATGGACCAGGGACACGAGCTCCACAAGCTGCACTTTATCGGCCTCCAGATCAGGACGGGCGGTGACGGCGACTGGTGGGACCCCGGACGTGTGCCGCGCGAAAAGGTGCCCACGTTTTTCGACGCCGCGCTGGATATCGCCCACCCGGCCGACGGAGGCAGCAACAACACCCTCGCCATCCCCAGGTCGCAGACTCTGGGCCCGCTCAAGCCGGTCATCTTCATCTCCACCGACTCCAACAAGGCCATCACCGAGCTCACCGCGTACGGCAAGGACAAAAAGGTCGACGTCGTCACCCTCGAGGGCCTCGCCGGGCCGATCACCCACATTGACCGTTCCGGCAACGTCGGGACGATCGAGCGCAACCTGCGCACGTGGGCCGATTGGTTCATGCTCATGGCAACAGACAACCTCGTCATCTCGCGCAGCGGCTTTGGCGAGAACGCAGCCGCGCTCACGTGCTTGCCGTCCATCTTTTTCGGCTTCCCTTTTGACTATACCGTCGCGACCGCCCATCGCATGCAACAAGGATTCTGCACAGACTACAGCGACATGCGGGTACGTACATTGGAGAGAAGGATAACTCTAACAAGAACAAATTTTATTTAGGAGCGGGCGCTGTCAAAATTATATTAAAAAGGGCACAAGGCCCTACCTAGGTGTCAGAATACTTTTTCCATCAACCTCCGTTTCAAGAAGAATGTACAGATAAAATTTTTTTTTTTTACGTTGCAGGGTCCTATCCCGTGAGTATGCCTAAAACTTGAGGAAAATGCGGATGCGCCGCCAAAAGACGGCCACGCCGACCAGAACGATCAGGGCGATGAAGGAGACAAGGGCAACCCTCCAGACACTTTGCCACGACTCTGCTGTCGAGGGGACGTAGTACTTGGCATAGACGTTCTCCTCGCACGAGTTGTCTGGCCGGGCGACGTGGCCGTGGATCGGGGAGAACAGTTTGCTGCGCAGTTGGCTGGGGTCGCCGTCGATGGGCGGGACGACGCGGCCGCGGCTGTTGAACGCGTTCTCTGCGTCGATGTCGGCGTGGGCCTGCATACACATGAGGCAGTAGGTCGAGCGGCGGTTCTTGAGCTCTCGGGTTCGATTGAGAAAGAGCGGAGAGAGCTCGAGGTCGGGCGTGGTCTTGTACCGGGTGAGCTCGGCATAGGCCGTGTCGTTTCCGTCGAGGTAGCGGATGTGCCGAGCCAGGTCCTCGGGCGAGTCGTACTCGTCCAGGAAAAGGGCCGAGTCTGGGAAGGGCAGATAGGGCGCGTACATCTCCCGCGGCCCGTTGACGATGGGCACGATGCCGGCCGAGAATGTGTTGAAGAGCTTTTCAGAGACATAGTCCAGGCAGTTGCTGTTTTCGACGGCGAGGTAAAACTTGTAGTGCCTCATTAGCTCGATGATCCCCGGCTTCCGCTTGTTTCTGTCGTCGAGCGGCGGCTTGGACGGGTCGAGGTCGGCCTCGTGCTGAGGCCAGTCGCGGTTGCGTAGGCAGTTGCCGTACGAGTGCACGCTGACCGAGCCCATGAGCCGCTGGATGTAGGCGTGCCGCTTGTTGTTGGCCTCGCAGTTGCTCGCGACCCACACGACGGGCGCGTCCACGACCCTCCTGTCGATCGGCACGTACGGAGGACTGCGCACGTCCCTCTCCTGCGACAGGTACTCGTAGGTCATGGGGAAGTCCGAGTCGTGCCGGTACGAGGCGACATAGTCAAACAGGCGCACGCGATCGGGGTGCTCGACCGGCCACACGTCGTTCACGGGCGTCTCCATCGTCACCAGCGTCCACGGCTGGATCCCGTTGACGTCCCGCGGCGGCAGCTCGTCCCACTTGATGTCGCGCGCGTGGAACAGGACCATCTTGGCATGCGGCAGGTACTTGCGGTCCACCACCATCGTGCACCGCTGCGGACACGACGGCGGCGCGATCGGCCCGCCGTTCTGCCATGTGTGTGTCTGGCCAAAGATGGGCGTCCACGCGAGCAGCACGACGGAATCGTTGCCGTGGGCCTCGCTCAGCAGCACGTGGTCGTGCTCGTTCAGAGGCGCAAGGGATGCCACGGGGACGTGCTTGACGGCATCGCCGTGGCCGCTGCCCTGGTTGGCGTGCAGGAGCAGCACGACTGGCGTGGCGATGGCCGCACCGAGCAGCAGCAGCAGCACATGGCGCAGCCACGGAACCATCGTCGCCTTTGCAAAAAAATAATTTCAGTAGCTTTTTTTTGATCGACGGAAAAGGGCTGCTCTGTTCGCTGGCTTTCATACAGAACTAGGGTAAAAAGAGAATGTTTTCTTTTATTTTAGTGGGATCCAGTCGCAGCAGCGAGGTGCTCCTGGAGATTAGCCTGGATGTGGGCAGTGAGCTTGGACACAAACTGGACCATGTTGAAACGAGCGCAGAAATCGGCAGCGAGCTTGGCGGGGTCGTCATTGCGGTAGACCTAAAGAAAATAAATTTCAATTATTCTTTCCTTGAGGATGCAAACGCACGGTGATCATCTCGACTCGGCCGCTGGGCGTGTCAATCTCCATCGCAAAGAGCGGTCGGTCGATCGTAAACTTGGCGGCCTTGGGCACATCGGCAAGGTTGACTGGCGCAGGAGCAGGAGCGGCGGGGGCGACTGCGGCGGCTCGTTCCTGACGGGGAATGACAGGCTTGCGGCGGCTCTGCAGGAGGTCGTCCGTCGAAGGGTTGTCCGACTTGAGGGCCACCGGAGGCTTTGCGGCAGCAGCGGGGGCGGCGGCGGCGGCGGCGGCAGCAGCAGCAGCAGCAACCACTGGCTTGGTGGCAGGAGCCTTGGGGTTGTCCGATTTCAGTCCCAGGGAGGACGGGTTGAAAGGCTTGGAGGCAGCCGCAGACGCCGCCGCAACAACGGCCGCAGCCGGGCTGGGCGACGACGACGACGATCCACCGGCGCGTGTAGGCGGGTCGGGGCGGCGGCCACCAAACGACGACGACCTCTGTCCAGCAGCTCCGCCTGCTGACGACGACGCGGGCTTGGAGCCAGCCGGCTTGACCTCGGTGGGCTTCCTGGGCTCGGACGGTTTCTTGTCGGTCTTGGGCTCGGCAGGCTTTCGCTCGGTCTTGGGCTTGTCGTCCTTGGGCTTGTTCTCGCCTCCAGCAGCACCATCAGGAGCAGCAACACCACCATTTTCCGCGGCAGCAGCAGTCCCTGCCCTCTTCTTGCGTGCTTGCATGATGTAGAACCACTGGCGGCGGGTGAATTTCTTCTTCTTGGGCTGCTCACTACCAGTGGCAGTGGCAGGGGCGGCTGCAGCCTCGCCCTCCTTCTTCTCGACCTTTTGGGGCGCTCCAGCCTCGCCGCCCTTTTCCTCCGATGTCTTTTCCTCTGTCTTTACAGCCTGAGCGGTTGCAGACGCCACGGCCTCGGCCACCGCGGACGCTGACGACGACACGGATGTTGCGGCGGGGCGGCTCGTGTGCTTACCGGCCGCGCCTCCACGTCGGGAGCTGCCGCTCAAGCCGCTGCCGCTGCTGCCCCCACTTGCCGAGTCGCGGCCACGGCTACCTGGTAAGCGAACGTTGGGCTGGTTCTTGGCCTGCTGGTCGGCGGCCTTGGGCAGCGACAGTCCTCCTGTTGCTGCTGTTGCTGTTGTTGTCGCCGCTGTCGACGCCTCGCCAGACGACTCGGAGCCACCGTCGAGGCTGATGGGGATGATCGCCACAACGCTGTCCGCCTCGGATCCCGCCGTGATCTTGACGTTGGCAAAGCTGCCCACGAGGCTGCTGCCTGCCTGCTGCTCAGGGGCGTCCTCCACGGCGGCGGCGGCGGCGGCGGCGGCGTCGTCAGCCAACTTGCCCACTGCACCCACGGCCACTTCGCCAGCCAGTGGGGATCCACGGCCTCGACCCGCCGACAACGACGACGACGCTGACGAGGACGGCGACACCGGCGACACCGGCGACGAAAGGGACGCGGCGGCGGGCGAACCAGGCGCCGACACGGGACCTCCTCGTCCAGTCGGGGTTTTTGGCGCGCTCATGGGCTTCACACTTGTGAGAAATATGGTGTACTGTCATCATTTTTCGCTTCACACTGTTTGACCGACCCGACAGACACACAGTTTCGCCGACGACTCCCTTCTTTCTTTCTGCCGCTCGGACAGTGCCGCACTTTCACGCTGTCGCGCACTAGTTTTTGCTGTCGCCCTTTTTCCCCCCCCCACCCTCTCTGATTTATCCTGCCGTTTTGCAGACTGCCACCAGCAAATGTCGTTGCCGAAGGAATTTATGGTCATGCGCGTTATGGACGAGGTCAAGGGCCAACTGCGCCCGCTTGACGACGAGGGAGCCACTGTGTGCATCAGTGAGGACAAGAAGAAGGCCATGCTCAACAGACTGCAGCAGCTGGCCGAGGACGCGTCCGTGCCGTTCAAGTTTGCACACGACGGGTAAATAACCCGTGGTGACTTTGTCTCTCCAGCATGTTTGACAAGTCCCGCGTCTAGTTTCATCATCAACGCCACCGAGGTGCTCAAGTGGATACGACGCAATCCTGCCGGTCGCAGCGTGACCGTGTGGAAGCCAGACCACCCGCTGCAGAGCTTTGACGGCGGACCAGAGGAGCAGGCCGACGAGTTCCTCGTACGTTCGTGGGAACGACTATTAAAGCCTTTTAACCCGCATTGAACGCACAGCTTTTCTTCAAGCCTGAGGCCGATGTGTGGGTTGTCCAATACACCAAGTACGTTTGTCTCGAGGTGCCTGTTTTTGCCGTTTACTGACAAGGGGTCCTTGTATTGCAGATTCAGCCACATCTCGCTCGGGTTACAATCAGACGAGGACGTCGCGGGATTCCTGTCCAAGTGCAAGGTGCGCTCGCCGATCCAGCAGTTTGACGACAACGACGAGGATGAGGAGCAGTTTGACCTGCAAGACGTCTACAACATGCAGATCCATGCTTGAGTCCCCCACTTCCCCCCCCAAAAAAAAAACTATGCAGAAAAACATGATTTTATGAGTTCCCCTCTATATCCTCCCGCCCAGTCACAATCCTTTGTGTACAATATAACCTTGTGGGGGTTTGTTTAGTTAGTGGTTGGGTTTCAAATAGACCTATGGCATATTTTTTTTTTATTATAAAATCGATCGTATGAAAAACTGGGGGAACGAGTACACATTTTATTGCATCTTCTTGCAGGCATCACCAACGACAGCGAGGCGCTGGAAGACCTCGATCGTGCCTTGGATAAAGGAGACCTTGTGGCAAGGGACATTGTACTTTTTGCAGAGCGACTCGACAAGGGGCTGGACCTTGTGGAAATTGTGGCGGGGAAGCAGAGGGAAGAGGTGGTGGTGGATCTGGAAGCAAAGGCCGCCAGTGAACCATGAGTTGAAAGGGGTGGGGTCGACATCGCGGCCAGTGACAATCTGATTTTTTTTTTTTTTTTTTGTGTGTGTGTGTATGTCAGTATTTAACCAAACAAGAATCCTGCACGGGTACCTGGAGAGTGTAAAAGTCCATCTTCTTGGCCTCCTCGTCGTCGAGGATGACCATTCCATTGTGGTTGAGCGCAAAGACAGAGGCGAGCAGGATGCCGCAGAAGGTCTGTGCAGCGGTGAAATAAACGAGGCCGTTGACGATCGACTGGGTCGAGAACATGATCACAAACAGGGAGAACCAGTGGAGGAAAAGCGTAACGGCCTCCTGCGTGCGCATGTTGAACTTTTGGTGATCGCGGACCCAGTAGATCGACTGAATTTTTTCATGACATGTCAACACGGAACTCCTTTCGTTTTTGTTTACCTGGAGGGCCCACGAGAGGCGGGCCAAGGAAAGGAGCGGGGTGAAGAAGAACTGCTGGTGGTCAATGACAAACTTGGGCATGCCCTTGCGAGCGGCGGGATCGGTGAAGCCCTCGAGTGCGTGCTCGGACCAGGCGAGGAATGGCATGGTGTCAATATCGGGGTCCTGGCCGTGGACGTTGGGAACGGCGTGGTGCTGGTTGTGCTTCTTCTTCCACCAGTCGACCGAGAAGCCCTGGAAGATGTTGCCGATGAGGAGACCAGCCCAGTTGTTGTACTTGCGGTTCTCAAACACCTGGTGGTGCAAAAAGTCGTGTGCGAGCCAGCCGCACTGCTGCCAGAAGAGGGCGAGAAGGAACCCACCGAGGATGGCTGTTTTCATAACTAAGATACGCACACACAAAAAAAAAAAAAAAAAAGAAAGGTGCCGTACCAGTCGGGAGCGTGTTGTACGACGCAACAAAGATGCTCAACGACAAGATCGCAATGTTGGAGGCGACCTTGAAGGCATAGTAGAGCTTGCTGCTCTTAAAGTAGCCGAGCTCCTTAAAGGTCTGACGGAGGCGACGGATCTCACCCACAAACTCTGCGTGTTTTTTTTTTTTAACGAGCTGTCAGACCAAGAAACGATCGATCCGGTCTCTACCAGTGTGCTTGTTGCGGTCCTCGGTCACGAGCTCGCCAACGGTGTACTTGCCCAGGAGGGTGTACGCCTGGCTCGAGTGGAAGGCTCCAAAGACGTCTGCACCGTGGTGGGTGTGAGCAACCATGAAATGCATTGAAAAAACGTACCAGTGGCATCCTCGCCGGCATAGGTCATGATGATGGCCTCGCCACCGGGGTGCTCCTTGGCAAACTCGGTCACGTCCAGCACCTTGTCCTTGACAATGATGTAACGGTCGTTGACCTTGTTGTGCAGGGCAACCTCCTTGAGGGTGAACTGGCGCCCTTTTTTTTAATAGTTGTTGTTGCTGGCAGTTTAGCAACCTCGCACGTGTGTGTGTGTGCACTCTGCGTTACCTGACTTGGGCATGATCTCGCCGTCGAGGGCGTTGGTCTCGGTGACAACGTTGGGAGCCATGTGGTTTGGGTTCCTGTTGTTTATTGGAGGGGGGGGGTATTTTGGTTTAGCGGACGGAAAAAGGGGACCAGGGGGGAGCGATCGAGAGAGGGAGAGGGAGCAAGAGCACCACAGTCTCGCAAGGACGGGTAAACCAACTTTTGGTGGGTGCACGCGTGAAATTTGCGAGACAGCGATATTATGATTTTTATCGCAGCAAAAACTTCCCTCGCTGGGCGCTGCAACCAAACCTGCAGCGTTTCCTGCATATTCCAGCACAGGAGGACACGCACGTGTCGAAAACCAAAGCCCGTCAGCTCACAGGAAAAAAAGAAGCAGCATAAGCGTGGGGTTGTGAGTTGGCGCGAATCTATTCGCTCGGTGGTAAATTGACCAATCACATATTCGAGTCAAATGTCCGCCGAGGAACTGTCCGAGTACGAGCGGCTGCGGCTGGAAAACATCGAGAAGAACAAGGCGATGCTGGCGATGCTTGGGCTGGAGCCCGACGCGGCGCCTGCGGCCATCGATGCCATCCCGTATTGATATTTCGTCTATGAAAAAAGAAAAGAAAAAAGCACTCACGCCGCTTTGACGGTTGCGCAGGACCCCCCCAAAGAGGACGTACAAGACGTACAAGCGACGGCAGGCGACGGTCACGCGCCGCTCAGAGCGACTGGAAAAGCAGACATCGACCGACTACCTGATCCGGAAAAAATCGCGGTACTTTCGGGAGCACGGGATACCGCCTCGAAAGGTCAGCCAGGCCGTGCACCGGCCCTTGCACGTCGAGGTGCTGGACGAGATTCACGTCGAGGAGGAGGAGGAGGACGACGACGAGGACGATGATGGAGCGGCCGAAGAGGCCGCCGAGGCGGACGATGCCGACGACGACCGTAATGCATACATCAACAAGAAGAGTGCTGGTGGTAGCAGCAGCCGCGGCGCCAACGCCAATGTCGGCAGCAGCTCCACCAGGGTCCTCAATGCCGACATCCAGCTGATGGACGCCAACTACCTGGGCCAGGCCATCAGCACCAACAGCGGCCAGATCAAGGCCGCCGTGATCCGGGCCGCCGTCGAGGGAGGCAACCTAGAGCCCAAGTTCAACAAGTACAGCGGCATCATCGAGTGGGCCAACTGCATCTTCCTCATGGTCAACATCCATGGCGACGCGACCGACATCAACCTGTTTAGCGACGGCGGACGGCACATGTCGTGGCTGGCCCAGCAGACGCAGCAGGAGTCGGCGCCCGTGCTCCAGAAGATGATCCACAATGAGTGCCCCGTCCTCCTCTTTTGCCGTCCCATCGACAGCTACTACCTCTACCTCGGCAAGGTCAAGTATGTCTCGCACAAGCCCAGCACTCGCCCAATCCAGTTTGTCCTCGAGTTGCTCGACCAGGACGCTCTTGTCAGCGGATCGCACGGTGGCATGTTTAAAAAGATGTTTTCCATTGCTTGATAGAATTTTTTTTTTTTCCCCCTTCCTCTTTGGCTGCTGTAATATGTAGAAAAAAAAAATTTTTTTTTACAGGTTTTTTTTTTTCAAGCAAGAAACTCCTGACGATCAAATTTGTCGCAGTCATAGTACTCGACTTTAACCTGCCGCTTGGCAAAGTACCGCCCGTTGAGGCTCGTGAGGGCCTTGGTGGCCCCCTCGGTCGTCGCAAACTTGACAAAGATGCGCACGGCCTCTTCAGCGGGGACGCCCACCTCGCCGACCTCGTAAACACGACACTGCTCGACCGGGCCGTGCACGCTACACTCTTCCATCGTCTCACTCTCGAGCGAGTCGTCTACCTCACCAGGACCCACCATATTCCGCAGCAAAATCACCCGCGACTCTAGCGGTACTTGCCTTCCCAGTCCTTTCCATTTTATATTTAGTTTTACATCTTTTGGAGATAAATAAATAACAAAAGTACCTTGCCCCTCCTTCCAGCCCATCTTGGACATGATGCGCTGTCCTATGGATCCACCGCCGCCGCCACCACCACCACCGCCAGCATAAGTGACTGGATCGGGCGTTGGTTCCGAGTACCGTGCTCGCGCCAAGAACGCCTCCTCGCCATTTGCCGCCTGATGCTGTTGCGACAATCTCCCCCGGGCCAAGAAGGCCTCATCGCCAGAAGCAGCCAGTGTTGTCAAGCGGGCGCGCGCGAGGAACGCATCCTCTCCCGATTGCGGCGGCGTGGCTACAGGCTCGGATGCCGACGAATACATTGATGGTGGCGGAGCAAACTTGCGCATTTCTGACGTGCCATTACTAAGACGATGCAAACGCGATAATAGATACCTTGTTCTCGCCGCCTGTCCATCTCCTCGTCCTCCATCTCACGCTGCCTCTCCAGCTCCATCTGCTCTCGCCGCTTCTGCTTTGCCACGCGTGCCTCCAGCATCTTCTCATAGTCGTTGGGGTCGGCAGGATCGTACTCGTCCAGGAATTTTGGGAAATCCACAATGAAGATCGGCAGACCAAGCATGGTCGACGATGCACCACCGAGAATATCCTCCACGCTCTGCACGATCGTGGTCGTGGCCGTGGTCGCCGCCGTATTGGCCATCGCCGGTGGTCGTGCGATCGACGACGCGGCCGCCGAAAGAGGCGGCCGCACAGGTGCTCGTCTAACGGGCGGTGCCATCAACTTTGGTTTAGGCGGTGTGCTCGCGGCCGCTGCCGGCGTTGCTGCCGGAACAGCAGTGATTGGCTTGGTGGCTGGTGCGGAGGCAGCCGCCGCGGGGGCGCTCTTCTTGTTGGCAGCCGCCGCAGACCCAGCGGCGCTCGTCAGCGACGACGCCGCGATGGCCGTGTCGGGCAAGTCGTCATAAAGACCCATCCGATGGGGCACACAGTTGTGAAAAACATGGCGGCTCTGGCTAGGGACCTCATCGCCCAGCTCATGGGCGCGCCCGTGGCCGAGACCAAAAGCTACCGCGACGACGACGTACGACGCTTGTGTGGAGGGGCTGTTACTGGGTGCTGAAAGTCGGTATGAAAAACAACAGGTGTGCAAGCTGGCGCTCGTGCGCTTCTGTCCCAACAACTTTTTCGTCAACACAAAGTCTGATTTGGGTATGTTCTTTTGCAACCCGTTGACCCGCTAACGCGCCCCTTGCTTCCAGGACCATGCGACAAGCTGCACGACGAGGGCCTGCAGAAAAAGTACCAGGAGAGCAAGGACAAGGGACGGCTGGGCTACGAGGAGGAATTCGTGGCGACGTCGTCGCGGATCATCAACCAGTTGGAAATAAAGTGCGCTGCCTCTTTTTTTTTTTTTTTTTGCCAAATCACGCTGACACTCGTACCGCTAGGATTCGACAGGGATACGAAAAGCTCGCCAGACAACAGCTCGAAAACAAGGTTCCAAACACTGCGAAAATTGAGTTTGAACAGAAGTTGGCGCGTCTGGACACACGCATCAGTGAAACACTCGAGAGCGTCGAGAAGGCGGGCGAGGAAGGGCAGGTGGACGAGGCCAAGAAACTCAACCAGCAGCTGGAGGCCCTGCAGGCGGAAAAGGAAGCTCTGCGGATCGTAACTCACTCAAAGAAAGAAAAGTAAACTCAACTCGACGCAAAAAAAAAAAAAAGTTTGGCGAAACAAACCCGCTCCTGCGCGAGCGCGGCAAGGAAATCTGCGAGGACTGCGGCGGACTCATGAACATTAACGACGTACAGCAGCGAGTGGAGGCGCACGTCGAAGGCAAGCAGCACGTCGGCTACAAGCGCATCCG
>Ga0302227_10002777_pt1 | contig 11800 bp, 13 predicted proteins | sample II_Palsa_N1_1_FD_193525 | JGI IMG/M metagenome (GOLD analysis project Ga0302227, IMG submission 193525) | Peat permafrost microbial communities from Stordalen Mire near Abisko, Sweden - II_Palsa_N1_1 | ecosystem: Environmental > Terrestrial > Soil > Palsa > Peat permafrost | place: Sweden...
GGCCGAGGGCGAGTCAAACTGGCCGGGCAGTGTGCCGTCCGAGCCAAAGGAGGCGAGCAGCGTGCCTCCGTCGTCGTTGTCGTCGTCGCCAATGGCAATGATGCGCACCTCGTGGCGATCGGGATCGGCAACGGCAAGCCGCCAGCGCCGTCGTCCGCCCTGCTGTTGCTGATGGTCGCGCAGAACGGCCACGGCAGAGACGGATCCGTGGGCGGGGAGGGGTGGCGCGGCAAAGTCCGCTGTGTTCACGTCGATGCAGTGGATGCGGTCGTTGCCGCCGTCTGCGACCCAGACGCAGTGGTGCTCGGCGTCTGCCGCGATGCCGTCGGGGTACACGAACCCGCGTGGCCCGCTGCCTCGTGAGCCGATGGCGGTCGTCTCGGCCACGGTCAATGGCGCGTTCTCGCTCCCCAAGCACAGGCGCACCAGCAGGATGCGGTGGTTGAAATGGTCTGCCACCGCCACATGGACCAGGCCGCCGTGTCGTTCGCCGGGGACAGCGACGGCGGCGATCCCGCGTGGCGACTTGAGCTTGCTGCCGATGCGCATCGGCGACTTCTGAACCTTTGACCAGTCGTGCAGGGTGACCACAAACGACGACGAGGAGGCCGAGGAAGACACGGGGCTGCCGTTGACCGTCACGTTGAGGCGGTACAGGCCACAGCGGGACGGCAGCTGGGCGAGGCGCACGTCGTAGCTCCCGTTGCCATTGTCGCTCACGGTCGCAGTCACGATCGTCGTCGGGATGGCATCATGACGGTCGCTGTAACTGGTGACATGGGCCAGCACCTCGTCGCCACCGGCGTCGCACGGATCGCCCTCGCAGTCGTACAGGTGGACGGTCGCAAGCAAGAGCGGGGCGAGCAAAGTGGAGGACGACGCCGCAAGGGGCAGGACAGGAACAAGAACGGTGGCACGGCTGCGGGTGGCATCGCCGGTGACGTTGCGAACACGGCCCACCAGCGAGGCGGGGGGCACGACGTCGACAAAGCGGATCGTATCGATGCGTTCCTCAGGACTGCCGGTCTGGCTGTTCTTGAGCACGCCCTTCAGCACGGGGTCGTTGACGATGCGGTCGTGCAGGTGGGCCACAAGCATGACGCCGTCGTCGTCGTCACCGTCTTTGCTTGCGCCCGCCGTCAGCGTCAGGACCACGCCCCGCTCGCCCATTGCCACGGCGGACGACACGTCGTCGTGCCAGATGGCCAGCCCCTTCCGTTTGGCTCGCACGAGGGCGTTGAGCTGGGCCGTGAGCTGGGTCTGCTCGTGGGCGATGGCGTCGATGCGTCGCTGTGCTGCTGCGTCGATGGCGTGCTTGAGCTGTGCTGCGTGTGCGTCCAGCCCTGCCTGTGCGCGCTGGACGGCGGCCAGACAAGCCAGCAGGGCCGTGTGGCGCTGCTGCAGCTCGGCCAGGCAGCGTGCCGTGTAGTCGAGCAGCGTCACGACGCGGTGGTAGCGGTGCACCCTGTCGTGGCAGCAGCGCAGGCAGCATCGCTTGTGCAGGCGCGTCTGGCACTGGGGCTCGAGGCAGACAAAGACGAGGGCGTCGCCGCCGTGCAGACGACACCCCCGCCGCCGCTGAATGGCACTGGACTGGAACAGCGTCACGGGGTGCTGGACATGGGCACGTGCGGCGGACAGGCAGAGAGGCGTGAAATCGCACTGGCGGCAGAAGGCGACGGCGTCGTGGCGGAATCGGCGGCCGGTGCTGGGGTCGCGGCACACGATGCAGCTGGGCCGTTCAGGCGGCGGCTCTTGTGTCTCCTGTGGTCCAGGTTGGGAAGCAGCACCACTGTCCTGCACCGGCAGCAGCACATCGGGGTCCAGGGGCCGCGAGCACAGCGGGCAACAAAGCGACGTCACCCCTGTTAGGCTTGCATTCGTGTCGGCGTCATTGTCACGGCCGCGCACCAGATCGGCCAGGCACAGGGCACACACGCTGTTCAGGCAGCACGGCAGCACGATCCCAGCGGCAGCAGGAGCAGCAGAAGGCCGAGAAGCAGGAGCAGGAGCAGGAGAGCCAAGAAGGACTTCCTCGAGACACAGGGCGCACACTGCTGAGATCATTGTTTCGACAGAAAGCATGGCGTCTCTGAGTGATGTGGCGCAGCGGGTGCTCACGACGGCGCTGGCGAGCCACGCGGGGACGGCGGTGGGCGGGCCGGGAGGGCACGCGGCGACGAGCGCGGCGGGGACGCGTGGGCAGATCGCGCAGTGGGCGCAGCTGGAGGCGTGGATGGTGCAGCAGTGCCGCGAGTACAAGGCCCATCTCAACGGTAAAAAAAAAAGAAAGCAACACAATGTCGTTACAGCACTGACCCGCCCCGCGCCCCGCCAAAAAAACAGCACTGAACGAGCTCAAGGACAAGATGGACACGAACGAGGAGGAGGAGGAGGAGGAGGAGGACCAGCAGGCACAGGAGCAGCGCATCGACAGGCTCAAGGAGCAGGTGTTGTTGGCAACGGCAAAGCACGGGATCCACGCACGGCTGGCACAGCGGCTGGAGCAGCAGGCGAGCTTTTGGCGGGTGGCCTTTGCGTCCGGTGCGTCCTCGTCAACAACAGCAGCACCGACCGTTGAGGCTGAGCACGAGGCGACGGTGGGGAGACTCATCGTGTACCGCGACACGCTGGTCAGGGACATTCTCGCGGCAACTGCGGCGCTGCATAAGCTCATGGATGAGGCGCAGCAGGTGCACAGGGACGTGTTGCGTAAGAATCGGTCTGTCTGGATTATTCTCACATTTTTCCATCGCAGGGCTACAGGCAAGCAATCGCACACTGCAGAACGACATTGACAAGGCCAGCGAGATCCGTGCCGCTCGGCAGGCCACGAATCAGAGTGCCGCTGTGCAGAAAAAGCAGGAGGAGCTTGTGACGATGCAGGGCAGAGGGGCGATTCTCAGCAACGTCTTTCAGGTATTTTATTTCATTTTTTTATTTTTGTTCAAAGAGAAACAATAAAATAAAAATAAAAAATAGGGACTTGTTCTCGAGAGTGGGGTCAACTGGATGGACGACCCCTCTCTCCGCAAGATCGTCTTGTCCTCGTCCTAAACTGACCGACCATTGAGTATCTAGCTATTCCAGTTTGATGTATTTTTATGCGAGATAGACATTTTTTCCCTGTGTCGACGACAGTCCTGGGCCTGGGGGGTGGGTGGGGAGGGCAAGCCGCTCCGATCAGTCCGGGCGTCCAGAACGGAACGGCGCCTTTTTTTAGATTATTTTTTGATTATTTTCGAAAAAACCGTTACAAACGCAGCAGATGGTGCGTTCGTTGAGCGATCTGGCGTCCCTTGGGCGCAAGGAGCTGCAGCAGCTGTGCAAGACACACAACCTCAAGGCCAACCAGAAGAACGCGGACCTGGTGGCCTCGTTGGCCGCGGTGCTGTTTCCCTCGGGGGCAGAGGAGGATTCCACTCCCGCCAACGCCGTAACAGTCGACCTGGCCGTGCACCTCTCCCCGGCGCCCGTTCAGCAGCAGGTGCAGCCCGAGTCGCCGTCTGTCGGCAGCAGCAGCACGTCGTCGTCGTTGAGCAGCAGCAGCAACAACAGCCCCGTGATGGCGGCGACCGTTACAGCCTCCCTCACCACCATCACAGCAAAGGGAGGCAAGAAGGGCGCAGCCGCCGCTGGAAAGAAGGGCGGCAGGAAGGCGGCAGGAAAGAAGGCGGCAGCACCCGTTGTGCAGGAGGAGGAGGAGGAGGAGGAGGAGCAAGCTGAGGCACAACAGGTGAAGGATCAGCAGGACATGCAACCACAGCCGCCAGTCGACGAGCAACAACAGCATCGAGACCAAGACCAAGACCAAGAGCAACCGGCCATGGACGTTGCCATCGCCACTACGCCTTCTTCCGTCTTTAGCAAGACAGCGACCCCCAAGACCAGCAACAACACGACGCCCAAGGGGTCGATCGACTCGATTACCCCTCCCCATGCGACGCTGACCCCGCAGGCATGGACCCCCGTTATGCCTGCTGCCATTGCACCTGCACCTGCACCTGCCCAGAGCGGCGATGTCCTGGGAGAGATCCAGAAGATGCTCGACGCTCGTGTCCAACCCAGGCGTAATAACAATAACTATAATAAAACCCAACTGAATAACTGGACAGTGGACGTGGAGAAGGAGCTGATCGACAGGACCTTTGACGCCAACCGGTCTGCGAGCAAGAAGAAGGATGCGGCCCAGCCTGCCAAGGGCACCATTGCATACATCAACCAGGAGCACAAGAAGATGTTTGGCAAGTACGTTTGCTTTTAATAAATAGGGAGGATTTTAATAAATAATTTATTTATTTCAGGATGGAGTCGATCGATGAAAAGGTCGCTCGTCTCAATGCTCGCACGCCCAACAAGAGCACGGCCGCCACCAGTAAGGCGCCCTCGGCGGTCACCCCCAAGGCATCGTACAACAACAAAAAGGCGGACGTGTTTGCCTTCCCCCCTGTCTCGCCAGCGATCAAGCGCAAGCAGGACAATGTTGCCGCCAACAACAACATCAACATCAAGCGCGCAAAGACCGACACGGCGCCAGTCGTGCACAAGCCCATGGCCACGACCAGTAAGCCCGTCGTCACAGCCACCAAGCCGACTGTGCCCGTTGCCGCTGCCCCCGCCAAACCTGCAGCCGTGTTTTCCGTGGGCGTCGTCAGCAGTAAGCCACGCATCCCGTTGTCGGCCATGACGAGCAGGCCTGTGAAGCCCTCTGTCGCACCACCCAAGATCGTAGCAGCAGCGGTGCCGGTGCGTCCCGCTCTCGTGCCTACCAAGACCGTCCCTCAGCCCACCACGGCTACCAAGCCCGTTGCTGTCAAGCAGCCAGTTGTGGGCTCGGCGGTCGTCAAGCCGACAGTCTCAAAGCCGATCGTGTCGTCCAAGCCCGTCGCCCCTGCTGTCGCCAAACCAGCAGTAGCAGCAGCGGCGACCGCAGCCGGTGCGCGCAAGTTTGATCTTCAGCAGAGCCTCAAGCGGCCGCTGGGCTACAAGCCGCACACGGGCCCGATCAAGAAGACTGCTGAGCCTGTCGTTGTGTCCTCGTCCTCGTCCTCTCTCCCTGTCGTGGCTGCAGCGAGTATCGTCGAGCAAATAGCACCAGCAGAAGCAGAAGCGTTGGAGCCAGCACCTGCACCCGTCTACGAGCCCGAGCAGCCGCCGATGTTTTCCGACTCGCCCGTGCGCATCACGCCTCGTGAGGCCAAAAAGGACGCGCCCAAGATGTTTGTGACGCAGCGTCGCAAGAACAACGTGGCCAACCAGCAGGCGAAGCGTCACTCGAGCTTCGCGGCCAACAGGCGCATCTCAGCAGCCGACTCGATGGTGGTGGCGGCATAGTTCACATACAGCAGTTTGTTTGTTTTTTTGGCTACCGTATACCTCCCCTTCCCGCTCCCTTTCCCTCCCGCATTCACAGAAATGGCTTTTGTTTGTCTTTTTCTAGTCGATCGATCATTCAATGGCACAATAAAAAAGGAAAAGACTCGACCCGGTCTATGTATCGTGCTCCTCCCCCTCGTCGTCATCGCTCTCCTGCAGTAGCCTTGTGAGGATGGGGTACTCTTGGGTGTACTGCTTGTCCCCCCGCCGCGTGACGTCTGCCGCGTAGGCCGTGAGGTTGTTCTGGAGCAGGGCGCGGCACTCCTGGGCCGTGTGCGTGTCCAGCCACGCGACATAGTCCGAGGGCGTCCAGCCTGCGCGCGTGTGCGGCAGCAGCAGCAGCTCGTTGCTGTTCGAGCGCACGATCAGCAGGTGGGCCACCAGCACAGGGTCCACGTCGCGCCGGTGGTGCCGGGCGGCGATCTGCGCAGTGTCCAGGAAGAGCAGCGGGCGGAAGGCGCGCAGGGCACGGTACGGCTTGCCAATGCTGGCAAGGTTGAGGCCTGTGCTGGCGCCAAAGAGTGGCGCGAGGCCGAGCTCAAACTGCGCCATATCGGTCGCCTACAACAGCAATAATCACTAAGGTGAAATATATTCCTATTGTTCTATTACCATGCGCATCTTGCCGCCGTCGCCCAGCGGCCGCACGATCGAAATGTGTCGCAGAAACATGTTTACGAGGTACGACGCCAGCGAGACGACCCACGCCTTGATCTCTGTGGGGCAGTCGATGCGGTCGAGGTAGTGGCGCTGCAAATGGGCGATGGTGGCGCACGTGTCCTTCATGTACTTTGAGCACGGCGGTGCGTCCGATGGCGTGGCGCTGCTGTTGCTGGACTGCTGCTGCTGACTGGCGGCCGAGGTGGAAAAGTCCTCACGGTGTACGAGGCTGAGCTGTCCCTCGACCGTGTCGGCCACCGCTTGGATCAGCGGCTCAGCCACAGACTGCATCAGCTGCTGGACAGACTTCATCGCGTCCTCCAGGGCGTCCACGATGTCGGCGCGTTGAAGGGCCCCACTCGCTGAAAAAAAAAAGAAAGAAAGAGGTAGTTGAGATTGTTTTTTGGGCTCTCTGCTTTTATTTATTTACCCGTGGTCGAGTTGAGCAGCGACTTGAAGACCATGTCGTACAGGATGTACAGGGCGTTGAGCGTGTCAATGTTGCGGATGTGCACGTCGGTGGGCGTGCTCGTGGGGGTCAGCTTGTACACGCCTGTCTGGATGTCAATCTGAGATACTTCATTCATTAGGACTAAAATCGACATTGCTCGTACCGCGTTCTCGCTCTTGACCGCAAACAGCTTCACTGCCTTTGCCACGTTGCGGATGACCGCCTTGAGCAGGGCCACGTCAAAGCCGACCATCTCGAGCTCGCTCGTGATCACCTTGACGATGACCGACACGTCGGATTTCGTGGGCACCTTGGAGAGCGTCGTGTTGCCGCCCGTCGATGAGGGGAAGGCCAGGTTGATCTACAGCCAAGCCAGGCCAGGCAAAGGAATTACACAAACAGCAGCCTTAAAGTGGAGAATGACGTACGGGGTCAAACATGCGAGTGAGCGACTTGGACAGATACGCCGTCTCGAGCGACACGAGGGCCTTGCGGATGACCTGCTGCACAACGCCGCTGCTGACGGCGGATCCTCCTTCAGATGCGCCATTGCCGTTGCTGTTGCTACCACTGCTGCTGCCGTTGTTGTTGACGGTGTTGGCATTGGTCTGCACTCCGCCGCCGCCCGATAAGATCACGACATTGCTGATGGTCTGCACACGCTGGAAAAACATGTGGAACAGACGCAGCAGCTTGGGGTACTCGGACTGCAGGGCGTTTTGCAGGAACGACGAATCTGCGGGTAATAACAGTAAAAAAAAAAAATTTGTTTTTTTCTTAAAAAAAAATGACGTACGTTTTGTGGCATGGGCAATCTCTTTCTCGATCGTTTCGCCAACAAAGGCCCAGAAGCCCGCGACGAGCCCGTTGCTGTTGAGGACCTTGAGCACGTCGTCGAGGTAGCCCGAGTGCGAGGACGGGTCGCGTTTGCGTGACAGTGTCTGCTCGAGCATGATGACCTTTTGCCCCTGGCCAGCGAGCACGTCCATCAGCTTCTCCAGGCTGAGCCAGAGCGTGGACGTCCAGGCCGACGTCTGGTTGCCGGTGGGCTCGCCCATGCGCCGGATGCCGCCGAGGCCCTTGGTGGTCGTAGTGTTGGGCCCGTCTTTGGGGTCTGCATTGGCACTGCTGGCGGCATTTGCGGCATTGGACGACGACTTGACGTCCAGTGCGCGCTTGATCTCTGCGGCCGTGTGTGAGTGGATGGTCTGCATGACCTGCGCGACCCTGGGTGCCAGCTGGTCCATGTTGTAGAAGACGTGCACGGCCGTGCCGACGTCGCTGTGGTTCTGCAGGGTGCTGAGGCCTGTCTGTAGCATCTCCTCTGCCTGCCCCAGCACGACCTGGTGCGCGCCCTCGATCCAGGCCCTGTCGGACGCCACGACGCTGAGGGACACCAGGTGCTTGTCCTTGAGCAGGCCTTCGATCTCGTTGAGGGCCTGTGCCGCCTTGGCCAGGTCCTGCACGCCCGTGTTCAGGTGCGAACGCAGCCGCTTGGACAGGCTGAGGTAGCGCACCAGCTGGCGCAGCAGCTCGGTCGTCTCCTGTTTGTGTGCGTGGGTTTAACGGGTACGTTGAGGGGAGTGAAAAAAAGGCGTACAAGGAGACGCTCCAGCTGCACGGTGCGCGTCGATATCTCGTTGAACGGGTCGCGGATCTTCTCGTGCAGCCGCGACATGGACAGCTGCAGCGTGTCCAGTCCTCCTCGTGCGAGGCTGAGCACGTCTGTTTTGTTGGTGTGTTGGTGTTAAACCTTGATCAGTCCCGACGAGGAAGAGAGTCTACCGTCCAGCTCGTCAATCCCCGTGACTTGTCGCAACAGGTCGTCGTTGTGCGCAATGATCTGTTTTCAACGAACGGCAGTCAGTCCGTCAGTCAGTCAGTCAGCCAGTCAGTCAGTCTAGGCCTGTCCTCGTGCACCCACCTGCTGCTGCAGCTGCCTGTTGAGTGTGTCGATGCCGATCGTCAGCTGCGCGAGGGACGTGGCAATGTCCGACCCCTGCACCACAGACAGCCCGTGTTATATCAAGTGCCGGTTTTGTTAAATGCCCGCCGCACCTGGATGGCCTTGCTCGCGTACGCCACCGCGTCAAACTCGCCCACGGTGAAGGCGGCGTAGCCGTCTGCCTCTGTGCTGACTGCAGCCATCATTCACAAATGTCTGCCCCAAGTTTCCATGGTCAGTCTTGTGCGTCGTCCGGCTGCCGTTCTCCTTTGCACAAGACGATTGCTCAGCACCACCACCACGACGACGATGAGCGGCAACAGCGACGACCAGGCAGCCACCAAGCGGGCACGTGTGGACCAGCGCCAGCCCGCCATTACCTTTGTCACCGGTACTCGGCTTGTCAATTGTCTTTTGTCTCTTGACCTTTTTTACTTTCGTAGGCAACGCCAAAAAGCTGGAGGAGGTCAAGGCCATCCTGGGCGAGAGCATCAACCTGCGCTCGCAAAAGGTCGATCGTACGTTGGCCTCCTGGTCAAAATAGTATGCCAATTGGTTCTTGTAGTGCCAGAGCTGCAGGGCGAACCCACAGACATCTCGCGCGACAAGTGCCGCCAAGCCGCCAAGATCGTACGCACGCTGCTCCCGTTTATCATGTGGTGGAATGGGAATACAGCTAACACCGCTACAACTGCAGGTCAACGGGCCGGTGCTCGTGGAGGACACGTGTCTGTGCTTCAACGCGCTCAAGGGTCTGCCCGGGCCGTACATGTGCGTCCAACGTCAATTGCTGCAGTGCATCGCTGACTTGTTTATTGCAAACAGCAAGTGGTTCCTCGAAAAGCTGGGCCACGACGGGCTGAACAACTTGCTCGCGGCCTACGAGGACAAGAGCGCCTACGCGCTGTGCGTGTTCTCCTACTCGAGTGGGCCGGATGCAGAGCCCGTTGTCTTTGAGGGACGCACCCTTGTGCGTTTGTTTGCTTTTTTTTTTTTTAACGACGGTGGAGGATGCTAATGGTAATAATAATGGTAGGGCAAGATCGTGGCCGCACGTGGCCCCAAGGACTTTGGCTGGGACCCCGTCTTCCAGCCCGATGGCTTTGAGCAGACCTACGCCGAGCTGCCCAAGGACGTGAAGAACTCGATCTCGCACCGTTATCGCTCACTGGCAAAGGTCCAGGAGTACCTGCTCAAGGGCGACCCCAATGATGATAGGAGACATGCATTTGTTTGTTAGTTGTAGAAGTGGGCACTCGCAAATACAAGAAGCAGAGGAAAGGGCACCATTATCATTCGAAAAGTAGGAAAGAAAGGGCTGGAATGGTATTTGTATTTTTTGTAGGTGGTTAGAAGATGGACAGGGACGACGTCGAGTTGGCCGACTTTGCCTGGGCCAGTGGCGGCGCGGGCTTGGACGAGCCATTGACAGGGGGCTCCAAAGCCCAAAAAAGGATATCCGTGTCATTTTGGCCGGGCCCAATCGCCGTTCGCGTCGTCACTGGGACTTGAAAATTTTTCATTGGTCTCTTTTCTGTGTGTTGTCTTGTCTGTGCGTGTGGGTGTGTGCCGTGGGTGTGTGCCGTGGGTGTATGCCGTGGGCACAGTGTTCAAGTGTGGGCGGGCACACCGACAGTGCCATCGTGAGCTGGATCTTTGTGAACATGTGCCCAATCCCCGATTGTGCCCTCGCACTTATCGTGCACGGGTCCTGTGACTACTCCTCCACTGTGGTGGTGGTGGTGGTTGTGGTGGTTGTATTGTGTTGCATAGTGTCCCGTATGACTAACCGCACACACAACGCCAAACGCATAGCAGCCAAATGGACACATCGCGGGTCCTCTTTGTGGGCCCTCGCGTGCCGGCCGAGTGGGTCAAGGCCAGCTCGCTGCTCAAGCACGTGGACCAGGCCCTGTTCCGCAACATCCTGCAGGGTACGTTGTCGTCATCGTCGTCGTCCTCGCATCCTTACCCTCCTTGTTGTTGTTGTTGTTGTTGTCGTTGTCACAGTGGTAGCACAGATCGAGGCCAACGCGCCCGCGTCCAGCCCCGAGGAGAGCCCTGTGAACGAGGCGGCGCTGGAGGCGTTTGTGACGGACAAGCTCAAGCTGGACCACATCCTGCTGTTCTTTGCCGGCGTGCTCACGCTGTTCCGTGCGGCCGTGAGACAGCCCGCGATCAAGGCAAACATCCTCAAGGAGGACCTGAAGGAGCTCAAGTTGTCCCCAGAGTTTGCCGCAGACTTTATCAAGGCCGTCGACGGGAGGTAATAAGCAAAGATCTCTTTTTTTTTATTAGTGAATTATATAAAATATTTATTCAATCCTAGCCGACAACAAGCAACAGCCGTCGCCCTCGAGCACAAGCCGTCGCTGCCCTCACTGCAGCAGCTTCAGTGGCGCGTGGACGTGTCCATCTCGACTGGCGCGCTCAACCGTGCGCTGCGGCCGACGATCCTGATGCAGATGACGCTGTCGGACAACACGGTGCAGCAGTTTGAGGTGCCGCTGTCGCAGTTCCACGAGCTGCGGTACAACGTGGCCATGGTGCTCAAGGACATGGACGCGATCAACCAGCGCAACGTGTTCAAGATCAAGGACAACTAGAAGGAATTTTTTTGTTTGTTTTTTTTTACTATTTTCTTTCCCAGAAGGGCCGGGATGGGATGATGCCAAGCCACGAAATCGGGGGGATTTTTCACACCTGGCCACGGCTCGAGAAAGGAGAGAGGGGAGCAGGGACTGGACCGATCACTCATGGATTGAGGATTGCTTCTCCGTGTCAGCGATTGAGGCGGCCCCTTTTTACAATGCACGGCGCGATTGCATCGCCGCAATGAGCTACGATAGCAAGAGGGAACATTGACACACACGCACCGTTTGGAAAAGGAAATCCAGTGGGGGAAGGACTGATTTTTCCATCCACTGAAGGGCGCATGTCCGTCGCCCCCCTTTTCTGTTTCGTTGCCGTGCGCACTGTTTGGCACACCACACACACGAGTGGTGTTGCCCCTCCCCCTTTCCCTTGCTCGCTCTGTCTGTCTCTCTCTCTTTGTCTCAACCTCTCCCTCGTTTCCGCCCGTGTCCTCCTCGTCCGACAGCAAGCCCGACAGCAAGCCTAAACGTCTCTTTGCTTTCACGTGTGGGGGCTTGTAGGCATCAGCCCATGGCCACAGCGCAACAGCAGCAGCAGCAGCAGCAGCAGCAGCAAGCCCTGCAGCAGGCCATCCAAGAGCAGCAACACCACCAGCAGGCGCTCAACAGCCTGCACGAGGCCGTTGCCGTGGCCACAGCAGCAGCGGCGGCGGCAGCGGCAGCGGCAACACAACAGCAAGGGACCACGACCACAGGAACAGCAACCGCAACCAC
>Ga0302227_10002779_pt1 | contig 11797 bp, 11 predicted proteins | sample II_Palsa_N1_1_FD_193525 | JGI IMG/M metagenome (GOLD analysis project Ga0302227, IMG submission 193525) | Peat permafrost microbial communities from Stordalen Mire near Abisko, Sweden - II_Palsa_N1_1 | ecosystem: Environmental > Terrestrial > Soil > Palsa > Peat permafrost | place: Sweden...
TTTCAAGAGAACAGGCGCGGGTTCGTCATCGATTCCAGCAGCCTTCTCAAGGTCCTGAATTGTAGCATTCGCATTGTCCTTCCACATCTCCTCCAATTTGGCAATCATAGGTGGTGTCAAGTGTCGAGCGCGGAGCTGCTCGGCATCGGTGGGTACAGATACAAGCCAAGGGAGGAATGAACGGTCTTCGATGAGAGGCTGCCATCTCGATATGTCCCAACTCATGTCCTTCGAGGAGGGAGTAGCAGCACAAGGCTGACGGCATAGAAGTACAACAACCGTGTCTGACTTGGCCGGAATGAATCCAAGTAGGAAAACATTCTTTGTGCCACAGTTATAACATTCGAGTACTGTGTCACCGAGAGTAGATTGCGGATGGAGTTGGACTTCCTTGTGTCTAGCTCGAACCAAATGGTTGACAATGTGGGAAGAGGTAGCATTGCCACGGGCACTGCAAAACCACTTGCTGCATCCAAGACACTTCACAACACAGCTGGGAGAGTGAATACCGCAGTATCTTCACCAAAGGTCAGCTTTGTGTCCAAATACCTCCATCTCCTAACAATGACTTACGCGCATGCGTGGGCAGGAAGCTCTTTCTCGTCGTCAACTCCCCTCAAGCCCAATGTCTTCATACCATCCACCGGGATGCTAGCCAGACTCTCCGCATCATCGTCATCGAAAACTTCTGTCTCGTTGTCATCATCGTCGTTTCTTCGCCTGCTCGGTCCCAGGCCGCCTCGTCCTCCATACTGTCCATAGAGCAAACTCTCGTCCGGGTCGATATTTGAAAGATCATCGGCACCAGCATTGATCGCAGCAGCAGAGTCGGAGATGAGGTGATTTCCGAGGTGGGTAAATGCCCCCTCCATTGTTCGGGTTTTCTCGACTTCTGGGTCTGAAATGAAATCGATCAGCACAAGGAGAATGTATCAAAGGAATAACAAAATATGTGCGGGGCCGTCAAAGCTGCAGCTTGCCACCACAGGTACGGTGGCACTGGGTCCTGTCTTTGCTCACTTTTTAGATTTCTTATTTCGAAGCAGCCTTGTGGCGGCGCAAAGGAGGAGGATTGGTCACAAAACGCGCAAAGTCTGCTCAACTCATGATAGACGTGACTTGAAGTGCTGGCAACCTCTTGCTCAGACTTTTGTGATCTTTGAGGCAGCGTAGAAGATATCGGGGGCCTCGTGGGTGAATGTGGGATGGAGGTCCCGACAAGGCAATTCGAGGCAAGGGTTCCTTTTTAGCGTTGGCGCTAAGAAAAATATATTATTCTTTGCACCATGATAAAATATTCCTTGTGAAAACTACAACGACTATCCAACAATGATTGTGAGTTTGCCCTATGCACCGACTCTTTTGATGCATTCCTTGCTTGAATATTGTTTCTAAAGTTGCCTGGTATTGCAACAAACTTAGCAACTGCTCGGTGTAGGGGCAATACCAAATCTCTTGGACCTTGCTAACTGACCCCTCAGCGCAAACAAACTCGCCAACGGCGTGATTACCTCTACCGCCGAGCTCTGACTCTTCGAGATGCCGAGATTTCAGAGAAGCGAGCGAAGTTACGAGCTTCTTTGGCATCTGGAAAGCCTCTCGACCCCGCGATCGCAAACGACAAGAAGTTGCGCGAGGATTATAAGTACGATGAATCAAGGCCGGACCTGACAGTAAACGAAGAACTGGATCTAGACGATGAATATGCTCAACTCTCCGGCATAGTTGACCCCCGAGTGCTGGTAACAACCTCACGAGATCCCTCAACAAGACTTTCCTCGTTCGCAAAGGAGATTCGATTATTGCTTCCCACCTCAATACGCCTGAATCGAGGGAATTTGATTCTACCAAATCTGGTACAATCTGCACAAGCATCAGGGCTATCTGATATAATCCTTCTCCATGAACATCGAGGTATCCCAACAGCCTTGACACTATCGCATTTCCCGCATGGTCCCACAGTTTCGTTCTCCCTCCACAATGTCGTTCTCCGCCATGATATCCCAAACAGTGCCCGAGGTACCGTCAGCGAATCCTATCCACACCTTATCTTCGAAGGATTTACAACGAAATTGGGACTACGAATCGTCAAAGTACTAAAACACATATTCCCGCCACGAGAAGCAATCACAAACAAAACCAAGCTTGGAAGCAGAGTCGTCACATTCAAGAACATCGAGGATAGTATTGAGGTGCGGCACCACGTTTTTGTGAAGACAGGGTATCAGAGTGTCGAATTAGCTGAGGTCGGACCCCGAATGACGATGAAGTGTTTCGAGATCAGAGGGGGAACGTTAGAGAATAAGGACGGAGATGTGGAGTGGCGACTAAACCAGTACACCAGAACAAGTCGAAAGAAGGATTATTTGTGAAGCTGTGAAAACATGATTGTCAATTATTTGCTTAGCGAGGAGTTGGGGAACGGTTGCATACCACGGCGTCCGAGAAGTCAAATGGAATAATTGTAAATGGATCCAAATTGCCCAGAGTTGTATGAGAGGTACCGCATATGGTCTGAGATCGTCGATGAGCCAGTCCCGATCTTCCAAACCTGGTAAGATCTCTCTCACCCAAGGCCATGTCCAGCTTGTGAGGGCTGTTCGGTAGGCCTCATTGAAGATACAGTATGCAGTTAGAGTTTGCAAGAGTGGATGAGGCATATTTGGAGCTCTAGGCAACTGTAAGTGACGATATTTGCCATGATTCTCATTTTAAATTCTTCTACCCAATTTACTCATTGTCCAACAAGTGCGACATGCTGCTTCATTTGACCATGAGTGTCTCAAATTAGCCTGGATATTCTTTCTCTTCAAAATGCCAGCATATGTTGAAACCTTAAAATTATCACGCGCTTCTTATTTAGAACGTATGTCTTTCCCAAAATAGCTACTTTCATTTCTATTGGAGTGAAAGGACAAAAGAGTTGTGAAGCTATTGGCGTTCTCACTGGTAGTTTCTTCCAAATTTTCTCCGGACGATACTGCTCCACTCAATACTTCATAGTTCACCGTCCGTACCAGGCAGATTCGACGACCCTGGGGAAGTAAGCCCTGGGGAAGTCGTCCAATGGTTTCAAGATCTTTCACTGTCCAGATGGCGTCTCCTCGACCCAATCTTTCGACTCGGCCGCAGGAACATGCTGCTTCTTTTGTTTCTTCTCCCGCTTGCTTCCCCTTCTTGTTGAAGCAATTCTCAAGCTTCAGCCTTTGCTTCTCACCAATGGGCTTCGCCTGTGTAGAAGCCATCCCCAGTGGCTACACAAGAGCAAAAGGCGCGGATGATAGCAACCCAGCTGGTGCCCGAGGCGAAGGGCGGAGGGTGAAAGTCGGTTTGGTGAAGGTGGTGCAGGTGATGCATGTGGTGGAAGTGGTGATGGTGTTGGTGAAGTGACCCAGAGAGCGAAAACGATAACACATACAGCAGATTCTTAGGAGGTAAAGGGTCAAAACACTCGAATTCGAAAAGAGTGAATGGAATAGCGATTTGCTAAAGTACCTTAATTAACTCGCAAACCACGCCAAAAGTCAGAGTTACTTTGCAAATAAATATCCTACTAACTTCTCAAAGCTATACCCTACTCGCAGGCTTTCCGCACCCGGTTCTGGCCAGACAAAGTAGCGAGTTATAGCTGACGAGTACTTTTGGCCTTTAAATTGACTCCAATCCACTTGGAAAAAAGGAAATATAGAAGAGGTCGAGAGTGGAATTGGAAGAGATCCCCTGCCCTCTCGCTCTAACTAGCTCGCACCCAAGCCCACGCAAATAAAGTGGGCCAGTGCCAGTCAGGCTCCTGAATACTGTGGGAAAAGACTCAGAAGACGATCTAGTTTTAGGGGTAGGGGGAGCTGGTTCTATAATCGATCTCGGCAGTCGGGAGCTATGGTTCCACAAAGTCGCCCAAATGGATCCATAGATTTGGACACAAGAATACATAATTTTCATCCGCGAATAATAGAGCATTCCTTACAACATATCATCAGGTGACAGCAATCCAGTGCGTGGGGAACCCTGTCATTATGCTCCACCCACGAAAATTCAGGGACCCGAGATGTGCATCTTCAGCCGTGTGATTGGCCCTGAATTGCGTTTCTTCCTGCAATGTGTACGAAACCGAGACAAGACAAATCCATCCCACACTACAGCCTCGTGCCTAGCTTACTATCGCCTTCCTTTAAAAAGAACACATTCCCCTTCAACGAACTGAATGTCTCATATCAAAGGTCACCCGCCAGGTTCAAATGCACAGCATACGATAGTGTCATTTGCGCCAAATTCCTGGTCTCCAGGGCCATCGCGACCAGTCTCGAGAACGTCCTCGAGAACGCCTTCCGAAGCACATGCAATCGCGTCATCCAAGCCTAACGGACACGCAAACGGGAAGGCAAAGGCCTTGCGGCTGGAAGAGGAGGACTTCAGCGATTTGGACTCAGAGGACGAGATGGGGGATCGAAGACCCCCCTTACATCGACCTGCGGATGGACGATCACATCAGCCATTATTGCATAAAGATGATGAGGAAAGGGGGAGGACGGGATACGATGATTCTCCTGATCTACCAGAGAGGCCGCCGTTGTTTTCGAGAAGGTCGACGATGAGGAGCCGTAGTCCGGATACGCAGGCCAAGCTGGCGACAAGGAAGAAATATACCTATGCGGCGTTCTTTCTGGGGTTGAGCTTGGTAAGTTTTGTGATACAGACGGAGACGGCAGTATACATTCAGCATGAACTAGGATGGAATAAGGCTTTTTGCATGCTGTGAGTCTAGTTCCCCTTGCCAGAGAACTCCCTCTAACATCCCCTAGATACTTCACCCACGGTTCCTGGTCTCTACTATGGCCCTTCCAACTCCTGATCCTCCGAATACAAAAGTGGAATATGCCCTGGGAGACTTTCTGGCGACGGCACGTCTACCTGGTTCGCACGACAGCACAAATGGTAGAAACACAAGACCTGCTTGTGCCCCGAAACCAACATTCACCTGTCCCGTACATGCTTCGAATGACGGCTTTCGTAACCTGTTCCCTCACAATCGCCGGGGGGTCATGGTACGTGGCCGTTAACATGACATCGCCGTCAGACCTAACCGCAATCTACAACTGCTCCGCCTTCTTCGCTTACGCCTTCAGCGTGCCCCTCCTAAAAGACAAAGTCCGCTTCGACAAATCGTTCGCAGTGCTCGTCGCCATAATCGGCGTTCTGGTCGTTGCATACGGAGACGCCAAGCCAACCAAACATGGAGGGAAATCAGGAGGGTCAGTGGGCGGGGGTCCTCCTGACGGAGAAACAAAGGAAGCCAGTACCCGAGTCCTAGGGAACCTGGTTATCGGCGTAGGTAGTGTATTGTATGGTCTCTACGAGGTGCTGTACAAGAAACTTGCCTGCCCCCCGGAGGGCTGCAGTCCAGGCCGAGGAATGGTCTTCGCAAATACATTCGGGTCTCTCATTGGATGTTTCACACTCCTCGTTCTCTGGATCCCGCTTCCAATCCTTCACTGGACAGGAATCGAGAAATTCGAGCTTCCGCACGGTGAAGCGGCATGGCTACTAGCCATCTCCGTACTCGCAAACGCTGTTTTCTCGGGCAGTTTCTTGGTATTGATCAGTCTTACGAGTCCGGTATTGAGCAGTGTAGCAGCACTGCTGACCATCTTCCTCGTTGCAATCGTGGATTGGATGTGGACGGGAGTTCCTCTCAGCCCTGCAGCGATTGCTGGCGGTTTATTGATTATTGGGGCGTTCATTTTGCTTACTTGGAGTACGTATAGAGAGATGATGGAGGATAGAAGGAGGAGGGAGATAGATCTGAGCGAGTCGGACACGGATAAAGAGGATGATTGAAGCTCGGATGCACGACGATGCGCCGATGAGCTCTGGCATGAGGCGGGATATGGTTGTCTTTAATCGGCGTTGGAAAGAGCATTTGCATCAGAGGGGCGTTCGTCTTAAGAGAAACCCCCACATAATTGATTGCATTCGATAGCCTTAAACCGTTTGCGTCTTAACTCCCTATTCTTCTTGTATATGAGCCACAGCGGGCTAGGGAAATCTTCAGCGCTTCCTCACTTTCCGTGCCTCATGAAAGACTGACTGCTCGTTCACCTGTCCCCCTTCCCTTCCTCCTCCCGTTTCACCCGCTTTTCCTCCTCACTTTCCCAAGCCATCTCCAACATCTCGTTACTAAGAATCACTGCATCTTCATCCACTAAATACTCCCCTGTGATATCTGCTGTTCGTGACCTGCGCCGCTGTCTTCTTTCCCCCGCGTCTTCATTCTCATCCCGAGATGTACCAGTAAAAAGGTCAATCCACTTGTAAAACATAAACATCCCCGCAAAGTTATCCATTGTATTCTGGAAAAGAACAGGGGTTTGCCAGATGCGGAATTTCAAATCCTGGAAGTGGGAGTTCACGAGGTAGTTGGAAAGAAGATGGCAAGAGAGACTCAATTCTGCTACTTAATTCTGTTCAGTGACAGAAGAACAGTCTGTTCTCTCAGGCTTATGATCGGTCAATAAATCCACGTTAGCGTTGCAGATTGAACGTTGAACGATGAATCGCCGCGAGTGTACATAATACACGTTGAAGTGACTCCATAACGCGCCGGGAGAACACGATGCTTGCGTCCCCTATCCATCCGGTACGCCAAACACAGTGCACTATACAATGATACAAACAAATGGCAGACACGCCCTATCCATCATGGCAATGCAGCATCCAATTTCGGATCCGAATCAGGAAGGACAAGCACATTGTGCTCAATTTGAGCACACAAGCATGTCCCAAAATCGCTGAAGCAAGTTTGTGATGAAAGAAATCAGGTACGGGCTCAGTTGTCATCGACAGGAATGATCGTCTCGCTCTCATGGCCGCGTTGATCATCCTTCAACTGCTGGATCAAGGTATCCATGTTCTCGTCCATCATCTCAATCTCAGTGCCTAGGGCCTTGCGAATGAGTCGTCGATAGAGCTCGCCTCTCTCGCCTGCACCTGCATCGCTGAGTGCATCTCGATACTGACCGACCAGCTTCTGTCTCTTATTTTGCTCAGACATTAACCGCTGGGCCAGCATAACTCTCTCAGCGACGTCATCATCGCTTGTGATCATGTGGCCGTTCATTTTCGCTTCTTCACGCTGGATCTTGCTCCACAGGGTCAGCTTTTGTTGTTGCTCGATCAAGGAGGTGACCATCTTTTCAATTTGCTCTAGCTGTTGCTTGGCTTGGGCGGTCTTCTCTGGGGCTTCCCTGTGAAAAGAGATCTCAGCGATTTGACCGTTAATGGCTGCAAGCTCTTGTTGAGTACTTTGCAGAATGCGTCTAGCCTCCTTTTCGGACGTCTCCTTCTCAATGAGCTCCTCATCAAACGATCGAGCAAGGTCTCGAAACTTCTCGAGCATCAGAGGTTTGATGTGAGATTCAATGGACATAGATGCCTCAGAAATGTGAGTAGTGTTTTGACGTGGCTCCTCCGGCATCTCATACATCGATTGTCGATCGGGTCCATAGGGAGACGACGAAGCTTGTGGGTGACGATCCATTCTCCGACTCTCGTTCAGCTCTTGAATCATCTCTTCGGCAGTAACACCTTCTTGGTTGGGGATATCAGTCCGAGCACCACGACCCATCAAAGCTCTAACACACTTCCGTGCCTTGTTTCTCGCTGCGATATGAATTGCTGTATTGCCTTCGATATCTTGCGCGTCAAGGATACGTTGAATATGCTCCGGCTCCAACGACTCTAGCATCTTATTGAGAAGAACATCCAGATAGTAACGGCCGAAGTGATGCTTGCCACGGCTGGTGGTAACAGCGGCAGCGTGATGGAGGACTGTCGAACGACAGAAATCAACACAGTCGACAGTGCTGATCAACTCCTTGACAACAAAGGGCATAGTCTGCTTGTCCATGCAGTTGGTGAATAGTACAGAGCGCATCAAGGGTGTTTCGCCTCGCGTGTTCTGGATAATTAGCGAGCAGCCAAACTTGGTCAATTCCTTCATAACCTCAATATCTCCCATGGCAGCTGCCCAATGCATAGCCGTGTGGCCTTCATTGTCGATAAGCCAATCGGGATCGAAGTTGAGCGGAGGATCTGGTCTTTTAGGAGGATTTTGTTCACGCTGAGAGACCATAAAGTAGTCGAGCAGCTCGTCGGCATACCACCTATGAAGACGTTCATGCTCAGAAATGGCAGCTTCCTCCCGCTTGCGCTTGCGGTGACCGGTGGATTGTTGAGACATATCATATCGATCATCTTCAAGCATGAAAGATGCTGAAGCCACTGTAGTGTCATCGGCAATACTCTCATCGTCGTTCAATTGGGCGCTGATATTATCGTAGTCGTCATGAGCATGCGCGCGTGGTGCTGCCGCTGGTCCTATGCTGTAAGTGCTGTCTTCCACATAACATCAGGAGGAATAACTCACTTGTACCCCATTTCGGAACCGCAGGCTTTTTTGCAACTTTCGGCTTTGCTGTAGTGTGTTTTGGGGCAGGTGGGGGGCTAAGCTCGCCAGGGGTAAATTCGAAGATAGTCCGGAGCTTCTCATAGACATTGTTTCGTTGCGCCAAAGCTTCACCTTGTTCAAGTGGTACCCATGTGCCTGCTGAAATCAGAGACTATCCCCATCACAACATCATTTCAGCGTACCTTGGTATTTGCCATATCCGCCCTGGACCTTCTCGTGTGTCTCCTTCTGAACCTCTCTCTCTAGAATTCTTGTACGAGCTGGCTTGTCGAACCCGGCAGCTTTTAGGATGTGCGTCGCATTGATCCAGTCGTCTCCGCGGCGTCGCATAACTGATCGCAAGTATGAGCAGAGGCCCTGTACACGATCTGCGTAGAGCGAACTCACCATGTTCCTTCAACCCTTCACCAAATTGGTATTCGTAGACAGGGATCTAAGCAATTGTCAGTCTTCGCGCCCACCGCAGAGGACGATTAGAAAGAGCGCATACATTACTGTAGGTCGCAGAGTAAACTCCGGGACCGGCTGGTTTGACCATCTTGTTGAACGTTCGTGCAGATCTTCCGAGGTCTCTCTGGACGTCTCGAGGAGGAGGGGCTTGGCGGCTATTTCAGGATTGCTGGCCAAATATCGCGTGAGTGACGCGATAGTCGCGTCGATGGCAGTGAGCTATAAACCTCTTTTTATAACCTGGTTGACGTGGGAAATTGTGCCGACTCTGACCGCCTTGTCCCGAAGAGAATCGTGAAAGAGAATGGGGAGGAGGTTGGGGGCAACGCGTTAGACGCGACTTTCAAACTCGCGAAGCGTGAACCACTATAACTCGCTTACCTACTCTACTGCATATCACATGACCAATAACCCAAGTCCTCACCTGCACTTTCGTGGATCCACTACTTACTTTTGAAGTTCACTGAAAGTGTTGGGATTCAGGAGCATTCCGTGTTCAGAGCTTAACCTACACGTGAAACCCAAGTGGTTTGCACGATTTTGAGAGTTCTCGTCTGCTCGACCCCAAGGCACGCAGACCGGCTTTCTTCCAGAAGGTTAATTCTTGTTGTATTCAAGTAAGTTTACTAATGTACCATTTTTCTGTAAACTACTTTTGCTTTAGATCCGGTCACATCAACTTGATGGACTTCTCGGTTTCTGCTTATTCAGAATTTTGAGCTCACAGATGAGCTTGCAAGATTGCAGGAGCTTCCCGTCTGAACTTCTTGGGGACCTGCCTCAAGTTTCCTGCATTCCTCCAAATGATCGTCAGGTTTCTCAATTTCCAGCTGAGAACATTTCGGTAACATCTTCTTCGACGTATCAGAGTCGCTGCGCAAGTGCCGCTAGAGACGTTTATGATCATGATGTAGGGCCATTAAATCCTCCGCTTCATCGGTTTGATGCGGTTAATATTGTTAATTGGTTGACAGATGGGCAGCGGGAATGATAATTTTGCCAGCTAAGCAACAAATAAAGGGGTGAACGTCCGTACCGTTGATCTATCTTCGCAACTTCATTTTCTTACTTCTCCTTCCGACTCATAGTTCTGTGCAGCTCAATCCATTCATCAACAATACCACGATAGTCAGCGGGACGATAGTCATCCAATAACTCCCTCCACCAGCTACCCTTTCTCTGGAATCTCAAACCCAAATCCCTCAATAATTCATCGAAGTATGGCACAGTATCGAATACAAGCGTAGCATGCCTATCACCATAATCTGCAGAATATCTCCAGTGTCCAAATCGAGTTGAAAGCTCAGTCGAATACTCGATCTCGTTGGTAGATTTGGGAAGTTCAAGAGAGCCGTCCAGATACGCTGTTATCCACAGAGCTTGCATTTGAGCATTTATCGTGGACCCAAGTGACAAAATAGCACCCGCGACAGCGAAATTCCTTGAGTATACCGTTGCAGGTGGAACCATGTACCTGTACAGTCGGTACGGCGTCTTTCGGCTTTCAGCATCAACGGCGTGCCTCTTTGCTGTGACTTTAGGTTGATCTTTCAAACTGGGAAACTTTTCGAGGATCTCTGCGTCTGCTCTTTGAGTGAGTTCGCTCCGAGACGTATCAAAATCAGTGGGAAGGCCGAGTCGTGCGGCCAGGGACGGCGGTGAGACTTTGATTGGTGGCTCGTGCTTCCATCCAGTTGAGCATTGAAGAGCATCAACTGTAAGTGCTTCACCAGTCGAGAGGTGGACCGTGTGCCGTGTGAGGTGCGTAATGTCAGCATAGTGGATTTTTACTGTGCCATTCTTGACGTATTGAAAGAAGTCTGTCGGATAGTTGAGGATACTGAGGCTAGGACCACTCCAGAAAGCTGGAAACCAGGGCTTTAGTTTCTTAATTTCAGGATCACTGTCGAAACCGTTCAACTGCACGACATCGCCTTCTAAGGTGCCCCAGAATTTGCTAACGAACCATCGACCTATGGCGGTGCCGTGGAGAAGTCGACGCAAGAAGTCATATCCATCGTTGTTCCCTAAGAAGGTAGGATTGAACAGTGACAATAGCCGAGTTAGGACCAGATGCTCTAAACATTTTTTTAGAGGAGTCACCAGTATGGGAGACATCCAACACGGCCCCCCGCCTGATTCTCTGATGACCCACTCAACCTGAGTGTCAGAGGTAGCGTATGCGTAAACCGCGTCCCACTAAAGAAGAAAAGTCAGCTGCTTCCTCCCTATTATCACTTTCAGATCTCATCTCGATTGCGTTCAATCAAATGTAAGTGGGAAATTCCACTAGGAGCTTGGATGTCCTCACTGCAGATTTTGAGCCACCATAAACGACTACTTTCTTGGCTGTCTGCAGAATCTCCTTATTCTCCAGAAAATCTTTAGCATGGAAAAGAGGTGCATCGAACTCTTCAGCCCCTAGAATGTCAGGCATGTTCGGGTTTCCAGTGACTCCAGTCGCAATGACAAGTTTATCAACAGTGATCTTCTTCGTCTGAGTCGTCTCTGTGCCATCAGCGGACTGAAAGGTGGTGAGAGTGAGGACCCATTTTTCATCTGAGGTCTGCTGAATCTCTTCAACCTTGGTACCGAAACGGATTCGACGCCAGATATCAAATGTCTTGGCAAAATCTGTCATGTATTGATGAACCACTGTTCCAGGAATGTGCTCTCCGGGCTGGACTCCATACTTTTCCACCGTCATGGGAAAGTCGGGGTTCTCATAGGAGCCCAGGATACTGTTCGTTCGGAGCCCTGGGTAGAGGCGATGGCTGGCCCATACTCCACCTACAGAATCGGCGGCTTCAAGAACAACGAGATCAACATCTGGATGGACCTGAGTGTATGTTTTTGCGAGTGTGAGACCCGACCATCCTG